>Ga0316196_10001518_pt1 | contig 10182 bp, 12 predicted proteins | sample Eddsed2cm_MG_FD_204938 | JGI IMG/M metagenome (GOLD analysis project Ga0316196, IMG submission 204938) | Coastal sediment microbial communities from Maine, United States - Eddy sediment 2 cm | ecosystem: Environmental > Aquatic > Marine > Coastal > Sediment | place: USA: Maine | collected... | reverse complement strand
GATCGGTGATGTTGGCTTCGAGCAGACGGATATTGGGATGCACCAGCAGCGCGCGGTGACGATGTGGTCGACGGCAGGGTACGCTGACCCGCCAGCCCCGGTTTGCCAGTGCAAAGGCGAGTTGCTTGCCGATAAATCCGCTACCCCCCAGGAGCAGCATATTACGAGGTTCGTTCATACAGCTTTGTTGGTGTTCTGATGGCGACGGCGTGACGATCCTCGGCTGTTACCGGGGCCCTTGCCAGACCTGGGCGGCCGATTTCCGCCACCGGGTTTGCCATTGGGTTTGCCGCTGGGCTTTATTCGCCCCTCCTTCATTTTTACCGGGGGATTGGGTTTTATCAGTAATTCATTGCTGATGGAGGCGGTGGGCACCGTGTGTTTAGTATAGGTTTCGATATCCATCAGGTTCATTGCGTAGTCTTCGCAGGCGAAACTGATCGCAATTCCCGATTTGCCAGCGCGTGCGGTGCGCCCGATACGGTGCACATAATCTTCGCCGGTTTCCGGTAAATCATAGTTAAAAACATGGGTTACGTCGGGAATGTGCAGACCGCGCGAGGCTACGTCGGTGGCGACCAGTATCGAGAATTCACCATCGTGAAAGCGTTTTAACAGCGACTCACGTTTGTTTTGATGGATATCGCCGGAAATAATCGCTGCTGACAGGCCATTGCCCTGCAGATAACCCCAGATGCGAATGGTGGCGTGCTTGGTGTTCGCGAAAATGATGCAGCGCTGCGGCTGCAGGGTTTTGATCAAACCGAGTAGCAGCGGTATTTTTTCATGGTTGGCGGGGTGGTAGACGCTTTGTTCAATGCGATCGACCGCGGGTGATTCAGAATGAATCTTTATTAACTGCGCTTCGTTCATGTGCTCATAGGCAAGCTCCATGACTTTTTGCGCCATGGTCGCGGAAAACAGCATGTTGAGGCGTTGATCGGGTGGTGGCAGCCGGCGCAGCATATAACGCACGTCGGCGATAAAGCCCATATCAAACATGCGATCTGCCTCATCCAGCACCATGGCTTCGATGGATTTGAGGTTGTACAGGTTCTGCTTGAAAAAATCGATGATGCGACCGGGTGTGCCGATCAGGATATCAACGGGCTCATCGAACTGACGTTTTTGTTGCTCGTAAGCCTTGCCACCGTAGCAGATGGCGAGCTTGAGCGGCAGCTCAGCCAGCAGCGCTGCTGCATCCTTGTGTATCTGAATCGCCAGTTCCCGTGTCGGTGCCATAATCAACACGCGCGGCTTTCCGGGAGCTGTTGCCGGCTTATCCGAATGCAGTATGCGTTGCGCGCAGGCCAGCAGGAAGGCCAACGTTTTTCCGGTACCGGTTTGCGCCTGACCGGACACATCCTTACCTGAAAGTAACAATGGCAGGGTCTGGGCCTGAATTGGAGTGCAAAAGTGGAAGTTTTCACTGTCCAGCGCACTCAGCAAACGCTCGTCGAGTTCCAGTGAACTGAAGCGATGCTCTGATAAATGTTGTTGGCCCATACTAGTGTCTATTCTCCCAGATTAAATGTCTTAGCCGACTATGGTAGCAAATTGAGTGAAAAGCTGCGCTGCCATTTGAAAAGAGATTTTTTGTCCCCACTTTGAGTGGTCGGGCGTGGAAACCCGATGCGTATTGCGCATTCCTACAATGATTGACAGTTAAAACTGATGCGACTAAATTGTCGGTCTATTTGATAAAGCCATGGGGCTGGAGACACGAGTGAGCGAAAAAATAGTATACCTTTCAGACGAAAGTTTCGAAACGGATGTTCTGCAGTCAGAAAATCCCGTACTCGTCGACTACTGGGCTGAATGGTGCGGACCCTGCAAGATGATTGCACCCATACTCGAAGAAATTGCTGATGAGTATGATGGCCGACTTACGGTGGCCAAGCTGAACATCGACGATAATTCCAGTACCCCGCCAAAATATGGAATCCGTGGTATACCGACACTCATGCTGTTCAAAGGCGGTGCGGTTGAAGCGACAAAAGTGGGTGCATTGTCGAAATCCCAGCTGACCGCATTCCTTGACAGTAATATCTAGCCAGCAAGCTTTAGATTCAGCTTCCGCAACAGATTGAAAAATGGGTCGTTGATTGAGGTAGACGACCCAGAATTACTGTGCTAACCTCATTGAAGTCGTCGCCGTATCCTTCGGCACTCCTGAACAAAAAAACCAAGTAAACATTCCCGATAACACCCACAGGCCGTTTTTACGTCTTAATTCCGCAACCCTGCCACAGTACCCTCCCAATATGAATCTTAACGAGCTGAAGCAACACTCCGTCCCCGATCTGATTGAAACCTTGAAATCCATGGGTGGTGACCATTCGGCACGCATGCGCCGCCAGGACATCATCTTTAGCATCCTCAAGTCTCAGGCGAAGAAGGGTGAGGATATCTTCAGCGAAGGTGTACTGGAAATTCTGCAGGACGGATTCGGATTCCTGCGCTCGGCGGACAGCTCATACCTCGCAGGCCCGGATGATATCTATGTGTCGCCCAGCCAGATTCGACGTTTCAACCTGCGTACCGGCGATACGGTTAGCGGCAAGATTCGTCCCCCCAAGGACAACGAACGCTACTTTGCTCTGCTCAAGGTTGATCAGATTAACTTTGACCTGCCGGAGAACGTCAAGCACAAGGTGCTGTTTGAAAACCTGACGCCGCTGCATCCGAACGAGCGTATGCCCCTGGAACGAGGCAACGGCAGCACCGAGGACATCACTGCACGTATCGTTGACCTGGTGTCGCCTATCGGTAAAGGCCAGCGCGGTTTGATAGTATCTCCACCGAAAGCCGGTAAAACCCTGATGCTGCAGAACATCGCGCAAAGCATTGCCAGTAATAACCCGGATTGCTACCTGATCGTGTTGCTGATCGACGAACGCCCGGAAGAAGTGACCGAGATGGAGCGCATGGTCAAGGGTGAAGTGGTTGCGTCAACCTTCGACGAACCCGCAAGCCGCCATGTCCAGGTTGCTGAAATGGTGATTGAAAAGGCCAAGCGCCTGGTCGAACACAAGCGTGACGTGGTAATCCTGCTGGATTCGATAACCCGCCTCGCGCGTGCCTATAACACGACTATCCCGTCATCGGGCAAGGTGTTAACCGGTGGTGTCGACGCGCATGCTTTGCACCGTCCGAAGCGTTTTTTCGGTGCGGCACGGAATATCGAGGAAGGCGGCAGCCTGACGATTCTGGCAACCGCGCTGATCGAAACCGGTTCGAAGATGGACGAGGTTATCTACGAGGAATTCAAGGGTACCGGTAACATGGAAATCCACCTCGATCGCCGTATCGCTGAAAAGCGCGTCTTTCCGGCGATCAATATCAACCGTTCGGGTACCCGTCGTGAGGAGTTGCTGATTAATCCGGATGAATTGCAGAAGGTCTGGATTCTGCGCAAGTTCCTGCATTCCATGGACGAAATCGAAGCGATGGAATTTGTTCTCGGGCGCATGCAGTCGAGCAAAACCAACCTGGAATTTTTCGACCAGATGAAGAAGTAAGACCGCGTGGCCAGGGTTCATTCGTTTGCGCCGGTGCTGGGCAAACGTCCGCGAATCCTTATTCTGGGCAGTATGCCCGGTATCGCCTCGCTCGAGGCGGTTCAATATTACGCGCATCCGCGCAATGCCTTCTGGCCGATCATGGCCGAGTTATTTTCCATTGATGCCGAGCGCAATTATGATGAGCGAATCGCGCAGATCGAGCAGGCGCCGGTTATTCTGTGGGATACCTTGAAACGTTGTGACCGTCCCGGTAGCCTCGATGCCAGCATCAAGCGTGATTCGGTAGAAGCCAATGATATTCCTGACCTGCTCGACAAGCACCCCGGAATCAGGGCAGTCGCCTGTAACGGCGCGACCTCGGCCAACTACTTCCGCAAACTGGTGTTGCCAAACCTGTCACCGGGTAGCGAGATCGAACTGCTGTCGATGCCATCCACCAGCCCCGCCAATGCCGGTATGACCTTCGCGCAGAAACTGGCCGCATGGCAACGCCTGCTCGACTATGTGGGTTAACCCTAGCGATTAACTTTTCAGCAGGGCTTCACGGATCGGCGCGAGCGGCGCTTCATTATTATAGATGATGGCATCATTCTTGACGTCGATGCCGAGTTCCTGCCAAAGCCCATCGAGATCGACAGGGAAGGGGTCTGTTCTCATTTGTTGATACAGGGGCACCAGCACATCGACACCGACCGCACGATCGGCCGACTCGAATATCTGCATCGGGGTGGCACTGGTTTGCATCGAGTAACCATCCTGCAGAATGCCACGTAACGCGTCCCGCAGACTTTTCCGATTGTCCGTCAGTTTGCGGATTTCGATGTCGGCGAGCAGGCAGAACATCGCGCCGCCCCAGTAGGTACGGCCCCAGGTCGGGGTTTGATCGAGACCGCGATCGCCGCTTTCAGGTAACCCCTGTGGCATACGATGATAGAAACCATTCCACACGAAATCTTCGTTTAAATGACCGCCTTGTGCGCGTGCGATTGATTCCACGTAAGTCGCCAGGCCCTCCAGCCACCAGCGATTTGCCTGCGGTACATCAGCCATCGCCAGGTGCACCATCTCGTGCACCATGATCCAGTCCTTGCGTAGGGCTTCGGCGGTGACCTGCTCGCCAACGACGACGCGTACAAAAGGAGACTCACCGCCGAATGCCTGGCCGAAGCGGACGGCAGGACCATCGGTTACCTGCACCTTGATGTGTACAGTGTCGACCGGGAAGCGCCCGTAATACTGGCTGACCGTTTCGGCAGAATAGGCGATCCATTCAAGCAGCATATCTCTCTTGCTGCGCAGCACGCGATCGCGAATCTCGACGCTGATACGGCTGCCGCCGAGAATGAACACCGATTCTGATTCGTTCAGAGTCTCGATCTCAGGAGGGGCTGCCTGCGAACTGCCGACAGGCAAACTGCCGGCAATCACCAGCAGCATGATGGCAATGCGTAACATGCTGGGCTTCTTAGCGTCGATTATCGGGTGAGACTGTGCCTATGGCTAAAGGTTTAGTCGTCGGGGAACTGCTCCACATGCTTTGCGGCGAGACCGGCATCGTACCATTCGGCGCGATCGCGCCAGAATATATTGTCCTGTGGTTCGATGTCGGGCGGCTCACTCAGCGACCCGGCAGGAATGATCAGGCGGCCGCTCTTGAGGCTGGTGTAGGGCACCAGTGAGCCGCAATGCGTACAGAAAGCCTTGCTGATGACGTCTGGCTCATCGGGCGTGTAGCGCTTTATCAAGTCTTCGCCGGCCAGCCATTGCAGGCGATCTTCGCTGGTGAATATGTTGGCCGCATGGGCGGTGCCGGTAGAGCGCCGGCACTGGCTGCAATGGCATAGATGAAATGCATCGAAAGGCCCGCTGACCTGGTATTGCACCCGCCCGCAGAGGCAGGCGCCGTGTATCGGGTTACTCATGTTAAATCTCCTTGTTGCTGACTGATTCTCTCTGCAAGACTATCGTTGACTGGCGAGCAAACGCGCGATGACATCGTCGAAATGACGATCGTGCACATTGGCATAGGCCAGGCGTATAAAGCTTTCCTGATCCGGACCGAAATAACTGCCGGGCAGGCACAGCAGTTCGTGTTCCTCGATCAGGCGGCGTACCACGGCACGGGCACTCTCATCGAAGGGATGCTGCACATAAGCGAAGTAGGCGCCGGCACTGATCAGGCGATAGTCGAGTTCGGGATGATCGAAGGCCTGCCGAATCAGGATTGCGCGTTGTGCCAGTTCGTTCGATTTCTCAAGCTTCCAGTCGTGCAGATTCTGCAGGCCGTAGACCGCCGCCAGTTGACCGGCATGCGGTGCGCAGATAGCGGTGCAGTCCTGCACTTTGCTGAGTTGTTCGAGCAACGGTTGACCGCAGGCAACGGCGCCGGTGCGGAATCCGGTGAGGCTGAAGACCTTGGAAAAACTGTACAGGTGTACCAGCGTATCGCGCCAGCCATCGAGTGCGAACAGGTCGTGCGGTGTTTGCTCGATATCAATAAAGTCGCGGTAGGTTTCATCCATGATCAGCGCCAGGTCGTGCTCACGCGCCAGTTCGAAAAACTGGCGGATGCATTCATGACTATATATCGCGCCACTGGGGTTGTTCGGGGTGACCAGCAACAGCGCCCGGGTCCGGTCGTTGATCAGTCCACGCGCCTCTTCAACATCGGGCATTGCGGTTTCGGCATTGAACGACAGGTACTGTGGCGTTACTCCGCGGGTAGACAGCCACATCTGGTGGTTGAAGTAGCAGGGTAGTGGCACGATGACTTCATCCCCTGCCTGGCACAGGCTGTCGATAACCGAACAAAACGCCTGATTGCAGCCAGCCGTGATCAGTATGTCGTCGCTGTTGACAGATCCCTGGTAGCGCTCACTGATGTTTTCTGCGAGCGCGTCGCGCAGTGGCGGGATGCCACGAATGTCGGTATAGGTGGCGCCTTCGCCAGCCTTGATGGCCTCACCGAGGTAATCCCTGAGTGGCTGTGGTGGCAAATGTGCCGGCACTGCCTGACACATATCGATGAGGTTGCTGGATAGCGGGTCGCGCACCCAGGACCAGGCCTCGGCTATGGGTGCGGAGGCGCAATCAAGAACATTGGGATTGAATTTCATGGCTTTGAGCAGGGGTTGATGAATGTGAGTCGGACCGATGTTAGTGAATTCCGCCGCGCCTTACCAGCGCCAATCGGCTATGGCATAATCGGCAGCTGTTCAAATCGCTGGAAAGACTTATGAAATATTTACACACCATGGTGCGCGTGCACGACCTGGATGCATCGCTTGAATTTTATCGTGACCTTTTGGGACTGGTTGAAACCGGTCGCCACGAAAGTGAGGAAGGACAGTTCACGCTGGTTTTCCTGGCCGCACCCGCGGATCTGGAGCAGGTTAAGGCCGAGCATGCGCCACTGGTAGAACTGACTTACAACTGGGATCGTGAAGACTACCAGGGCGGGCGTAATTTCGGCCACCTGGCCTACGAGGTCGACGATGTTTATGCCTTGTGCCAGAAGGCGCTGGATGCCGGTATAACCATAAACGTGCCACCGCGTGACGGACACATGGCCTTCTTCCGTTCACCCGATAATATCTCGATCGAATTGCTGCAAAAGGGCGAGCCGCTGGAGCCCGCCGAGCCCTGGGTATCCATGCCTACTACTGGTGCCTGGTAGTAGCCGATGGACGCCTACCTCGAAGGTCGGGTTGCGATCGTAACAGGAGGCTTTACCGGGATCGGTAAGGCAATCGCACTGGCGCTGGCGGAGCGGGGTGCAACCATAGCGGTAGGCTCGCGCAACCTGCCCGGGGATGTTATTGAAGAGCTCGACGAGGTAGCAGATCAATTCTTTTACCAGAGACTCGACGTCGCTGATGTCGACAGCATCGATGCGTTTATGGGCGGTCTGGTCAGGGCTTATGGCCACGCCGATATCCTGGTGAATTCGGCCGGAATGACGGCGCATGAATACGTTTGTGACCACGATGAGCAATCCTGGCTGGATGTCATCGATATTAATCTGTCAGGGCCGTTTCGCATGATACGTGCCTGTCTGCCAAAAATGATGGAGCGACGCTGGGGGCGCATCATCAATATCGGCTCCACTGCCGCCACCACGGCGGTTGCCGACCACGCGGCCTACTGCGCCTCCAAGTCAGGATTGCTCGGTTTGAATCGAGCGGTCGCGCTGGAAGGCGCGCCGCATGGCGTCAGTTCGGTGGTCATCAGTCCGACCTGGGTGCAAACCGAGATGTTCGATAGCACCATGGCGATCCAGGCGCGTAGAGCGGGTCGCAGCAGCGATGAGCAGATTGCGGCCCTGATTGCTGAACAACCGCAGAAACGTCTGGTGCAACCGCGCGAACTCGGCGCCCTGGCCGCTTTCCTGTGCCATGAAGACGCGCTGGGTATCACCATGGAAGATATCCAGGTGAATGCTGGTGCTCTCTGGTAGCCGGTCTGCATGTCGCTGCTGAATTTACAGTCCAGTTTTTTTGCTATCGAACCCCCCTGGCGCCTGCTGGATCGATTGATTAACCCCTGTCGATACCGGCAGGAGGTGCAAATCGACCAGCGCAGGATTGAACTGCGCTGGACCAGGCGTGCCGAACGCCTGCTGCAGTCGTCCTCGAAACCCCTGATCGTCGAGCTGCAGCTCTACTTTTCCTGCGTCGTCAAGAAGCGGGTCCTGTTTCATCATAGCGCTGATTTTGCCACTACGCGGGTCAATGATCGGCTCCAGATCGCGTTCAGGCCGATAGCTTCCGCGATTTGTGATCCGCGCGAATTCGCCCTGCAATTTCCGGCAGGCAGGAACCTGTCGACGGGACCTGCAGCACGCATGATTCCGCGCAGCGTTGAAATCGATTTCCGCTCGGGTCGCTGGGAAGGTAGTTTTGCTTATCGCTAGTTTCCAGTGTCGACGGATTTTGACTCGTTAATCCCGGCGCGACTGCGGGGGGCCTGTGCACAGACAATTAATTCGGTCACTCGAATCATTTTATGGCATTATGCTGCGTCGATAATTAGAGGTTTCGGGAGTATTGCGAGTGTCGGTAAATAAGAAGATAGTGGCGGACTTAATAGAAAACGGGGTTGAATTCGTCACCACCGTGCCCTGCAAGCAACTGGCAGGGGTCATTGATGAAATCGATCGTAGCGACTCGATCTACCATATTCCATCCAATAAGGAAGACGAAGGAATGGGGCTTTGTGCCGGTGCCTCTATGGGAGGCAAGCGCTCCGCCATTATCATGCAGAATACCGCCATCGGCGTGACCATCAATACGCTGGTAACCCTGATCCAGTACTACCATATCGCGCTGCCGATGCTGATCAGCTATCGCGGTGAGCTCGGCGAGCCGGTGGCCTGCCAGACCGAAATGGCGGTGCATACCAAAGCCTTGTTGGCGCAGTTGAACATTCCCACCTATCACTTCCATGCCGCCGGTGATGTCGACGAACTGGACGCCATTCTGAAGTACTGTTTCATGAGCAAGAAGCCGGTCGCTATTCTGACCGATGCCAGTTTCTGGAAAGGAGCCTGATATGATTCGCAGCGAAGTTTTAAAATCGATTATTCCGATCATCACCGACAAACTGGTGGTCTGCAATATCGGCCTGCCGAGCCAGGAATTGCATTTAATGGATGATCAACCCAGCAATTTCTATATGCTCGGTACCATGGGCCTGTCTTCGTCCATTGGCCTCGGGCTTGCCCTTGCGCAGAAAGACAAGGTCATCGCCATCGATGGCGACGGCTCGGTATTGACCAATTTTGGTACCTTGCCAACTATCGCCAACAACGTTGCCGATAATTTTATATTGCTGATCATCGATAACGGCAGCTACGGTTCGACCGGTGACCAACCCACCTATGCGGGTCTCAGGACGTCACTGACGGCAGTGGCTGAAGCCTGTGGGTGTGAAAACGTGGTCGAGTGCCGGGCCGAAGATACGGCTACAGTGCTGCAGCAGGCACTGGATTCGAATCAAATGACCATCATCGTTTGCAAGTGTGAATCGGGTAATATCCCGGTTCCCGTTATCGATATGGATCCGGTTGTCATCAAGCATCGCTTCATGCAGGAAGTGCAGGCGCGCAATAACGGATAGTTTCGAGGGTTGACCCGGCCTCGGTGAAATTGCCGAGGTGACTTTTCAGGGATAATAAAAAAAGCCAGGTAAGGGGATATGGGATATCCCGCTACCTGGCCCAAGGTTACAACCGAAGAGCGCATGTAACACTAATTCGGAAATACCAATGCGATTAGACTAATCCCAGTTGAGCGCGCCTCCCGTTTGATACTCGGTGACGCGGGTTTCAAAAAAGTTTTTCTCTTTCTTCAGATTCGCCTGTTCATCCAGCCACGGTAGTGCATTCTCGGCACCGGGGAAAGGTATGGCGTGATTCAACTTGTTAGCACGACGATTGGCTATAAAGCGGAACTGTGCGATGTGATCCTCTGCGCTATAACCGAGAATCGGATCCGGTAACAGGAACTTCGAGTACTGCATTTCTGCAGCTTCAGCTTCTTCCCACATCTGCTGAATCTTTTTCGGATCAAGCTTGAGGTTTTCTTCGAGGATGATCTGCTTGACAACGCGAATGCCGAAGGAGGCATGCAGCACTTCGTCGCGCATGATGTATTGCAGT
>Ga0316196_10001515_pt1 | contig 10194 bp, 7 predicted proteins | sample Eddsed2cm_MG_FD_204938 | JGI IMG/M metagenome (GOLD analysis project Ga0316196, IMG submission 204938) | Coastal sediment microbial communities from Maine, United States - Eddy sediment 2 cm | ecosystem: Environmental > Aquatic > Marine > Coastal > Sediment | place: USA: Maine | collected... | reverse complement strand
ATATTTGAGGAAATCTTCCAGTGTCTGGTAAGGGCTATCTTTCTTTACGATCAGGGCGTTGGGGGTGAAGTGAAACCACATGATCAAATCAAACCCGTCGGTTTCATAGCCGGCATCTTTGCGCAGCATCGGTTGGCCAATGATATGGGGAATATTCACACCGATTACCGTGTAACCGTCCGGCTTGGCCGTGCGCTGGAAATCACTCCAGGCCACTGCGCCCCCACCGCCGGGTTTGTGGGTTACGTTGACCGGTTGGCCGAGAAATTTCTCCAGGTGGCTTTCCTGCAGACGGGCTGTGACATCCGATTCGCCACCTGGATTAAAGGAAATGATGTATGTGACAGGTTTTTCAGGGTATTCGGCACTTACCAGAGCAGGCGTCAGGGTCATAACAATTGCTGCCACACTGAACAACACCATGAAACTCTTGGTGTACATAAGGCATTTTGCTTTCATTTCCATTCTCCTTTCCTAATGATTGGGTTATATATTGCCGGGTGGACGCATTGAGTTGACTCCATGAACAGCATGTGTCCTGTCATTAAGCTTGGATTAGCGGGCATAAAGATATTGTGGATAATTTTTTTGATCGTAATGACAACTTAAATAATTGTCAATAGAATTAAATATGCAAATTTTCATCCCAATTGGCGCCCTTCTTTCTTTAAGTTTATCGATAGAAATACCGATAAAGTGAGTGATGACTGTTTCTAATTCAATCCCTGGCCAGAATCGACAATGATCAACAGAATTGATAACTTAAAATCGACGATTTGCCGGACGGGCCCATGTGTCTCTAAAAGAAGTGAAGATGAGCAGGCAGGAGTCAACCATGGTTCTCCATCTGCCGACACGGTTCAAATTTCAAGAGAAAGCTATGACCGGCTCAGGGCTTCAGACAAACAATCCGATCCCAATCTCGCTGTGGAAGAGCTCAGTCCCGAGCAAAGCCAAGCGGTGGAAAAATTAAAAAAGCGAGATCAGGAAGTAAAAGCACACGAAAAGGCCCATGCGGCTGCCGGCGCAGGAATTGTACAAGGCGGCGCAACCTATCAATACCAGCGAGGGCCGGATGGAAAGATGTATGCGGTGGGTGGTGAAGTCAAAATCGACACGGCACCCGAAAGAGACCCCGAAGACACTATCCGCAAAATGCAGCAGGTTAGAAAAGCCGCGCTGTCACCCACTCAACCTTCTGCCCAGGATCGTTCGGTAGCCGCTCAAGCGTCTCAGATCGAGGCTGAAGCCAGGGCGGAATTAACGAAAAAAAATACCGAAGAAACCAACGACAAGGAAAAAGATCAATTCACTGCTGTCACCCCGACCTTGGCGGGAATTGCTGAACCCCCTCACAAAATCTCCAATATCGACCATCGCATCAACATAACCGTATAGATCATTTTTCTGAGATCTGTTCATTCAAAGCCCGAAATGTAGTTTAAACCAATTAAGTCGCACTCTCCGAGGCGTAGGCTACGAGCCGGAGGCCAGAGCGGGCCGAATCCCAATTTCTGTCGTCCGTTTCTTGACGCACCGGCTTATTTCTGCGATACTGGTCAGATTTAAAAAGGCGCAATTAATTCCCTAAATTTCCCATCATGAAAAAAATTCTGATCATTTACTATTCACAAACCGGACAACTGAAAAATGTTGTCGATTCGATCCTGGCGCCCGTTAAGAAAAACCCTAAAGTCTCCGTGGTTTATGAGGAATTAAAGCCAAAACCGCCTTACCCGTTTCCCTGGACGGCATATCAGTTTTGTGATGTCTTTCCGGAATCGGTGGCCGAAGTGTCCTGTGACCTGCAGCCGCTATCCCGCAACACGGACGATGACTATGATTTGATTATCATCGCCTATACGGTCTGGTATTTATCGCCCTCCATTCCAGTGGCAACATTTTTACAGTCATTGCAGGCGGAAAAAATAATGCACGGCCGGCCGGTGCTAACCATCATTGGGTGTCGCAACATGTGGCTTCTGGCACAGGAAAAAGTAAAGCAAAAAATAAAAAAAATTGGCGCGCACCTGACCGGCAATATTGTGCTCACTGACAAAACCAATAACCTGGTCGGGGTGTTGACCATAGCCGTGTGGATGCTTACCGGAAAAAAAGACCGGTTTTTAAAATTTTTCCCGCATCCAGGGATTTCGGATCAAGATATTAAGGAAGCCGGGCGCTTCGGTGAAAATATCCTCAGGGCGGTTACCGATGATCGATTTATACTGACTCAAACCGATTTAAATGCCCGGGGTGCCGTAACGGTAAATCCCGCGCTGCTGATAATGGAAAAGCGGGTTTCAAAGGTGTTCAAAATCTGGTCTGATTTTATCCGTAAGAAGGGTGCCGCAGGCGACCCGAAGCGCAGTAAAAGAGTGCGCGCCTTTATGGTTTATCTGATTACGGCTGTTATCGTGCTGGCGCCGTTGGCTGCGATCCTAGCTTCTGTGTTAAAAATCGTCATGAAAGATAAAATAGCGACCGAGATCGATTATTATTCTCAAAACACTTTAAAGAAGTCAGCATAATCGCGCCGGATCTAATTGGCGGCAAATGATGGTCGCCAGAGATCATACCAACTGATAAAGGTTTTTAAATGGATGTTTATATCAATGACCTGGCAATATTTTTGCCCAACGATCCCGTAAACAATGAAGAAATTGAAAATGTGTTGGGTAAGATAAACAATATCCGCTCGCGGGTTAAACGAATTGTTTTAAAAAACAATAAAATTAAAACCCGCTACTACGCGATAGACCCTGAAACCGGCCGCCTGACCCATAGTAACGCCCAGGTGGCGGCCGAAGCTGTGCGCAAACTAAAGCCTTACGACAATTTCAGCGTGAATGATATTGAATGTTTGTGCTGCGGCACCACCTGTGGAGATCTTCTTTTCCCGGGTCACGCCCTGATGGTGCTCGGTGAGCTGGGCATACCTGAGTGCGAGGCTGTAACCACTCACGGGATTTGCATTTCCGGAATGACGGCCCTCAAATACGCCTATATGAATGTGGCCAGCGGTATGTCCGACAACTCCGTGGCTGCCGCATCGGAGACAGCATCGACCTTTATGCGATCACAGTTTTTCAGCTCCCGCGATGACCTGGATACCGACCTGGAACGTAAACCCATGCTGGCATTTGATGCCGATTTTTTACGCTGGATGCTTTCGGACGGTGCCGGAGCCGCTTTTCTTTCAAATAAACAAAACAACAAGGGGATTTCGCTGCGGGTGGACTGGATCGAGAATATCTCATATGCCGGCCAGCTGGAAACCTGTCAATACAGCGGCGGCGTAAAAAACCCGGATGGTTCAATGGTCGGCTGGAGAGACACGGAATCAATTGACCGGCAGCAGATGACACACATTATGGCAGTGAAACAGGATATAAAACACCTGGACAAATGGATCGTCCAAACAGCCATCGACCGGGCTCTGATTCGGGTTATCGAAAAACACCACTTAAAACCTGAGGACATAGACTGGTATCTTCCCCACTATTCGTCGGGCTACTTCCGGGACAAATTTTATGACCGTATGAAAGAAATCGGTTTTGAGATCCCCTACGAAAAGTGGTTTACCAACCTATACACCAAAGGCAATACTGGCAGTGCAGCCATCTATATTATCATAGAAGATATTTTTAAATCCGGCCGGTTGAAAAAAGGGCAAAAACTGCTATGTTTCATCCCCGAAAGTGGACGATTTTCGCACTGCTATATGATGCTTAGCGTCGTATAGCCGTTCCCCCAACGACCAGAGCCAAATCTTGTTTCGTTATTTCATTTTGTCTTGATTTCTTCCGGATTTGACAGAAAAATGAATTTATATTCTGGAAAAATCCCGGACTTTCGATCCATAAAGGCTCATTTAAAAGGAGATTTTTATTCATGCCCAGTGCACTCTTTACCCCCATTGAACTTCGCGGTCTAACTTTGAACAACCGCATCGCAGTTTCTTCCATGTGCCAGTACGCTGCCGAAAACGGTTCGGCGGTCGACTGGCACATGATGCATCTGGGTCAGTTCGCCATGGGAGCGGCTGGGCTGGTGATGACCGAAGCCACGGCTGTTTCTGAGGTTGGCCGTATCACGCCTAAGTGTCTTGGCCTATACAGTGATGAGAACGAAGCGACATTAAAACGGGCAATCGACTTCTGCCGGGAGTACGGTGTGACCCCCATGGGAATCCAACTGGCCCATGCCGGACGTAAGGGGTCAGCACATATACCGTTAGAAGGCGGCAAATCTTTGGCGGCTGATGAAAACTCATGGACAACACAGGCACCCTCTGCGATTCCTTTCGGGCCGGACTGGCACGTTCCGCAGGCGTTGAGCCGTGAAGGTCTGGCGCAGATCAAAGCAGAATTTGTAGCCGCGGCCGAACGGGCGGCCCGCATCGGTTTTGATCTCGTCGAATTGCACAGCGCCCACGGCTATTTGCTGCACCAGTTTCTATCGCCCCTCAGCAATCAGCGCAATGACGAGTACGGCGGCAAGCTGGAGAATCGCATGCGCTACCCGTTGGAAGTTTTCGAGGCTGTGCGTACCGCCTGGCCGGATCACAAGCCCTTGGGCATTCGAATTTCCGCCACGGACTGGATTGACGGAGGCTGGACCGTGGAAGAGTCCGTGGTGTTCGCCAGGGTGTTAAAAACCCTGGGGTGTGATTTCATCGATGTCAGCTCGGGTGCCCTGGATCCGCGCCAGAAGATACCCTTGGAGCCCGGTTATCAAGTCCCATTCTCCGCTCGAATCCGCACCCAAGCCGAGATAGCGACCTGGGCGGTGGGGATGATTACCAAGGCGCGCCAGGCCGAAGAAATCATCGCCGGCGGCAAAGCAGACATCGTTGCTCTGGCACGCGGCATGATGTTCAACCCGCGCTGGGCCTGGCATGCGGCCGAGGAACTTGGAGTTGACACCGAATATTCAAGAATGTACGCACGCTGCGCGCCTGCGCAATGGCCCCAGGTATTTCCGTGGCGCGATAAGTAGCACCATGTGGGCTATGAATTGGATATCCCTATGGGTGCTTTCGAGAGGCAATATGAGAGCACGTGTCCCGGAATTGGGTATGATAGAGGCTGGCATACAACCCTTCTTGTTCCAGAAGCTGCTCGTGAGCGGAATGGGTTTCGGAACGGTAGGCATGCTCGACAATACGGCCTTGGTCCAAAACCAGGATAACATCCGCGCCCAGAATGGTGCTGAGCCGGTGGGCAATGACCAGACTGGTGCGCCCCTTCATAATCCTTTCCAAGGCCTCCTGAATGAGGGCTTCGCTTTGGCTGTCCAGATTACTGGTGGCCTCGTCCAGCACTAGGATGCGAGGGTCTTTGAGGATTACCTTGGCAATGGCGATCCGCTGCTTTTCACCCCCGCTCAAGCGATAGCCCCTCTCCCCCACCACTGTGTCATACCCATCCGGCAGGCCGGCGATGAAATGGTGGATGTTGGCCGACTGGCAGGCTGCCTCAACTTCGGACTGGGTGGCGTCGGGCGCAGCATAAAGGAGATTGGCCTTCAGCGTGTCATTGAAAAGATAGGTTTCCTGAGTGACCATTCCGATGGCCTTGGCCAAAGAGACCTGAGACACATCTCGCAAGTCGTGTCCGTCCAAACAGATTTTGCCGCCGGTGGGATCGTAGAGACGTGGCAACAAGTAGGTGATAGTGGTTTTGCCGGCGCCACTGGGCCCCACCAGGGCCGCCAGTTCACCGGGTTTGATCTCAAAGCTCACGGCCTCCAACGCCAGTTGGCGGCTCGTTTTTTGCGCGATGATCGAGGCTGTCGAGACATTCTCTCCCGCATGTCGATCAACCATCAGCCCCAATAGCGCCGAACCGCCGTCTCCTCCCTGGGTGTAGCTAAAGGTAACGTCATGAAAAGTGACGGCACCGGTGACGTCCGGCAGCATAATCGCATTGGGTTTATCCTGGATTTCGACCGGCAGATCCAGCACCTCAAAGACTCGCTCAAAGCTGACCATACTGGTGGCGAACTCGACATGGGCATTGCTGATGGAAGTCAGCGGTCCATAGAGTTGGGTCAGATAGGCGCCAAAAGCAACAATCGTCCCCACAGTGAAAACACCTTGCAAAACCATGTGTCCACCAATCCAAAACATCACTGCGGTTCCGATTGCGCTGATCAGACCCAGTCCCATAAAAAACCATCGTCCTACCACGGCCGAGCGAACCCCGATGTCGGCCACTGCTTTGCTACGCTGTCGAAACCGATCCTTTTCGTCGGCCTGTCGTCCAAACAGCTTGACCAGCAAGGCCCCGTCTATGTTGAGGGTCTCCTGCATCAGGGTATTCATCTTGGCGTTCAACTCCATGCTCCGACGGCGGATTCTGCGCAACCTTTGACCTACCCGTCTCGTCGGCGCAATGAATAAGGGCACAATCGCAATACTCAGGAGGGTCAAACGCCATTCCAGCGAGAACATCATGACCAAAGTGGCGAATACGGTCACGACGTTTGTGATAATGTTGATAAAGGTGCCCGTCAGAGCGTTCTGGGCGCCGACCACATCGTTGTTGAGTCGACTCATCAGCTCCCCTGTTTTGGTGTGCGTAAAAAAACGCAGGCTCATCTGCTGCATGTGATTGAAAAGGGCATTGCGCAGGTCGGCGATCAGGCCCTCGCCGATGGTCGCACTGAGGTAACGCTGCCCGAAGCCGATGATCGCGGTAAAAATGGGTATACCAATCATGCCCACGGCCAGCCGGTTTAGCCGGCTCGTGTCTCCGTTCATGATGGCGTTGTCAATGAGATCGCGATAGAGCAGAGGCGGAATCAAGCTTAAACCGGTAATGGCCAAGATGGTCGTTAACAATCCCAAGACCTTCAGCTGATAGGGCTTAGCGTAGCTCCACACGCGGCGAAACAACGCCCAACTAATCTTGGGACGATCACGCTCTTGGTCATATCTAATATACGTCCACCAACCGGTGCCGAGACCGTTTGACATTATCTCACCTCACATCGCAGACGCCATGATTCTGCAGATTGATTTCTATGTTAGTGCTCAAAATAGTTCCAACAATACAACCTTCCATGTTGAAAAAGCAACTCCTTATCTTTTCTTTGACAATACCTCTAAATCTTCACTTTGTACTTCCTGGATGCCCATTAAATATTAATCTTGGTGGCTTGGGGGTATAGAAAGATCTGCGTTTAAAGGGCCAGGATCATTTCAAGGGAGATGAGCGGATTCTGGGCGACATGGAGTTTTGTGACGTCAATTTTGATATGGCCGCAAAAAGATACAAAAAACACAAAATTAAAATTTCATACCTCGTAACTTCAATTGGTTCCAATGAATAAAAATCGAAAATCTGACTTTTTATGAGTTCATCAATTTTGGCTGAGGCAAATGAGAATATAGACCGCTATTATGAGATTAAAAGCCGAGTGTACACGATTGAAAAGGTTGAAAAGCGGGTTTATGTTTATGCCTTCCGACCGGTTCCTTATTAATTGGTCGGAAGGCATAAACCCAATATTAGCTTTCGAGTTGCACCGAAACGGGTACGGCCCTGGTAATTGTGTCGAAAACCGGCGAATACGTCGGCCCCAGTTGGACTATCTCTTGCAGTTTTTCGGGCGGAGCGTCGGCATCGATATTCACATACATCCGGATCTCTTTATACCCCCGGGGTACGTCGTCTTTTAATCCCAGGAATCCCTGAAGGTCGATATCACCTTCCAGCCTGGATTCCATTGATCGGATTGTGACGCCTTTTGCGGCGGCATGGTAGACAATAGAGGTGGTCACGCAGGCGGCCAAAGCGGTGAGGGCATATTCCACCGGATTGGGGCCGATATCTCTGCCCAACAGCAGCGGCGGTTCATCTGCATCCAGCACAAACGGTTCCTTATGTTCGTGATCTTGCTGGGTACCATAAAAATTTTTAAGTGTGGTGCGATTGTGCCCGCCATCTATCCATTGATTTTCGGCCCGGAATTTAAACTTGGCAATCACTGGTGCTTTTTTGATGGCATCGATTGTGCCAAACAATTCATCGACATTTACACCGTTAACGGCGTTTTTGGCTTCCATATTTTTAGTTGCTTGTTCCATTATATGTTTCTCCTTTTTAGTTTCTTTGTTTTCACTCGCAAACTTTCTCATTGCGGTTGCCATTTGAAATAGCATAAGGCATGCCAATTGGCACAAAGCTCTCTTTTAATAATATAAACAAGGGGATAACATAACATGACAGACGGATTTAAGTGTGACGATATTTCACGACTATCGAATTCTCGCGACTTGAAATACCGAGATGTCGGTACACCTGGAGTTCCGGTCAAGCGTTGGTTCTAGATTGGAGGGCGTCTTATTTGCAGAGCCTTCATCCGTGATTGGAAGGTTGATGCAGGCATTCCCACCAGTTGTGCCGCACCTTCTTTGCCGGCAACTCGCCATTGGGATTTTTCTAAAGCCAGCATTAGGTTCTGACGCTCCATTTGCTGAAGCTGTCGGACGGTTCTAACAGCTTTTACACTATCTTCAGAAGCCGTTGGAATTTTGATATTTTCGGGTTTGATACGATCTGGTAATGCGTGGTCGAGGTTGAGACGACCCTGTCGTGCAGTGATCACGCCTCGTTCAATGACATTTTGTAACTCACGCACGTTTCCAGGCCAATCATAAGCTTTTAGCCGTTCGATGCGGTCGACACTGAGCGGATCAATCCGACGGCCCATGCGAGTCGAGAATTTAGAGACGAAGTGGTCGGCCAACAAACGGATGTCATCATTGCGTTGTTTCAGCGGCGGTACGTTGATGGGAAAGACATTGAGCCTGTAATACAAATCCGTTCTGAATTTTCCTTCTTGAACCGCCATCGACAGGTCGCGGTTGGTGGCGGCAATCACCCGCACATCTGTTCGACGGGTTTGTGAACTTCCCACCGGGTCGAACTCCCCTTCCTGCAATACCCTCAGCAGTTTTGCTTGCAGTTCCTTGTTTAATTCACCCACCTCGTCAAGAAAGATCGTCCCACCATCGGCAAGGGAAAAGCGTCCTTCTCTGCGTTGGGTGGCACCCGTAAATGCCCCCTTTTCATGACCAAAGAATTCACTTTCCATAAGTGATTCCGGGATGGCTGCACAGTTGACGGTGATCAGCGGCCGGTCTTTTCGCAGGCTGGAAGCGTGGATGGCACGCGCGATCAATTCTTTTCCGGTACCTGTCTCACCGTAAATCAGAACGGTTGAATCCGTGGGAGAAACCTCGGCGACAAGTTGGAGCGTTTTTCGAAACGGCTTACTTTCCCCGATGATATCGCCCAGGCGGTAAAGTGATTGAATCTCATCTTTCAAATATTCGGTTTCATCGCGCAGGGACTCGATCATCTTCTGAGCTTCGTATCGTTCGTTAACATCCCTTAGAATGAGCACATAACAAGGGTTATCACCGATCTCAATTTGGGATATCGTGGCTTCTGTCGGGATTTTTTTCTTATCTGTATCCAAGACCATTAGTCCCTCTGGCACCCAGACACTTCGTTCAACTCTTGGTCGATTCTTCAATTTTCGGATGATTTGATGTAACCGATCGATATCGTTAGATGTTATAAACTGCTTAAAGGATCTCCCAAGACACTGATCGCGATTGCAGCCAAAGATACGTTCGCCGGCGGGGTTCACCATCATGATATTAAAATCGCGATCCAACTCGATGATGGCATCCATGGCGCCATTAAACAATCCTTCCAGCTTTTCTTCGCGGGCGCGAATTTCAGCCTCAGCCCGCAATCGGAGCAGTTCGGCTGTAGCTCTTGCAGCAAAAATACGAAATACGGCCAAATTGCGATACGATTCCGGCATTGGTTTTGTATCCACGACAGCGATGTTTCCTAAAACATTGTCATCGGGACCTAATAAAGGAAAGCCCATGTAGCTGACGGCCCCAAATTCAGCAAGGTCCGGATCTCCGGGGAAAAGCTCAATGACATTTTCTGGGATATGCAGGAAGCTCTTATTTTTAAGGGGGGCCTCACAGGGTGTGCCGGAAATATCGTACTCGTAATGATCGACAAAATCACCACCTAGCCAAAAAGCGAGAGCCCTGAGGCGACGCGCTTCGACAAGATATTCAGTTACCCAGGCGCCGTAGGTGCCAAGCGCCTCACTAAGGTTTTTTACTACTGCACGAAAAAAGCGTGAACCGATCTC
>Ga0316196_10001512_pt1 | contig 10198 bp, 7 predicted proteins | sample Eddsed2cm_MG_FD_204938 | JGI IMG/M metagenome (GOLD analysis project Ga0316196, IMG submission 204938) | Coastal sediment microbial communities from Maine, United States - Eddy sediment 2 cm | ecosystem: Environmental > Aquatic > Marine > Coastal > Sediment | place: USA: Maine | collected... | reverse complement strand
CAATCGGGGTGCGATATAAAGGCGATATCCATGGCTTCTCCTGCCTCGATCAATTAACAACAGCCGTTACGCGCATACCGCCGCCATATCAGCCACCCGCCTCCGCGAGGAGTTTTCCCGTACAGTACAGAACAATGCATTTGCACTGCGGGCAGCCATCCTGCTGCAGCATGCGCTGATCATATCAGTGTTACGCACTCACGTGGCAGTGATACGGGCAAGCCGTCATCAGGTCTCCGCAACCGCCTGCTCCGGCGCCGGCTTCATCCGGAAACGGCTGCGCAAGTCTTCCACTATCAGGTACAGACTCGGCACCAGCAACAGTGTTATCAAGGTCGCAAACAGGATGCCATAGCCCAGCGATATTGCCATCGGGATCATGAAACGGGCCTGGCGGGAGGTCTCGAAGATCATCGGTGCAAGTCCACCGAACGTGGTAATGGTCGTCAGCAGGATAGGACGAAAACGGCGAATACCGGCCTGCTGAATGGCCTCGATGGCGCGGGCACCCCGGCGGTGCAAATCGTTTGCGTAGACAATCATCACCAGGGAATCGTTGACCACCACGCCAGCCAGCGCAACCAGCCCCATCATGCTGATGATGCTGAGGCTGTAACCCATAATAATATGTCCGATAACCGCACCGACCAGACCGAAAGGAATCGCCGCCATGACGATAACCGGCTGTATGTAGCTGCGAAACGGAATGGCCAGCAGCGCATAGATCACAATCAGCGCGATCACAAAGCTGCCCATGAGACTGGCCATGGACTCCCGCATATCCGCCTGCTGCCCGCCGAAGCTGTACGACAGGCCCGGGTAGTCATGTACCAGCTGCGGCAGGGTATCGACCTTCAGGGTGGCTAAAACCTGGCTGGTCGCCTTCCTCGGCTCGACATCTGCCGTCACCTCCACCGTGCGTCGTCCGTCACGTCGCTCAATGCTGGTATAGGCCCGGCTGCGCGTGACTTCCGCCACCTGCCGCAGCGGCACATCACCACCGTCCGGTGTATGTATCAGCAACTGCTCGATATCGTATTCGCTGACGCGTTGCGCGGCAGGCAACAGCACCATGACCTTTATTTCATTACGGCCACGTTGCTGGCGCAGGGCCTCGGCACCATAGAAGGCACTGCGAACCTGGCGTGCCACGTCACGTGCCGTCAGGCCGAGACTGCGGCCCTCCGGCAGGATCCTGAAATCCAGCTGCTGCTTGCCGGGTGCAAAGCCATCGTCAATATCCTTCAGGTTGGCGTATTCGTTCAACTGCTCCGCAAGGGCGCTGCTGGCCCTGTCGAGCACGTCCACATCGCGGTGACTCAACTCCACCGTGAGCGCCGCCCCCGAGGCAGGCCCGCCCTGGCTGGATTTGAACTTGAGCGATTCCAGCCCCGGGATCTGTCCGACCCGCTCGCGCCACAGCCGGGTAAATTCCGCGGTGGACAGTGGCCGCACCCCGGGCTCTGTCAGATAAAGCCTGGCCGTGACCTCGTTGGCATTGACGACGGCGAGGACGCCCATGGAGAGCCGCTCGCCGCCATTTTCCTCCACCAGGGCGGCGGCGGCGGACAGGATTTGATCACGCACCGCAAGGGTATTTTGCACCGGGCTGCCATAAGGCAATACCGCCTCGACCACCGCCCGGTCCGAGTCGGTTTCCGGCATCAATACAAACCCCGTGCGTCCACTGGCGACGTAACCAATCATCGCCACCAGAATTGCAATACCGACGGCCACCGTCAGATAGCGGTGGTGCAGGCACACGGTAACCAGCGGTCCATAGCGGTCACGGATAAAGTGTCGCACGTGCTGGCTGAATGCCTGCTGGCGCTGATGCAGCCAGGCACCGGCACGGGTACTGCCAGTGCTGCTTGAATGCGCCAGGTGCGAAGGCAGAATAAACAGCGCCTCGACCCAGGAGATCACGAACACACTGCCGACCACAAAGGGGAAGATCACAAATATCTTGCCGATCGTCCCTGGCACGAAATACAGCGGCATAAAGGCAACGATATTGGTCAGTATGCTGTAGCCGACAGGTACCGCGACATCACGTGCACCACGGATGGCAGCCGCAACCGGCCCCATACCGCGCTGACGGTATTCATAGATGTTCTCACCGGCAATAATGGCGTCATCCACCACGATCCCCAGGGCGATGATAAACGCGAACATGGAGACCATGTTGATGGATACCCCGAGTCCGGGCAGAAACAGAATGGCACCGAGAAAGGCGGTTGGAATACCCATGGTCACCCAGAAGGCGAGTTTGATTTCCAGGAATATGCCAAGCATCACCAGTACCAGCGCGAGGCCGATGAAGCCGTTGCGCGTCAACAACTCCAGCCGCTGCTGGTAGATCCTGCTCTGATCGATATTGACGGCGGTGTGGACACCGGGCGGCAGCTGCGCCTCGAACGCATCCAGCGTCTGGCGCACATCCCCGGCAATACCCAGCGGCGTCTGTTCCCCGACCCGGTACACCTCCAGACTCATGGCGGGCTGACCGTCAAAACTGCGTACCTGGTCGACATCCTCGAAGGCATCACGCACCTGCGCGATGTCGCGCAGTCTGATAACGGTACCGTCACGCGAGGTGATAACGGGGATCTCGCCAAACCCCTCCGCCCAGTCCCGTCGCTGCCTGATCCGCAGCAAAATCTCGCCAGCACTCGTCTTGATACTGCCGCCGGGTATCTCTACGGCCGCATTTTCGATAATCCCGGCAATGCGCTCCAGTGTCAGCCCATGGCGGCGCAGGTTTTCGCGACTGACTTCCACTTGTATTTCGTAGTCACGGGCGGCTATCAGTTCGACCTGGGTAATCCCCGGCCGCTGCAACAGGCGGTCGCGCAGTTGCTCGGCCAGTTCGCGCAACACCCATTCGCTTGCTGCACCGTACACCACGACCGCCTGCACCAGGCGCCGATGCACGGCGAGATTTACCGCCGGCTCTTCAGCATCTTCCGGGAACGTGGTGATACGGTCGATCTCCTGCTTGATCTCCTGATTGGCCTTTTGCACATCGGCGCCTTCCACCAGTTCGGCGACCACCAGGGCGCGCCCCTCGCTGGCAGTGGAACGAATCTCATCGACACCCTCGACGCCATTGATGGCCTCTTCCACTGCCAGCACAATGCCCTGCTCGACCTCTTCGGGGCTGGCACCGGGATAGGCGACACTGACACGCACCTCGTCGAGGGCGAAATCCGGAAAGACCTCCTTTTTGATTTGAGTGGCCATGAAGAGGCCGCCGATCAGCAGTACCAGCATCAGCAGATTCGGCGCAACACGGTTGTGCACCATCCAGGCGATCGGGCCGCGCTGCGCCGGCTTCGCCAGGTCCTGTGAATCCGGCGTCACTTGCCCGCCTCTGTGCGGGTCTGTGCCTGGACCCCGTCATCCTGCATGCTGCGCAGCGGCATGCCGGCAACCGGCGCAGCAAGGTCTGTGACCACCAGCCGCTCCCCGGCCTTGACACCCGCAGTGACGAGCACCTGGTCTTGACCACGGAAAGCGATATCGACCTTGCGAATCTCAAGGGCATCGTCGTCACCCATAATCCAGAGCCGGTCACCATCGTGCAGATGCTGGCGGTCAATGGTGGCGACCTGCTCCAGCTCCCGACCCTCGATTGCGACACTGACATAGCTGTTCATGAGCAACACCGGCTTGCCACTGTTTTCAGGCCTGAGCGTGAACGGATCGTCCACCTCCACTATCAGGCGCGCCATGCGGCCATCCCTGCCGAGATCGCTTGCCAGGCGGATGACGCGGCCCTCGCGCCAGCCCTCCTCCCCCCAGGCAGCCCGGTTGGAGATGCGCACGCCCGAGCCCGTCACACCGTCACCGCGCGGGATGCTGATCCACTGCAAGTCCCTGACCGGTACACTCACCTCCAGCCAGCAGGTATCGGTCCCCACGAGGGTGGCCAGTGTGCTGGCCGTTGTGACACGCGCACCGACATCCACATCCGCGGATTCCACAATGGCGTTAAAGGGTGCGCGTACCTGACTGCGCTGCAGATCGAGGTTTGCCTTTTCCAGGCTTGCCCTGGCAAGGGCGAGCTGGGCGCGCACACTTTCCAGTTGCGGCTTGCGCAGTACCAGATCGCGATCATCGTCCTGCATGGACTCGCCGAGCAACTCGAATTCGCGCTTTGCAATGGACTGCTGGCCCTGTTCGAGCCGCAGCAGACTCTGCGCCTGCGCCACCTCGCTCTCGCGCTGCAGCACGGCGAGTTCGTAGTCGCGGGGATCGATACGCAGCAATTCATCGCCGGCATGGAGCAGTCCACCAGGCTCCAGCTCGTCGCTGACAAACACGACTGCCCCCTCGACCTGTGGTTGCAGCGCCACCGATTCCGCCGGCACCACGGTCCCCATGGCGTCGATACGGGTACGGGCATTCCCGGTCACCACCGGCTGAATTTCAACCAGACGGGCCTGGCGTGGTGGCGGCTCGCGTTTTGCGCTGGGCCCGGACTGCAGCAGCACGACGGCAACCACCACGCCGGCCAGCAGCATGAAGGCAGGGGCCAGCCGCCTGAACCACCGGGAACGGTGCAAGGCGGAGTCCTGCCGCTTATCGGGGAATGACATGTGTGATCCTCATAGTGGACGGGGCGCCAGCGGCAGCGGGACGTTCCAGGGTCCAGCCACCCGCGAGTGCGCGGCACAACTCAATACGGTTGTCGATGAGTTCACGTTGCGCGGTGAGCCTGTTGCGCTCAAGGTTCTGATTGGTCAGCAGCACATCCAGAACACGCAAATAATCGACGACACCATAGATGTAGCTGTCGCGAACACGACCAATCACCTGCCTGGACAAGGCCAGCTGCTTGTCGAGGCTATCGATAAACGCACGCTGTTGCCGCTCGCGAAGCAGTGCATCCTCGACTTCACCAAGCGCATCGAGCAACTGCTGCCGGTAGTCATTCAACGACTGTTCCGCCACCGCACGGGTGCGGTCAACCTCGGCGCGACGGCGGCCACCATCGATGACCGGCGCCACCAGATTGCCTGTCAGATTACTCAACCAGTGATTGAACAGGTCATCTACTTCACTGGCGGCAGTGTCGGTACTCGCCAGCAGGCTGATACGCGGAAAGCGGTCCGCAACCGCCGCCGCAGTGCGCTGGTCGGCAGCCTGTAGCTGGTAAAACCCCTGCCTGAGGTCCGGCCGACGCTGGACCAGCTCAACCGGGATACCGGTCTCCGGCAGCGGCGGCAGGCTGATGAGTTGCTGTTGCGGTTCAGTCGCACGACTGTCCGGCGTTGCACCCAGCAGGATGGCCAGCCGGTGTTCGAGTACACCGATGAGCGACCGGACGTTCGCCAGTTCACCCCGGTTGGACTCCACCAGCTGGCGTTGTTGCAGCACATCGGTAGCGCCTATCTTGCCGCGGCGAAAGCGCAGGGTAATGAGTTCGAGCACCCGGCTGTTCGTCTCCAGTTGGCTCGACACCAGCGCCTGCTGGCCATACTGCTCCACCAGCTGGTACCAGGTGCTCGCCACTTCTGCCGTCAGGGTAATGGCGGCGGCAGTCAGCTCTGCCTCGCTGGCACGCCTGTCCAGCGTTGCGGCCTTGCTGCTTGCATCGATACGCCCCCAGAGATCGAGTTCATAGCCGGCCATCGCGCCAACGGTATAGCTGTTTCCGGTGGTACCCCTGTCGTTATGTGCCCAGTTGCGAGCGGCACTGCCCTCAGCATCCAGAGACGGGTAAAGTTCGGCATTCGCGATGCGCGCCACTGCCGCAGCCTGGTCCAGACGTGCCCAGACACTCTGCAGGCTGAAATTCTGTGCCAGCGACTGCTCGACCAGCCGGTCCAGGGTGGCATCCCCGAAACTTTCCCACCAGTGCCCGGGCAGACGGAGCACACCGCTGGTGGAGAACTCCGCCGGCAGTAGCAGGGCTTCCGGCTCCCGCTCGGGTACGGTGATACAGCCAGTGAGCAGCAGCAACACGCACGTCAACCCTATACAACGACGGCATCCCTGCGCGCAGAATAAAGGGAGACCGGCGTGTGACATGGCAGCGGGCCTAGGATTTTGCATGGCTGCATGGTGCCGCAACGGCTTCGCGCACAGCATGTATACCCCGGAGAGAAAACGTGGTGATATGACGCGCCACGCTGGCGCCCGCATCCTCACAGATCCCGGCAATGCTGGCGTCCTGAAAACCCTTTGCGGCAAACACACCGCAGGCGGCATCCAGCAGGCGCTCACGGGTTTCAATGCCGTCTTTGCGCTTGGTTCTCATCTCACATCCCGCCGCTCCAGCAGCGGCAACAACTCTTCCCAGACGCGGTCCCGGATGAGGGGCTGGGCAGTGGCATTGGGGTGAATGCCATCCGCCTGCATCAGATTCTGCTCGGTGCCAATGCCATCTACCAGCGAAGGCAGCAGGGCCAAATTCCGTTCCCGGGCGAGTTCACGGTAGACGGCCTGGAACCTTTCGGTGTAAACAGGGCCATAGTTAGGGGGTAACTGCACCCCGACCAGCAACACCCGTGCACCCGCTTCCTGCACGCTGGAAATCATGGCGGCCAGATTGTCTTTCATGGCCGAAAGAGACAGGCCCCGCAGGCCGTCGTTACCACCGAGTTCCAGCAGCACCACCGCCGGTTTATGGCTGGCGAGGGACCGGGAAAGGCGGGCGCGGGCGTTGGCCGTCGTATCGCCGCTGATGCTGTCATTAACGATCCGGTACGGATAACCCCGGGTAGCAAGGTTATCCTGCAGCAGGGAGACCCATCCCTGTTCTACCGGAATACCGTAGGCGGCGCTGAGACTGTCGCCGACAACCAGTATGATGTCGGCAGACGCCATACCCGGCAGGACCAGAAACAACAGCAACAGGATTCGATTCAACATGACTGGAACAAAGCATAACATCATGATTGCCGCACGTAACTTGAGCAAGCGTGTGGACACCGCCGCCGGCCCACTGGATATCCTCACGGACATCAGTCTCGAGATCCGGGCAAGAGAGGCCGTCGCCATCGTCGGCGTCTCCGGGTCCGGCAAATCGACCCTGCTGGGACTGCTTGCCGGGCTGGATCTTCCCTCTGCAGGCGCAGTATTCCTGTCAGGCTATCGCCTTAACGATCTGGACGAAGATGGTCGCGCCCGGGTACGGGGAGAATTGGTGGGATTCGTATTCCAGTCCTTCCAGTTACTCCCCAGCCTGACGGCGCTCGAGAATGTCATGCTGCCGCTGGAATTGAGAGGCGACCGGAACCCGCGCGAACAGGCCATGGAACTGATGGGCAGCGTGGGGCTGGAAGGACGCATGCAGCATTACCCCAAACAGCTGTCTGGCGGCGAGCAGCAGCGGGTGGCCATTGCGCGGGCCTTTGCTACCGAACCCGCCATCCTGTTTGCCGACGAACCTACCGGCAATCTCGACAACCTTACCGGTGAACGGGTCATTGACCTGTTGTTCCGCCTCAACCGGGACAAGGGCACCACACTGATACTCGTGACCCATGACGAGCATCTGGCCGGCCGTTGTGAACGGCTCATTCACCTGGAGGCAGGCCAGCTTGTCTGCAATGCAAAAGAGGCCTCCCCGGCATGATTCGCTGGCGCCTGGCCATGCGGCTACTGGTCCGCAACTGGCGGTCCGGAGAACAACGCATCCTGGTGGCCGCCCTGGTGATCGCGGTAACGGCCAGTACGGCCATCGGCTTCTTCACCGATCGGCTTGGCCGGGGCATGACCAGCCAGTCGGCGGATTTTCTTGGTGCCGATCTGGCCCTGACGAGTCCGCGCGCCGTGGACCCCAGCTGGCTCCGCGAGGCGCGGACCGCCGGCCTGCAGGCAATCGAGACCCTGGAATTTGCCAGCGTAGTGGTCGCCGGTGAGGAATTACTGCTGGCCAGCGTGAAAGCCGTCCAGGACGGTTTTCCCCTGCGTGGCCAGCTGAGAACCGCATCGGCACCGTTCGCCACTGACGCCGGGACGGAAGCGCTGCCCCGCCCGGGAGAGGCGTGGGCGGCCCCGCGCCTGCTTACGGCCCTCGATCTGCAGGTGGGCGACTCCGTGACCGTCGGTGCGCATACGCTCAATATCACCCGCGTGCTCTCCTTTGAGCCCGGCCAGGTCGGCAATCCGTTCGGCATATCACCGCGCCTGCTGATGCGCATGGCGGATGTGCCGGCCACGGGCGTGGTACAACCGGGGAGCCGGCTTTCCTGGCAATACCTGTTTGCCGGTCGCGAGGCGGACCTGGCGAAATTCCGCAAATGGATAGAACCACTCCTGGGGCCCAGCCACGAACTGGTCGGCATCAAGGAAGGGCGCCGGGCCGTCGGTTCGGCCCTGGAACGGGCGGAACGTTATCTCGGTCTGGCCGTGCTGGCGGCGATCGTACTGGCCGGTGTTGCTGTCGCCATGGCAGCGCGACGCTACAGCGAGCGGCATTTCGACCTGAGTGCCATGCTGCGCTGCATGGGCGCCTCGCAACGGGACCTGCTCGGTCTCTACCTGCCGCAACTGCTGGTGATTGGCCTGCTCGCCTCGGCCGTCGGCTGTTTCCTCGGCTGGCTGGCACAGTACGGCCTCCTCTATCTACTGGCCGATCTCCTGCCCGCCACCCCCTCATCTCCCCATCTATGGCCGGTGCTGGCAGGATTCGCCACCGGCCTGATCACGCTGGCGGGCTTTGCAGTACCTCCCGTGATGCGTCTGCGAGATGTACCACCATTAAGGGTGCTGCGGCGTGACCTGCTGCCGCTGCCCAGCCGGGCCTGGCTGGTCTATGGTGCTGCTCTCGGCGCCATCGTTGCGGTGATGTGGCGCTATACCGGCAGCTGGCCGCTAACGCTGTCGGTGCTGGCCGGTGGCATGGTACTGACAATCCTGCTGGGGCTGCTGGCCTTGCTGCTGTTGTTACTGAGCCGGCGTTTCAATAACCACGTCGGCGTGGCGTGGCGATTTGGCCTGAACAATCTCTGGCGCCACCGGCGTGGCAGCGTTAGCCAGATCCTCGCATTCAGCCTGACGCTGATGGCAATGGCAGTCGTTGCCCTGGTGCGCACCGATCTGTTGACGACCTGGCAGCGCCAACTGCCCGCTGATGCGCCCAATCACTTCGCCATTAACATCCTCCCCGAGCGGCAACAGGAATTCCGGGAGTTCATGAAGGCAGCCGGGGTGACCACCGCGCAGCTCTATCCCATGGTGCGGGGTCGGCTGGTGAAGATCAACGGGGCTGAGGTGCGCGGGGCCGTAACCAAAGAGGCGCGCAATGACAATGCCCTGAACCGGGAACTCAACCTGACCTGGACGACGGAACTGCAGGAAGACAACCATATTCTGGAAGGATACTGGTGGACGCCGGAAGATACCGGAAAACCCCGGGTATCGGTGGAGTCCAAACTGGCCGAACGACTGGGTATCAGTCCAGGTGACGAACTGGGCTTCGCGGTCGGTGGACAGCGCTTCAGCGCCGCGGTTGCAAGCATCCGCAGCGTACAGTGGGATTCTTTCCGGCCCAACTTTTACATGGTGTTTCCACCGCAGGTAATCGACCGGTTCCCCGCCACCTACATGACCAGTTTTTATCTGCCAAAAGACGGCAAGTCCTTGCTCCGCGAGCTGGTTTCCCGCTACCCGGCGGTGACCATACTGGAGCTGGACAGGGTAATCGAGCAGGTCGGCCGCATCTTCCGGCAGGTCACACTGACGGTTGAGTATGTACTGGTCTTCACCCTGTTGGCGGGGTTCGCGGTATTGTTCGCCGCCCTGCAGGCCAGCCAGGATGACCGGCTTTATGAAGGCGCGCTGCTGCGGGCCCTCGGCGGCAGCCGCCGCCAGTTACGGGCCGGACATCTGGCGGAGTTCACTGCCCTGGGTGGGCTGGCGGGCCTGCTTGCCGCCATGGGCACAGAATGCCTGGTCTGGATTTTGTACAGCCAGGTACTGCACCTGGAGTACAGTTTTCAGTGGCCGGTATGGATACTCACACCCATAACGGGAGCACTGCTCATCGGGGCGGCCGGATTCCTGGGGACACGGTCCGTGCTCGAGCGCAGCCCCATGCTGCTGTTGCGCAACCAGTAGGGCCTTATATTTTCCCGTACAGAGCCCGACCTGAACCGAAGAGTCAGTAGTCGCGCAGCGCCGGCTATATTCTCCGGCTACGGACAGGGAACATCAGTCCTGCCAAACCCAGGCTGAGCAATGCAAA
>Ga0316196_10001507_pt1 | contig 10202 bp, 5 predicted proteins | sample Eddsed2cm_MG_FD_204938 | JGI IMG/M metagenome (GOLD analysis project Ga0316196, IMG submission 204938) | Coastal sediment microbial communities from Maine, United States - Eddy sediment 2 cm | ecosystem: Environmental > Aquatic > Marine > Coastal > Sediment | place: USA: Maine | collected... | reverse complement strand
CTTCGATCAAGGAGTTCTTCGGGACGAGCCAGCTGAGCCAGTTCATGGATCAGCCGAATCCCCTGGCAAGCCTCACCCACCGGCGCCGCTTGTCGGCACTCGGCCCGGGCGGTTTGTCGAGGGAGCGGGCCGGCTTCGAGGTGCGAGACGTTCACCCGTCTCACTACGGACGGATGTGCCCGATCGAGACACCGGAAGGCCCAAACATCGGTCTCATTGGATCCCTTGCGTCGTACGCGAAGGTGAACCGGTTCGGGTTCATCGAGTCGCCCTACCGGCGTGTTGTGGACGGGAAGGTCACGTCGAAGATCGACTACCTGACCGCATCCGAAGAAGAGGGCCACGTCATCGCCCAGGCGAACGCGCCGCTCACATCGGACGGTTCGTTCCTCAACGACCGCGTGCTCGTGCGCAAGACGGGCGGAGAGGTCGATTCGGTCGTGCCGGGAGACGTCGACTACATGGACGTCTCGCCGAAGCAGCTGGTTTCGGTTTCGACGGCGCTCATTCCGTTCCTGGAGCACGACGATGCCAATCGCGCGCTCATGGGGTCGAACATGCAGCGCCAGGCCGTTCCGCTTGTCACGACGGATGCACCGCTCGTGGGCACAGGCATGGAAGGCCGGTCCGCGGTCGACTCCGGCGATGTCATCATCTCGCCGGTCGACGGTGAGGTCGTGACGGTGACGGGCGACGAGATCGTCGTGAAGGAGAAGGGCGCGAACAAGAAACACACGCTCCGACTCCTCAAGTTCGAACGCTCGAACCAAGGCACGTCGATCAACCAGAAGCCGATTGTGGCTGAAGGTGATGCCGTCAAGGCCGGCGATGTGCTGGCCGACGGTCCATCCACCGAGGACGGCGAACTTGCGCTCGGCCGCAACCTGCTGGTTGCGTTCATGCCGTGGAACGGTCACAACTACGAGGACGCCATCATCCTCTCGGAGCGTCTGGTGAAGGACGATGTCCTGACGTCGATCCACATCGAGGAGCACGAGATCGAGGCTCGCGACACGAAGCTTGGCGCGGAAGAGATCACGAGGGATATCCCCAACGTGGCGGAAGAGGTCCTACAGGATCTGGATGATCGCGGGATCATCCGCATCGGTGCGGACGTCGACCCGGGCGACTACCTCGTCGGCAAGATCACCCCGAAGGGCGAGACTGAGCTGACACCGGAAGAGCGCCTGCTCCGTGCCATCTTTGGAGAGAAGGCCCGTGAGGTTCGCGACGTTTCGTTGAAGGTTCCGCACGGTGAGACCGGCAAGGCCATTGCCGTCAAGGAGTTCCGTCGCGATGAGGGGCACGACCTGCCACCCGGCATGAACGAACTCGTCCGCGTGTACGTGGCGAAGCAGCGCAAGATCTCAGAGGGTGACAAGCTCGCCGGCCGTCATGGCAACAAGGGTGTGATCGCGAAGATCCTGCCGGAGGACGATATGCCGTTCCTCCCCGATGGAACCCCGGTCGACATCATCCTGTCGCCGCTTGGCGTTCCCTCCCGGATGAATCTCGGTCAGGTCCTCGAGACGCACCTCGGGTGGGCGGCGGCACGCGGTTGGAACGCATTTGACGATCTCGAGAGCCCGGCATCCGACGGTGCCCCGGCCTGGACGAAGATCGCCACACCGGTCTTCGACGGTGCGCGTGAGGACGAGATCCTCAAGGTGCTGGAGAACACGGTCCCGAACCGCGACGGCGACATGATGGTCGACGGCGTCGGCAAGGCGACTCTCTTCGACGGACGCACCGGCGAACCGTTCGATTCTCCGATCACCGTCGGGTACATGTACATCCTGAAGCTGGTTCACCTCGTGGATGACAAGATCCACGCACGGTCGACCGGCCCGTACTCGATGATCACGCAGCAGCCACTCGGCGGCAAGGCCCAGTTCGGTGGGCAGCGCTTCGGTGAGATGGAGGTCTGGGCGCTCGAAGCCTACGGCGCGGCGTACGCCCTCCAGGAAGTCCTGACCATCAAGTCGGACGATGTGCGCGGACGGGTCAAGGTCTACGAGGCGATCGTCAAGGGCGAGAACATCCCCGAACCTGGCATTCCCGAGTCGTTCAAGGTGCTTGTCAAAGAGATGCAGAGCCTCTGCCTCAATGTGGAGATGCTCTCCGCGGGTGAGGAAGTCGAGTTCAAGGAACTCGAAGAGGACGTGTTCCGCACGGCTGCGTCGCTCGGTATCGATATCTCTCGGCCAGAGAAGGCCGAATCAGACGTTTGAGGGTGATGGGAGTAGATGGTGACACAACTGTTCGATGAACTGAAGATCAGCCTTGCGACGTCGGATCAGATCCGCGCGTGGTCCTATGGCGAAGTGAAGAAGCCTGAGACGATCAACTACCGGACCCTCAAGCCTGAGAAGGAAGGCCTCTTTGACGAGCGCATCTTCGGCCCGACGCGGGACTGGGAGTGCTACTGCGGGAAGTACAAACGAGTCCGCTTCCGCGGCATTGTCTGCGAGCGTTGCGGTGTCGAGGTCACGCGTGCGAAGGTGCGTCGTGAGCGTATGGGCCACATCGAACTCGCCGCCCCGGTAACACACATCTGGTACTTCAAGGGTGTTCCGAGCCGCCTCGGATATCTCCTTGACATGTCTCCGAAGGAGCTTGAGAAGGTCATCTACTTCGCTGCCTACCTCATCACCTACGTTGATGACGAGAAGCGCCAGACAGATCTCCTCGACCTCGAAGATGCAACGCGCCATGAGCTCGAGCTCATCCGCGAAGAGGTAGCGGAGTGGAAGGAAGCCCGTCTCGAGCGCCTCGAGCAGGAGCTCAACCAGATGGAAGAGGCCGGCGCGAAGACGCAGGAAGTCAACGCTCGGCGCCGCGAAGTCGAACGTGAGATCAAGGATCGCGAAGAGCGCTCCACGGTTGAGGAGGAACTCCTCCAGGAAGCGTTTGACACGTTCCGCACGATGAAGCCGAAGCAGCTCATCGAATCCGAGCAGCTCTGGCGCGAGATCATCGACCGCTACGGCGACTACTACAGCGGCGGCATGGGCGCCGAAAATGTCAAGGATCTCATCAGCCGGCTCGATCTCGACGATGAGATGGAGCGCCTGAAGGCCGATCTCGATGCAACATCTCAGCAGCGCAAGCAGCGTGCGATGAAGCGGATGAAGGTCGTCAAGCCCTTCGCCGAAGGGACCAACGATCCGAAGAGCATGATCGTTGAAGTTGTCCCGGTGATCCCGCCGGACCTCCGGCCGATGGTTCAGCTCGACGGTGGCCGTTTCGCCACGTCGGACCTCAACGATCTCTATCGCCGGGTGATCAACCGCAACAACCGTCTGAAGCGGCTGATCGACCTCGGAGCACCCGAGATCATCGTCAACAACGAGAAACGGATGCTCCAGGAAGCCGTCGATGCCCTTTTCGACAATGGTCGTCGCGGGCGTGCGGTGACGGGACCGGGCAATCGGGCCCTCAAGTCACTGTCCGACATGCTGAAAGGCAAGCAGGGCCGGTTCCGTCAGAACCTGCTCGGCAAACGTGTCGACTACTCCGGCCGGTCGGTCATCGTCGTGGGCCCGCAGCTGCGGCTCCACCAGTGTGGCCTGCCGAAGATCATGGCCCTCGAGTTGTTCAAGCCATTCGTGATGAAGCGGCTCGTCGATATCGGCGAAGCGCAGAACATCAAGGCTGCCAAGCGGATGGTCGAGCGGCGCCGCAACCAGGTGTGGAACGTGCTCGGTGAGGTTATCGAAGAGCATCCGGTCCTCCTGAACCGTGCGCCGACGCTGCACCGTCTCGGGATCCAGGCGTTCGAGCCGGTTCTCGTGGAGGGCAAGGCGATTCAGCTGCATCCTCTCGTGTGTGAGGCATTCAACGCAGACTTCGACGGAGATCAGATGGCTGTGCACCTGCCGCTCTCGGCGGAAGCACAAGCCGAGGCCCGCATTCTGATGCTGTCCTCGAACAACGTACGGTCACCCGCCTCCGGGCGTCCGATCGTAACGCCGTCGCAGGACATGGTCATCGGGGTGTTCTACCTTTCCGAGCTCACGGAAGACGGCAAGGGTGCCGGCCGTGCGTTTTCGCACGTCGACGAGGCGAGAATGGCCTACGAAGTCGGCGACCTGTCGCTTCATGCTCCAATCAAGCTTCGTGTGGGCTGGCTCGCAGGTGACCCGGACGTCCATGCCGACCTGAAGCGATCGCTCGGTTTGCTGATCGCTGAGGAGCCGGTTGATCCCAACGGGCTCACCGAGACGACTCTCGGTCGGGCGCTGCTCAATGAGGCGTTCCCGCCTGGATTCCCGTATGTGAACGCTCCGGTCCTCAAGTCGGACGTGCGGACGCTGATCGACGAAATCATCCGCAAGTACGACAAGCCGGACGTGGCGAACACTCTCGATGCGATCAAGACGCTTGGGTTCACCTTCGCAACGAAGGCGGGCCTCACGATCGGTCTCGAGGACGTGAAGACACCGCCCGAGAAGGCGGCCATCCTCGAGGCGTTCGAAGAACGCGCGGAGAAGATGGAGGGCCTCTATCAGAAGGGTGTCATCACCGACGCAGAGCGCCAGCAGGAGCTCATCGAGATCTGGAATGAGGCGACCGATCAGGTCAAGGACGCCATGTCGGCGACCCTTATGGCAGAGAAGTTCAACCCGATGGACATGATGGTCCGATCGGGTGCACGCGGAAACATCATGCAGCTTCGGCAGATCGCAGGAATGCGTGGACTTGTTGCCAATCCGAAAGGCGACATCATTCCGCAGCCGATCAAGTCGAACTTCCGTGAGGGTCTCTCGGTGCTCGAGTATTTCATCTCGACGCACGGTGCCCGAAAGGGTCTTGCAGACACGGCCCTGCGGACCGCCGACTCGGGCTATCTGACGCGGCGGTTGGTCGATGTCTCCCAGGAGATCATCATCCATGATGAGCCGACAGAAGATCCCGGCATCGTGATCAAGACGCGGCAGGCTGATGGGTCCGCGGTGCGGCATCTCCAGAACCATCTGTTCGGGCGCATGCTCGCGGAGGATGTCAAGGACGGCCGCAAGACGGTCGAGTTGCCAGATGGCCGCAAGCTCAAGCAGGGTTTCGTGATCGACCGGGATGCCGTGATCGGGCTCGAAGAGCTCAGTGATGTCACCGAAGTCCGCGTTCGCTCCCCGCTCACCGACGAGTCCCGCTATGGGATCAGTCGCGATTCCTACGGAATCGATCTCGCCACCGGTGTCATGGTCGAACCGGGGACTGCGGTCGGCATCATGGCCGCCCAGTCGATCGGCGAGCCGGGCACGCAGCTCACGATGCGTACGTTCCACACCGGCGGTGTTGCCGGTGAGGACATCACGCACGGTCTGCCTCGCGTGGTCGAGCTGTTCGAGGCTCGCACTCCGAAGGGGAAGGCGATCCTCGCTGACGTTGGTGGTGTTGTGAAGTTCGAGACCGACGAGGAGACCAACGCCCGTTTCGTCGTGGTTGTCGACGGTGATGATGAGGTCAGGTACGCCATGCCCCGCCGTGCCCGGCCCCGCGTCTCCGAAGGTGACATCATCGAGCCGGGGACGCAGATGACCGAAGGTCCGCTCGACCCAAAGGAAGTCCTGGAGATACAGGGGATCCGTGCCTGCCAGCGCTACCTCGTGGATCAGGTCCAGGAGGTCTACCGCTCACAAGGTGTTGACATCCACGACAAGCACATCGAGCTTGTCGTGCGCCAGATGCTCCGCAGGGTCCGCGTCGCCAATCCGGGCGATTCGCACTATCTCCCGAACGAGCTGGTGGACCAGAAGGAGTTCCTGCGCACCAACCGTGAACTCGTCGAAGAGGGCAAGGCGCCGGCCGAAGGCCGTCCCGAGCTCATGGGAATCACGAAGGCGTCGCTTGCGACCGACTCGTGGTTGTCCGCAGCTTCGTTCCAGGAGACGACGAGGGTGCTCACGGAGGCAGCGCTGCAGTCGCGTTCCGACTTCATGCGGGGCCTCAAGGAGAATGTCATCATCGGCAAGTTGATCCCATCGGGCACCGGCTCCGACTACTACCAGGGGATCGAGCCGATGCTGCCGGATGCCAATGTCGTGTCGGCGCTTGGCCTCTTCGGTGAAGAGCAGCTCGAGTCAGCCGATGAAGGCCTCCCTGCCGACCCGGCTGAGTGGCTTGCGTCGCTTGGCGGAACGTCGGAACCGGAAGGTGACCTGGCGATGGACGCCGACGAGTAGCCGAGCCAACAACCGTAGATGCTGGGAGGCGGTCCATCGGGCCGCCTCCTTCGCGTCGACACGCCCTATCGTTGCGGGGTGCTCAAGTTCCCCTTGTTCGGCGTCCCCGTCTCGGTTCACTTCTCGTTCCTGCTCGTTGCGTTCTTCGGCCTCGGCGAGTACCAGGGTTGGGAGATCGCAGCCTGGACCGGCGCCGTGTTTGTGGCCGTCTTGCTTCACGAATCGGGCCACGCGTTCACCGCGAGAGCGTTCGGCGGGACATCGGTGTCGATCACGCTCTTTGCCCTGGGCGGATTCACCTCGTGGGGTGCCTCGCGTGACCTGGGTCCCGGTCGACGCTTCCTGATTTCGGCCGCCGGCTCGGCTGTTGGGATCGTCGCAGGACTGGCGGTGATCGGACTGGGCCGGGCCGGCGCTTTGGACAGCCTCCCCGACTTGGCCATCACGTTCCTCGAGAGCTTCGTCTGGGCAGGATTGGTCTGGGGTGTTCTCAACTGGGTTCCGATCTTGCCGCTCGACGGCGGGCACATGCTGCAACACGGACTCGAAATGTTCACACCCACAAAGGCGGCGGGGATCGCCCGTGTTGTTTCGGTGGTCACCGGCGTCGCCGCAGTCGCCGCGGCGTTCTACTACGGCCGGACGTTCCTTGCCATCTTCGTCGGCATGATCACGCTCATGGGCCTGCGCTCGGCGGGGGATGAGCAGCCGCGTCCGGCACCCGCTTCCGAGCCGCCCCCTACAGACCTTCGATCAGACGAAGAACCCCCTGCGTTCCCGATCTGAAGATCTCCCAAGTGTCGCCCCCATTTCTCCCCTCCCTCACGAAGTGGGGGAGGGTGCCCGAGCGTTAGCGAGGGTGGGAGGGGGCGGCTTGGGAGCCCGGATCGTGAAGATGAGGTCGGCCGCGGGTTCAAGACAGCCCCCTCCACTGCGTGGGAGAGGCGAAGTTCTCCAGTTTCTCCCCTCCCCCACGAAGTGGGGGAGGGTGCCCGAGCGCTGCGAGGGCGGGAGGGGGCGGCCTGGGAGCCCGCATCGTGGAGATGAGGTCTGCCGCCGGGTGCCCGAGCGTCAGCGAGGGTGGGAGGGGGCGGCTTGGGAGCCCGGATCGCGAAGATGAGGCCTGTCGCCGGGTGCCCGAGCGCTGCGAGGGCGGGAGGGGGCGGCCTGGGAGCCTGTATCGTGAAGATGAGGCCGGCCGCGATTCGGGGCCTGTGGCTTGCAGCCGGCAGCTCCATAGCTCACTCCCTTCTTGCGCACTACAACGGGGTCAACCTATACTTCCGAATCCGGTTTCCCGCCGGAGTCCGCGCTTACCCTGAGGCGTTCACCTGAACGCTGTCGTGAGCGAAGCGACTCACAGTAGGGATCGGCGACGTCACGCTGTGTGACGGCGCCGATTTTCGTTCGTCAGAGCCCCGATTCCGAGTCCCTCGGGTTGGGGTGCGCCGAGAAGAGAGAGACGGTACCCACGTGCCGACCGTACAGCAGCTGGTCCGACAGGGCCGGACGCCGAAGTCGAAGAAGTCGAAGACCGTTGGTCTTGCAGGCTCGCCGCAACGTCGCGGCGTCTGCACGCGCGTCTACACCGTGACCCCGAAGAAGCCGAACTCGGCTCTCCGGAAGGTCGCTCGTGTGCGCCTTACCTCCGGTGCGGAAATCACCGCGTACATCCCGGGTGAAGGTCACAACCTCCAGGAGCACTCGATCGTGCTCGTTCGTGGTGGTCGTGTTAAGGACCTTCCGGGTGTGCGATACAAGGTCATCCGTGGAGCGCTCGATGCCGCAGGTGTCGATGGCCGTGAGCAGGCGCGTTCGAAGTACGGCACGAAGAAGGAGTCCTAGGCATGCGTCGTGCACCAGCCGAGGTTCGCAAAATCGAACCAGATCCGATCTACCGATCTGTCCTTGTCTCGCAGGTCATCAACAAGGTGCTCTGGCGCGGGAAGAAGGGCGCTGCACGCCGAATCGTCTACGGCTCGATGGACATCGTTGAGCAGCGCACCGGCTCCGAGCCGCTGTCGGTCCTCAAGCGCGCTGTCGACAACATCCGGCCGTCTGTCGAGGTTCGGTCCCGGCGCGTCGGCGGTTCGTCCTATCAGGTTCCCGTCGAGGTTCGGCCCCGACGTGGTCAGACGCTCGCCGTTCGCTGGCTGGTCGAGTTCGCCCGCAAGCGGAGAGAGCCCACCATGGCGATGCGCCTCGCCGGGGAGATTCTTGATGCCGCTAACCGCACGGGTGCTGCAGTGAAGCGTCGCGAGGACGTCCACAAGATGGCGGAATCCAACAAGGCCTTCGCCCACTACCGCTGGTAGTCCAGGAGCACCGATACATCATGGCACGCACCATCAACCTCGAGAAGATCCGCAACATCGGGATCATGGCCCACATCGACGCGGGCAAGACCACGATCACTGAGCGGATCCTCTACTACACGGGACGCACCTACAAGCTGGGTGAAGTCCATGAGGGCGCGGCCGTCATGGATTGGATGGAGCAAGAGCAGGAGCGGGGCATCACGATCACGTCGGCCGCAACAACCTGCGCCTGGGACAACCATGTCATCAACATCATCGACACACCCGGCCACGTCGACTTCACCGTTGAAGTGGAGCGGTCACTTCGGGTGCTCGACGGCGCCGTCGCAGTGTTTGATGCCGTATCCGGTGTCGAACCCCAGTCGGAGACTGTCTGGCGTCAGGCCGACAAGTACGGCGTCCCGCGCATCTGCTTCATCAACAAGATGGACCGGATCGGGGCCGACTTCTTCGCCGCCACACAGTCCATCGTCGATCGTCTCGGCGGGAATCCCGTGGCGGTTCAGATCCCCATGGGTGCCGAGTCCGAATTCCACGGGGTCATCGATCTCGTAGAGATGAATGCCATCATCTGGCACGACGAAGACGGCAAGGAGCGCGAGGTCGTCGACATCCCGGATGACTTCAAGGAAGTCGCGGCCGAGTGGCATCACAGGATGCTCGACATTGTCGCTGCCGAAGATGAGGCGTTGCTCGAGAAGTACCTCGAAGATCACGATCTCGACCCGGAAGAGATCCGCAGCGTCATCCGCCGCGGAACGATCAACCGAGACTTCGTGCCCGTGCTTCTCGGGTCGGCCTTCAAGAACAAAGGCGTCCAGCCGTTGCTCGACGCGATCGTGGCGTACCTGCCGTCCCCGGTGGACCTCCCGCCGGTCGAGGGTTTCAAGCCGCGACACGAGGACGTCGTGATCTACCGCGAGCCGTTGGACAGCGAGCCGTTCTCCGCTCTCGCTTTCAAGATCATGACCGACCCGTACGTCGGCAAGCTCACCTACTTCCGTGTCTACTCCGGAACCGCCGACAAGGGCGACGCGGTGTTGAACACGTCCGATGGCAAGAAGGAGCGGTTCGGCCGCCTGCTGAGGATGCACGCATCCAAGCAGGAGGATGTCAACGAGATTCACACCGGCGACATCGTCGCCGCAGTTGGTCTCAAACACACCAAGACCGGCGACACGCTGTCCGGGACCGCGTCACCGATCCAGCTCGAGACGATGACGTTCCCCGAACCGGTTATCTCGGTCGCGATCGAGCCGAAGACGAAGGCAGACCAAGACAAGCTCGGCGAAGCCCTCGCGAAGCTCGCCGAGGAAGACCCCACCTTCCAGGTCAGCGGCGACGAGGAGACCGGGCAGACGATCATCGAAGGGATGGGCGAGCTTCACCTCGAGATCATCGTCGACCGCCTGTTGCGGGAGTTCCGGGTCGAAGCCAACGTCGGCCGTCCGCAGGTTGCCTACCGCGAGACGATCAAGAAGGCCGTCAACAAGGTGGACGCCAAGTTCAAGCGACAGACCGGTGGATCCGGCATGTACGGACACGTTGTCATCAATCTCGAGCCCCTCGCCCCCGGCAGCGGATTCGAGTTCGAAGACAAGGTGAAGGGTGGAAACGTACCCCGTGAGTACATTCCGGCTGTTGAACGGGGCATGCGGGAGTCACTCGACTCGGGAATCCTTGCCGGCTACCCGCTCGT
>Ga0316196_10001504_pt1 | contig 10205 bp, 8 predicted proteins | sample Eddsed2cm_MG_FD_204938 | JGI IMG/M metagenome (GOLD analysis project Ga0316196, IMG submission 204938) | Coastal sediment microbial communities from Maine, United States - Eddy sediment 2 cm | ecosystem: Environmental > Aquatic > Marine > Coastal > Sediment | place: USA: Maine | collected... | reverse complement strand
TGAAGCGTCATGTCCACGGGCCCGGCAATCGAGAGCAGGACACCTCGCGCTCCCTCCATCGACGTTTCGAGGAGCGGACTCGCGATCGCCTTCTCAGCAGCCTGCTGCGCCCGGCTGTCTCCGGTCGACTGGCCGATGCCCATGACGGCGGAACCCGCCTCCGACATGACGGTCTTGACGTCGGCGAAGTCCACGTTGATGAGTCCCGGAGTTGTGATGAGATCGGTGATCCCCTTGACGCCGTTGGTGAGGATTTCATCCGCCATGCGGAAGGCCTCGACAACGGGGGTGGTGGGGTCGGCGATCTCGAGCAGTCGCTCATTCGGGATGATGATCAGTGTGTCGACGGCCTGCTTCAGCGATTGGATGCCTTGCTCGGCCGCGACCGAGCGGCGGCGGCCTTCGAAGCCGAATGGTCGGGTGACGACGCCGACCGTGAGTGCGCCGAGGGATCGAGCCACCTCGGCGACAATTGGGGCTGCCCCGGTCCCCGTCCCGCCGCCTTCACCTGCGGTGATGAACACCATGTCGGCGCCGGTCAGAGCGTCTTCGAGTTCGGCGCGGTGGTCGTCGGCAGCTTCACGCCCAACTTCAGGGTTGGCTCCGGCCCCCAATCCGCGTGTTGAGTCGCGCCCAATGTCCAGTTTCAGATCCGCATCCGACATGATCAGTGCTTGTGCGTCGGTGTTCACCGCAATGAACTCAACGCCGCCAACACCGGCCTCGATCATGCGGTTCACAGCGTTCACACCGCCACCGCCCACACCGACAACTTTGATGACGGCAAGGTAGGTGAAAGGTGAGAGTTTCGGATCGGTCATATCGTGGTCCTCCCGCGCAGGTATCTGAAGGTTAGTCCGCCGGTTGAGACTGTTCGAGTGTCTCCGTCTCACCTTCCAGTTGAGATTGAGGCGGAGCCACCGCTGGTCGGCTCGGAGCCGTCACGTCGATGCGGCTTCCGGCCTCGAGTCCGGTCGCGATGAGCGCATCAACGGCGGCGGCCTTGAACGCCATGTCAATGGGTCGCCCGAGCGAGACGGTGTACTGATCGACCAGCGCATCGACCGTGTCGCCCGACACCGTCACCGTGGTCGAACGCTGGAGGGTGGGCGGCAGGCCGGCCACAAACTCGACAGCGCCGAGGGTGCCGGCATGGCTGATCCGGTCGCCTTCGCGTGATGCTCCGGCCCGGTCTGAGTGGACAATCGGCGGAATCGGACCGCTCGCTGTGCGCTCGATCAGCACGCCATCGAGCGCGACATTGAATGCACCAAGATCGGTCGAGATCGTTGCTACGGGAACGCGCTCGCGTACGTCGATCTCGACGCTCCCGGGCCACGAGACCGTCACGTCGACGTCGGCGACCCATGGGCTCTCGAGCAGCGCCGCTTCGATAGCTCCACCCCTGACCGAGATCGTCGGTGTCCCGGGCCGAACACCGAGGCCGTCTGCGATCGCGCCCGGATCAGTGCGCTCAGCGCCGGTCACCGTCACGGTTCGGATCGAGAGAATCGGGGAGTTCACAAACCAGATCGCTGCAGCCACCGCGACCACGAGCAGCACGAGCCAGATCAGCCAGCGGAGCCGTCCACGCGCCCGCTCTTCGGTTACCTCGTGCCGCCGTTCGGCGATGCGGTGGTCCATTGTATTCATTCGGCCGTCTCCGGTTCCGTCGGTTCTTCGCCGCTCTCTTCGAATGCACCGGCAAATCGGATCTCGGGCGTCAGGCACACTCCCGTGGACTCGAACACGCGCCTCCGCACGGTCCATACAAGATCCCAAACGTCCTGTGCAACGGCATCTTCGTCGGCGGTGAAGAAGTTGGCGTGCATTTCCGATACGGCGACTCCCCCACACCGAAACCCCTTGAGGCCGGCGGCGTCGATCAACCGACCGGCCGCGTCGCCGGGAGGGTTCTTGAAGACCGATCCGGCGTTGAGTGTGCCGCCCGGCTGGTGCTGCTTCCGCCACCGCGTGATTTCCCGGATTCGCGCTTCGGCGTCGGCCCGCGTGCACGGTGACGTGGAGAAGCGGGCCGATGTGACGAGATCATCCGGACCGAGATTCGAGTGGCGGTACGAGAGCGCGAGATCCGCAGCGGTTCTGGTCGAGCGTTCCCCGGTCGCCCGGTTGACGACAACTGCGGAGATGAGGCGCTCGGCCGTGTCCGAACCGTGGCCTCCTGCGTTCATCATCACCGCCCCACCGACCGTCCCCGGGATTCCCGCGTAGAACTCGAGGCCGCAGCGCCCAGCTTCCGCACCCGTACGAGCAACCCGAGGTAGTGGAGCCGCCCCGCCGCCGACAACACTGCCGTCGTCGAGGACCGTGACGTCGAGGAACGCACCACCAAGACGTACAACAAGGCCGCGGAAGCCGTGATCTGCGACGAGCAGGTTGGTTCCTTTCCCGAGCACGAGCATCTCGACCCCCGGCACCATCGAATGCAGCACATCGTCAAGGTGACCGTCATCGTTCACTTCAACGAACCATTCGGCTCGCCCACCGAGTTTGTAGCTCGTCAAAGGTGCGAGCGATACCGAGCGTTGCACGCCCGGTATTGCAGACATCTGCGTATTCACGGGTCGTCTCCTATCCGGTCGACGACATCGGTCCAGATGGTGGCGACGTCACCGGCGCCCATCAAGATCAACGTATCACCCGGTTGCAGTGAGGGCGCAAGTTGTGAAGGCACATCGGCGAGGTGCTCGATGTACTCGACATCTCCGCCTCCCGCGCGGACGGCCTCTTCAACGAGGCGACCCGTCACACCGGGTTGGGGCTGTTCCCCCGCGCCGTAGACGTCGGTGACGATGATTCGGTCGGCACCTGCGAGCGGCGCTCCAAAAGCCGGTGCAAGCCCGGCAGTCCTGGTGTATCGGTGTGGTTGGAAGACGACCCACAGGCGGCCGTCCGTCATCGTGCGCGCCGCCTCGACCGTGGAGGCGACCTCGGTTGGGTGGTGGGCGTAGTCGTCGATGATCGAGACCCCGCCGACCCTCGCCTTCACCTCGAATCGCCGGCGCACCCCACCGAACTCTTGGAGGCCGGCGATTGCACACTCGAGGTCGAAGCCGACCTCGCCGAGGAGGGCAAGCACGCCGGCGGCGTTCATCACGACATGAAGCCCTGGATGCTGCAGCTGCACTCGGTGGCCGACGCCGTTTCGCGTAAGCGTGAACGACGTTGTCGGTCCCAGATCGATGTCGGTGACACGCCAATCCGCGTCGTCGCTCGTGCCGTAGCCGATCACCGTGGCGCGTTCGGCGAGCCTCCGGACTCCCGGATCATCGATGCACCCCACGACCGGCCCCGGCACGCCGCCCGCAACCTGGGCGAATGCTTCTTCGAGCGCGGTGACCGTGCGGTAGTAATCGAGGTGGTCGGCTTCGATATTCGTCACGCCAAGGGCAGCCAACTCGAGGTGCCGGAATGTCCCGAACGCTTCGTCGGCTTCGAGAAGGAGTATCTCCCGGTCGCCAAGATGTGCGCCGGTGTTCAGATCGGTCAGTTCCCCGCCGACAATAAACGAGGGATCGCGGTCGCATGCGCGCAGCGCTGCGACCGCCATGGCGGTGCTCGATGTCTTGCCGTGGGTGCCCGAGAATCCGATGGTCGCGAACGCGTCCGTGACCCCGCGCAACAGGGCCGGCCTCCTGGCCGTCGGGATCCCGGCCTCTCGCGCAGCTCTCCACTCCATGTCATGATCCGGAACAGCCGATGAGGCAACAACCACATCGACGTTGCCGATACGGTCCGGCTGGTGTCCGATCCAGGTCTCCACACCGACGCCCGACAGCGCGTCGACCACGTCCGAGGGTTTGAGATCCGATCCGGAGACGGAAACACCGCGCTGGGCGAGGAGCTTCGCGATCCCCGACATGCCCGCCCCGCCGACCCCGATCATGTGAATCGAATCGATCTCGTCGATCGTGACAATCTGCGGTTCAAGCATCAGCAATCTCCCTGAGTGCGCTCGCGACCCGCCGCGCTGCGTCCGGTTTCGCAACCGAGCGGGCTCCGTCCCGCATGGCGGCAAGCTGCTCGGGGTTGCCGATGAGCCGTGCCAAGATGTCCGGCACCTCACCGATCCGGTCCTGACCAACGACCACCGTCCCGCCGGCCCGTTCCAGATCGTGTGCATTCATCGCCTGGTACCCCTTTCCTGCGGGGAGCGGCACAACAACGGACGGAGTGCCGGTGGCCGCCAATTCGCTCACCGTCAGCGCCCCCGACCGAGAGAGCACGAGGTCCGACGCCGCGTAGAACAGCGTCATCTCCTCCTCGAACGCCTCGGTGGCCCAATGTGGAACATCCCGCGCCCGTCGAGCCAGATGGGCGTGATGATCGACCCCGGTGAGATGCAGGATCGAGAACGACCGACCCTCGGCCGATGCGAGAGCAACCGTGGCTTCGTTGAGCGCTTGTGCCCCCAGGCTGCCACCGAAGACGCCCACCACGGGGCGGTCCGGATCCAACCCATACCGGCGGAGGGCGCTCGACCGGATCTGTGCCCGGTCGAAGTCCTCGAACGCGCGATCAAGGGGGTTGCCGACCACATCGGCACGCTTCAGCCGCTTGAGCGCCGGAGCAAAGGCGACGAACGTGCGCTTGGCGCGACGCGCGACGTAGCGATTTGCGACACCGGGAACCGCATTCTGCTCGTGAATGACGAACGGCATTGCGATCTTTTGCGCTCCCATTGCCGCCGGAACGCTGACATACCCACCAAAGACCGTGAGTACTCCTGGGGGTCTTCCACGAAGCGTCGACGCAACATCGGCGGCCGCGCGGCGAACCATCGTCGGAATGGTGAGGTTGTCGACGGTCAGGGACCGTTTCAACCCTCGAACATCAAGCTGAACGAACTCGAAACCTGCATCAGGAACGACTCGCATCTCGAGCCGATCTCCGCCGAAGAACAGGATATCGTCGGCATCGACCCCCGAGGACACGAGCGACCGGGCGACCGCCAAGGCCGGATGGATGTGTCCACCGGTGCCGGCAGCAGCGAAGGCGAACGTCATGAGGCTGCCGGATCGGGAACTCGAGTACGCGAGATGTTCACGAGGATCCCGACGGCGGCGAGACTCACGATCATGGCGTTGCCCCCGGACGACACGAACGGCAGCGGCACACCGGTGATCGGCAGAACGGCGACCACACCGCCCACGTTGACCAGGGCTTGGAACGAAAGCCACGCCACGATTCCAACGGCGAGAAGGCGGCCGAAAATGTCGGGTGCCGTTAGGGCGATGCGGATGCCGACGCCGGCGAAGAAGGCGAATAGGACGATCACCAACCCGGCGCCGACGAGGCCGGTCTCCTCTCCAATAATCGCAAAAATGAAGTCGGTGTGGGCATTCGGCAGGAACGACCAGCGAGCCCTGCTCGCTCCCAGGCCAACACCGAACCACCCGCCGGTTCCCAGCGCCACGAGGCTTTGGACAGCCTGGTGACCGCTTCCGAGCGGGTCCGCGAACGGATCAAGAAAACCGGTGATGCGATCCCTTCGATAGTCCATGGCGAAGGCGGCGGCGGTACCGAACACCGATGCGATACCCGCGAGGCCGACGACAAAACCCAAAGGCGCGGTGGACGAAAACAGTATTGCAAACGCTGCACCGACGATCAGCAGGGCCGTCCCGAAGTCGGGCTGGAGAAGCAGGAGAAAGGAGACCACACCGAGGATCGCCGCGACCGGCAGGAGGAAGTGACCCAGCGAACCGAGCAGGCGGTCCTTCTTGGCAAGAACGGCCGCGAGCACAATCACCGTGGCGACCTTCGCGAACTCCGAGGCCTGGATCGTCAGCGGACCGACCTCGATCCAGCGACGCGCACCGCCGCGAACATCGCCGAACGCCATCGTGGCAACGAGCCCGGCGACGGCAACGAGGAAGATTGGGAGGGCGAATCGACGGTAGAGCCGATACGGGATCCGGGTGAAGATGACGAGGGCGACGATCCCCAACCCGACCCAGACGACCTGCCGCTTGATGTAGTAGAGGGAGTCCCCCGTTTCGCGGAACGAGACAACAGACGCGGCGGACAGCATGGCGCCGAGGCCGACGATCAGGAGCATGATCACCGGGACAACGAGGAAGATCGTCCGGCGATCACTTCGATTCAGCGCCTGGGTGGCTCGGCGCTCCCGGATCTGCTCGCGAACCGACGGCGGTGTGTCCCCATCTTCAACCTCTGGATCTGGGACGGCTTCGAGCATCCGAGTAGCTTGGTCGACTCCGCCGGATCCGCCTGTCATTTCGATGCCTCTGCTTCGGCGACGAGTTCCGCAAAACGGTCCCCTCTCGCTGCGTATGACTCGAACTCGTCGAAGCTCGCGCAGCCCGGCGCGAGCAGGACGGTGTCGCCGCTCCGCGCTATTCGGTAGGCGGCTCCAACAGCATCGGCCAGTGACGCAACCACGGTGACCGGGACACCAACCCCGACGGCAATGTCGGGCCCCGCCTCTCCGAACGCCACCACGTGACGAACGGTGTCGGTCGTGAGATCAGACAGGTCGAGGTCCTTGTTCCGGCCTCCCGCGAGCAGCACAACGTTCTCGTAGGCCGCAGCGGCGGCTCGCGCCGCGTGCGGGTTGGTCGCCTTCGAGTCGTTGATCCAACGGATACCGTCCTTCGTACCCACGGTCGTGCGTCGATGGGCACCCGGAGTGAAGTCCGCGAGAACGGCGGAGATTCCCCCCACACTCGCACCGACCGAACCAGCAATGGCGGCAGCGATGCCAAGGTCGGCGACGAACGAAGGATCGCTCGTGGCAAGCGGCAGGTGCGAGGCGCCGATCACGAGTTCCCCAGCATCGGGACCGATGCCGTTGGGTGGCACCGCTGTACCACTCACCGCCACCGTCCGGCATCGAGCCTGCAACGCGAGTTCGGTTGCACCGGCATCGTCGGCGTCGTATGCAACCAGCTCTTCGGGACCCATGTTCTCGAAGATCCGAGCCTTGGCAGCGGCGTAGTCGGCAACGGTGCCGTGCCAATCCAGATGATCCGCCGCGACATTGGTGATGCCGGCAGCAACGGGATGGAACTGATCGACGAATCTCAGTTGAAAGCTCGACGCCTCCAAGACAACCACGCTGGCGGGCTTCGGACCGAGTCCGCAGATCGGGAGGCCGATGTTGCCGGCGGCCACGGCTGAGATGTCGCTTGCGTTGAGCATCTGCGCGATTGCGGTGGCCACCGTTGTCTTGCCGTTGGTTCCGGTAACGGCCACGTACGGCACGGTGAGCTGCCGGACTCCGAATTCGAGCTCGCTGACGATCTCAATGCCCGCGGCAAACGCGTCGCGAACCGGACCGGAGTGCTCGGGAAAACCCGGCGAGACAACAACGAGGCCAACGTTGCTCAGCAGTCGATCGGCCCATGCCCCCGAGTGGACGGCATACCCCTGTTCGCGCAACGGGATCGTCGCGTGCGACGACCGATCGTACGCAGCAACCGTGTGCCCGAGACGAGCCGCAAGCCCGGCAGCCGCCACACCACTCACGCCCGCACCGAGGATGAGCGTATTCATGGCGATCCACCCCCGGTGGCGTTCAGGAAGTCGGCGTAGAAGACTCCAACACCAAGCGCAACCGCGATGCCGGTCAGGATCCAGAAACGCACGATCACCGTGGTCTCGGGCCAGCCCTTGAGTTCGAAGTGGTGGTGGATCGGCGCCATTCGCAGGATTCGGCGTCCGAAGACACGGAAGGTGAATACCTGGCCGATCACCGAAAGCGTCTCGACCACGTACAGACCACCGAGCAAGACGAGCAGCAACTGGGTATTAGTGAGCAGCGCAAGCGCGGCCAGGGCTCCACCGAAGGCCTGCGACCCCGTGTCTCCCATGAAGATCTTCGCCGGTGCAGCGTTCCACCACAGGAACCCAAGCGCTGCACCGACCACGGCTGCTGCGAATCGAGCGAGGTCGAGCGCCCCATTGATGTCGATGAAGTAGGTCGCGATGTTCCTGAATTGCCAGAACGCAATGAGGACGTAGGCGCCAACGACCAGCGAGACGGAACCGGCAACCAGGCCATCGAGTCCGTCGGTCAGGTTCACAGCGTTGGCGGCGGCCGTCAGCATGAACAGAACGAGGACGAAGTAGAGGATCGGCCCAAGATCGATTCCGAGAGGTCGAACAAACGAGAGTTCCGTTGAGACGCCGATTCGCTGCGCCCCCCACGCGAACGTCCCGGCGACGGCAAGCTGGCCGAGGAACTTCCAGCGTTTCGAGAGGCCCTGGTTGTGTTTCCTCGCATACTTCGTGAAGTCGTCGAGGTATCCGATGAAACCCATCCCGACGAAGGCCAACACCGCGAGCAGGCCTTCGGGGGTGAATGGGTACATCCGGAAATCAAGGCCGTCACCGAGTGTGAAGAGGCGGAAGTGCGCGCCTGCGTATCCGAGCAGCGCGCCGAAGATGATGACAACACCACCCATGGTTGGCGTCCCGCGCTTGTGCATGTGCCCTTGGACATCCTCCTGGATGAACTGTCCAATGCTTCTGGCTCGGAACACGCGAATCGCGATCGGCGTCACGAAGATCGTGAACGCGAAGGAGATCGTCGCGGCGATGAGGAGTTGGATCACCGGCGAGCCTCCTCTGTCAGCCGGTCAGCAAGCCGTTCGAGCCCGACCGACCGGGAGGCCTTGACGAGCACGACGTCGCCGTCCCGAACCCGCTCGCGGACCGAGTCCAAGGCTTCACCCGGAGTCTCGACGTTGATGCCCCCCGCTGCCAGTGCGAGACCGTGGTCCGGTCCGACCGTTACGACATGGTCAATCCCAAGTTCGGCCGCCAGCCGCCCGATCCGCTCGTGCTCGGCGTCTGTGACGTCCCCAAGTTCGGCCATCTCGCCGAGCACCGCGCAGGAACGGCCCGGCATCGACGCCACAGTTTGCAGCGCCGCGGTCATCGACGTTGGGTTTGCGTTGTAAGAATCGTTGACAACGGTGTACCGCCCAGTACGAATCTCCATCCTCCAGGCGGATCCGATGGCCGTCGCCATACCGTCGACCGCTGCCTGGGGCGGGACCCCGATCGCCGTTGCCGCGGCGAGAGCTGCCGCGGCGTTCAGCGCGTTGTGGGATCCCGACATTCGCAAGGACATCGGAAACGACCGGCCCTGCATGTGGAGCACGAACGAGGGGTGCCCGAGTTCGTCGGTTGAAAGATCGGCGACCCTCACCGAAGCGTCCGGCGTTGCGCCGAAGCTCACGGTCGGACCCGGGTGTGCCCGTCGCAGTCGCGGTTCATCATCAGGCAGGACGGCCGTTCCCCCTGCGGATAGACCCTCGATCAACTCCCATTTTCCGTCGGCAATGGCGTCACGTGAGCCGAACGTCTCGAGGTGGACAAGACCGAGGTTCGTGATGACGCCGACCGAGGGAAGAATGGCGGGCATGAGCCATCGAATGTGCCCGAGGCCTCGTGATCCCACCTCGATCACCAGGGCCTTGGCATCGTTCGGTGTTGACAGCACCGTGAGGGGTACGCCGATTTCGTTGTTGTATGAGCGGGGGGAGGCCCACGCCCCGGGAATCGCAGCAGCGAGCAGGTCCTTCGTCGAGGTCTTGCCGGTTGACCCGGTTACCGCTACCACGGGCAGGTCGAGCTCCCCCCTGCGATGTACCGCCAGGTTGCGCAACGCCTCCGAGGTGTCGTCGACATCGACGCGGGGCACAAGATGGGGGTGGGTACCGTGTTCGACGAGCGCCGCCACAGCACCTTCCGCAACGGCATCACCGGCATGGTCGTGCCCGTCGTGATTCACCCCGCGGAGTGCGACGAATACGGCTCCCGGCTCGACGTCCCGCGAATCCGTTGAGATGCTGCGAACCGGCATGGTGGGCTCGCCGTCGACGACTCCTGCGGTCGCGGCGGCGACCGTAGCAAGTGTCCAGTGGAGCGGGCCCTTCATGCGGATTCCTCCGAGAGGGCAAGCAGCTCTTCGAGCGCGACCACACGGTCGTCGAACGGCTCGATCATGCCGCCGATCTCCTGGCCAGCCTCGTGGCCTTTCCCGAGAATCAGCACGAGGTCCCCCGGGCCGGCAGCTTCGAGGCCATGTCGAATGGCGCGACGACGGTCCGGTTCCTCGATCACGTCCGTGGACGCCTCGATGCCTGAACGCACGGATGCCCGGATCACATCCGGATCCTCCGAGCGGGGATTGTCGGATGTGAGGACCACCA
>Ga0316196_10001503_pt1 | contig 10207 bp, 8 predicted proteins | sample Eddsed2cm_MG_FD_204938 | JGI IMG/M metagenome (GOLD analysis project Ga0316196, IMG submission 204938) | Coastal sediment microbial communities from Maine, United States - Eddy sediment 2 cm | ecosystem: Environmental > Aquatic > Marine > Coastal > Sediment | place: USA: Maine | collected... | reverse complement strand
TTTGTCACCTTATTTTATCTGTCCATAGATCCGGCCAGGCAAATACTTGAATGGGTGCGCGCCGGACACGAACCGGCCATTTGTTATGATCCGGCCGCCAATGATTTTTTAGAGCTTTCGGGGTCCGGCATGGCGCTCGGTGTCGACAAGCAATGCCAATACGAGATAAATCGAAAAGAAGGTCTTTCCCGGGGAAGTATTATTGTAATGGGTACCGACGGGGTTTGGGAAACCCGCAATGAAAGTGGTCAGATGTTCGGTCGAACGGCTATTTACGAGATCATTCGCAATAATTCGGCGGCCAGCGCCGGCAGTATCATGGAGGAAATATTCGACCGATATAAAAAATTCCGGAAAGCTGCGCAACCTGAGGACGATGTAACCCTTGTTGTCGTCAAGTTAAATTAGGACACAGATTTTCACAGATCTCCACAGATATTTGGTTTTTTGTAGCTTTTAACATCCTGGTAATCCGTGTTCATCCGTGTCCCCAAAAAAGGAAGTTCCTATACTTTCTAGTTATTTTAATTATAGAGCCGATTCTCATTCGCAGTAAACTCTAAGTTGAAAGCCTCGGTAAAATTTCCTGCCAATCCTGTTTGAAGCTCAGCATTGACAGATAAACACAGCACTCCGGGTAAGACTCGTGCAGTGCTTTAAGATTTTCGGTGGGTTCGTATTTTTCTGCCCTTTCATCTTTTTCTTTACCGACACTTCTGTAGAGAAGATCGATGTTTTTCGACATCCAAGCTTCTACCACGACAGGTATGTTAAAATCTTTTAGCTTGTCAACGTTTTCATCTTGACCAATGATCGGCTGGGTAACTACATACTTTGCGCCGGCGTCTATCTTGTGCCTCATTCGATTTAACTCAAACGGCATTGGGTTATAAGGATTGAAGGCTGCACCGGTGATAAATTGATTGGAATATTCCATGTTAATGTATCGAATCAAATCAATGGAGGTTGCCACGCTCAGTTTACCGCCGATGCTTTTGGGGTCTAGCTTGGACAACAAGGGACCGCCGTCCCCTCTGATAACGAGAAGGTATTTTAAGTTTGCCTTGGCGGCGTTTTGCAGCAACCCGTCAAGCTCGCTTTTGGTGTGGAACGTATTCAAATTCATGACAACCTTTGCGGGAACCACTGAAAGGCCTCTTAGCTGAATGCTCTCCAGTGCGCCCAGTCTTGGTTGTCCCATGGGGTTGTCCGGTATGGATAAACCGCACCCGGCATCCATGATCCTTCGATAGCGCTCAGCAAATCTATCCAGGAAGCCCTCCATCTGATCATCAGCCGATCTTTTTGGTGACAGCAACTCTACCAGATAAGAATAATTAAACATGACAAATTCCTTCCATTATCAGGTCTTTTCTGACCTCTGTATCTCCACATCAATAAAGCTTCCTTACGCGGTGCTCAATGAATACAGTTCTTCGCAAAATTGATCGATATCTGATATGTATTTGGCATTGATCTCTTCTATGATTTGCGTGCAATCTACAACCGCAACCGCCCGGCCCCCTATAAATAACGCTACATCTCGGTCTAAATATCGCCGCAGCTTGCGCAGCTCGTCAATTAGAGGGTGTTGATTTAGCAAATGGGTGACACTGATTGCCACCGCTCGGGCACCGCAATGTTTGACGCCCGCGGCAATTTCTTCGGCGGGCAGATTGGGGCCATAGTAAACCGGGTGCCAACCATTTTCTGCAGCCGTCAACGCGACGGTCAGGGCGCCGACATCATGCCACTGCCCCACCGTTGTTGCGATAACAATTGCCGGCGCCGGATCGGTAACCTCAGTTGCCCTTAACATGTTCAATAAAAAAGTGCGCGTCACCGAGGTGGCCATATGCTCATTTACGATTTTTAATGAGCCTTTCCGCCATAGCTCGCCGATTTCGCTAAACAGCGGAACGATAATGTCTCTTAGCAGGGCAGGCCTGGTCAGATCGATTGCCGCTTGATCATAGGAACGTTCCAAACCATCGGGATCAAGATTTATAACGGCAGATAAACATTTTTTGCAGTAATCATTCTTCTTTGATTGCTGCAATGGCCGTGAATTTTTAGCTGACGGCTGCAATGACCGCGCATTATTCTCTCGTGTCCGGGTGGCCCCACGTTGGGTAAGATCCAACAACTCTTTGGAGTCCAACTGCGCAACTTGTGAAATGCTGTGGCCGGCATCCGTTGCGCTTTTGAGAAGTTGCAGTCGCTGAACGTCTTCTTCAGAGTACAGTCGCCGATTCTTCGGTGAGCGGTGTGGAACGACAGCCTCGTAGCGCTTTTCCCATGCTCGAATGACATGGGACGTCAGACCGGTCCTCTGGGAAACATATCGAATTGTGTATATGCTATTATTGTCCATGATTTAAATTAGCCCTTCGACTTGATTTTGTCAAGGTATGGTTTATATGTTGTATATCAGGAGTGTTTCGTTTTGACATACGGCATTTTTCATGGCACATTAAAAAATCGATTGCGGCGATTGGCAATTACAATAAAGTAAGGGAGGTGGAATGTGATTCATCAATTTGAAACGATCATTGTGGGATCTGGTGGATCGGGTCTATACGCGGCCTTGGAAGCCAGTCAACGTTCACAAACAGCGGTGCTCTCAAAGCTATTTCCTGTTCGCAGCCATACCGGGGCGGCTCAGGGAGGCATCAGCGCCGCACTTGGAAATGTGGAAGAAGACAAGCCGGAATGGCATGCCTTTGACACCGTCAAAGGCGGCGATTATCTGGTTGATCAGCAGGCGGCCAAGATATTGGCAGAAGAAGCTGTTCAAGCGGTTTATGATTTGGAAAACAGGGGCTTGCCGTTTAACCGAACCCCCGAAGGACGCATCGATCAACGTCGCTTTGGCGGCCATACCCGCAATTTTGGCGAAGCGCCTGTGCGTCGCGCCTGCTATGCCGCGGATCGCACCGGGCATATGATTCTGCAAACACTTTACCAGCAATGTATCAAGAACAACGTATCTTTTTATGACGAATTTCAGGTTCTCGATTTGATATTGGAGGAAAATCGCTGTAAGGGCGTTGTTGCGGTTGAACTGGCTACCGGTGAATTGCATGTATTTGCCGCCAAGGCCGTTCTGTTTGCCACCGGTGGGTTTGGGCGCATCTTCAAGATCACGTCCAATGCGCATGCCAACACGGGGGACGGCCCGGCGATATGTGCCCGGCGCGGCATTCCGCTGGAAGATATGGAGTTTTTCCAATTTCATCCCACCGGTATCAAGGGCTTGGGTATTCTGATTTCTGAAGCAGTGCGAGGGGAGGGCGGTATCCTGCGCAACCGGGATGGAAATCGTTTTATGGAGCACTATTCGCCAACCCTATTGGATTTGGCCCCACGGGATATTGTTGCCCGGTCAATTTTGACGGAAATCAGGGCCGGCCAAGGCATCCGGGGCGACCGCAAAATTGACGATTACGTCCACCTGGATGCCACCCATTTGGGCAAGGAGGTCCTCGGGGCAAAATTGCCGGACATCACCAGTTTTTGTCAAACCTATCTGGGGATTGATCCGGCCGACAGCCCCATCCCGGTGCTGCCCACGGCACATTACGCCATGGGTGGCATTCCAACCGATACCGACGGCCGCGTCATCAAAGACGACAAGGGAACCATCGTGGAAGGATTATATGCGGCCGGTGAATGTGCCTGCGTATCGGTTCACGGCGCCAATCGGCTGGGGACCAATAGTCTGCTTGACTTGGTGGTGTTCGGCCGCCGGGCCGGCCGGCATATCGGTGAATATGTCAAAGAAGTGGAGGTCCCATCCGTCAGCGAAGAGGTCGCCGACACGGCCGGTCGCTGGATCAAACAACTGACCGATGGTCAGAGTGGGCCCCATGGCGGACATATTATGGAGGAAATGCAGACCGCAATGATGGAAAACGTCGGCATCTATCGCAACGAAAAAGACATGCAGGCGGCAGTCGATCAGATCCAAAGTCTACTCGAGCGCTATCAGCAAGTGCGGGTGCAGGATAGCGGGCGGGCCTTTAATACCGATTTGCTGGAAGTCATCGAATTGCGCAATTTGTTGGATTTGTCACTGCTCACAGCGGCCGCTGCCTTAAATCGCCAAGAGAGTCGCGGCGCACACAGCCGGGAAGACTTTCCGGATCGTGATGATGACAACTGGCTGAAACATTCTTTAGCCCACCTGAACGGTGACACGGTGCGTATCGAATACAAAATGGTTGATACCTCCGTATGGGAACCCAAACCGCGGACTTATTGATAAAAGGATATGACCATGAAAATTATTCTCAAGATTAAACGATTCAACCCCGAAAGTGATGAAAATTCCTATTTTCAGGAATTCACGGTTGAGGCAGATCCAAATGACCGGTTGCTGGATGCGCTAATGCATGTCAAGCGCTTTCAGGACGGTACCTTGGGATTTCGCAAAAGCTGCGCGCACGGGGTATGCGGTTCCGATGCGATGCGGATCAACGGCAAAGATGGTTTGGCCTGCAAAACCCTGATAAAAGATCTAACATCCCGGGACGGCGATACCATTGCCATTGAACCGCTGCGGCATTTTCCCGTGCAACGCGATCTGATCGTGGACCAGTCGGAATTCTTCAAGAAATTTCGGGCGGTCAAGCCCTACCTTATCAATGATGACATGCCCAAAGAAAAGGAGCGCATCCAATCTCAGGAAGAGCGGATGGTTTTTGATGACACCACCAATTGCATTTTGTGTGCCTCTTGCTATTCCGCCTGCCCGATTCCTGAAAACCATTCGGCCTTTTTAGGACCGGCAGCCATCGCCCAGGCCTACCGCTTTTTGGCGGACACCCGCGATCAAGGATTCGAGGAACGTCTGCCAAGCCTTGATCAGCCGGATGGTATCTGGCCCTGTCAGAACCACTTCAAATGCACTCAAAGTTGTCCCAGGTCGATCTTGCTCACCAAACGAATAAACCAAACCAAGAAAATGATTGAAACGTACCGACAAGAAAGAAATGAAAAGATAAACAATGGAGAATCCTGATAATCTTCAGAAAAATCAGCGGCTACCAGCAGCAGTGGCCCCGGCCCCTTCCAGGGGCATTTTCATACCACCAGCTCTACTGGTGGTCGCTGATTTAAGGATCAAATCGTGCAAAAGGTCTTAGTTACGGGCGCCACCGGATTTATCGGTATTGAAGTATCCAGGTATCTCGCCGAGCGTGGGATGCGCCCAAGGCTGATGGTCAGGCGTCCCGTACGAGGCCTCATGTTGAGAAACCTGGACGCTGAAATAATGCAGGCAGATATCCGTAGCCCGGACAGCCTGCGTCGGATCCTGAGCGGGATTGACACCGTTGTCCACCTCGGCGCCCGCGCTGCCTTTGAACCCTATCCGCGACTGTATCCATCGATTGTCAAAGGGTCGCTGAATCTCATGCAAGCTGCGATTGAAGCGCGGGTCAGCAATTTTGTGTACGGCGGCAGTTTGCTGGTTTACGGCGATACCGCCAAACCGATCGATCAAGCGACGGAGCCTTCACCGATGTCCGGTTATGGACGGGCCAAGCTTGAGGCTGAATTACGCCTTGCTGAGATGGCGGCAAAAGCCGGTATCAAATTTGTATCCTTGCGTTTGCCCCATGTTTATGGCGCCCACAGCCTGCTTTTTGACCAGGTTCGGCATGGTAAAGTCTTTTTCCCAGGAAAGGGTAATAACCCGTTTGCACACATCCACGTCATCGATGCGGCTCGGGCGCTAGTCCATGCTGCTGAAAGCGGTCGGCCGGGCATCTGGGTGGTGGCTGATGACCTATCCTGCACCTGGAATGAATATTTCGAAACCCTGAAAACCTATTATCCGCGTCTGAGAGTGACGCATATTCCACAAACGCTATCCTACGTGGGAACACGTTGTTTAGACCTCTTGTTCGGATTAACTGCGCAGGCGAATCCGTATCCCAGTGGGGCTATATCATGCTGGAATTTACGTTTACCGGTAATAGCGGGAACGATGAATCAATCAATCGGTATGGCGCCTAAATTTCCGACGATTCACGATGGCATTCCAGACGTTTTAGACGATTCCATCTCTTTTTATTGGTTACCGTCCAACCTGGACCGTCTCTAACTCAATTCATAAGTCAAAATTAAATCAGCAGTTCGCAGCGTTAATTTGTAACCTTTGCCCCTTAAATTGTCTCTTTATTACCGAGTTCTACTAAAATTGTTATTTCGTTCTTCTGCAGTGGTGGTTCAGATAACCCCCGTGAGGTTAACCTCCTTTCCTCTGCATCTGAACCACCACAATTTAACCCAACCCGAATCCTTCTGAAACTCTCCACTTAGCCGCTGTCATCGTGGCCTGATCGTGCATCGATAACACCTTTCTGTTTCTTCTCGTCCCCGGGCGGACATTTTTCTTGAAATGAACTGGACTTTTAATGAAATTAATGGTTATGCAGAAGAAATAAGTTATTGTTAAGATATTTAATTGGCCACAGACCCACACGGATTTACCCTGTTAAATAAGATTTGAGTTTAATACTTATTTCTCAAATCTTAGCTTGAGGTGCGGTGCCAGCATTAAATAAAACCGGTATGATGCTCAATTTGACATGATCTGCAAATGAAAACCATTAACCTCAAGCTATTTAACTGGGCAAGCACAGACAATTTTTTTAGGGTCCAGTTCTCCGCAGCTTGTTATAGCGTAGCGGAAATCCCGACCAGCGGGCTGCGATGTAATAGACATCATTCCTACAGTCCGATACCCCGTCAGCTCTGCTGCGGGAAGCCTTCATTTTTAAAGAATTACTGATAATTAGACTGTTGATCATTACAATGACCTTCACGCAATCGAGGTTAAAATGAGTATTCCATTTTATTTTAAGCTGTACTTCCTTACCGTTCCGATATTTTTTATTATTGACCTGATCTGGCTGGGAGTTGTCGCCAAAGGCTTTTATCGAAAAAATTTGAATTATATTCTCAGCCCAAATGTCAACTGGCCGGCTGCAATCATTTTCTATTTGATGTATATTGCCGGAATTCTTATTTTTGCGGTCCTGCCCGGGCTCGCTAAAGATTCATTACGCCACGCCGTTGTGTGGGGTGCACTTTTTGGTTTTTTTACATATGCAACCTATGATCTGACAAATCTGGCACTGCTCAAAGATTGGCCGCTGAAGGTTGTAATTGTGGATATCGTTTGGGGGGTGGTTCTATGTTCAGTCGTTGCATCGCTGAGTTTTGGAGTTGCCAGATGGATGCATTAGCGGGCGAATCCACCTAAATCTGAAAGGGAAAGACCTGGAGAGCGGACTTCTCAGCACCGAAGAAGCTGACGGCCTATCGCTACCAGAGCCCCAAACAGGCTGACGCTTCAGGTGCCACCGAAGTTCACCTCCTTTTAAAGAGCGGCGATGCAGAAAGCCTCGGCTGTCTGCATCGCCGTTTCTTTTTTTGTGAGGCGCCGCTCGGCGTGGCGAACCTCTTAGGGAAATAATATCCCGGCAGCAATACATTGGGAAATCATTTGTCGCGTGATGCCAGATTTGCTTGGATCAAATTCCAAATTCAATTTCTCATCTCCCCTTGGGAACGCTCTTGTCAATTAAGTCAAGATTTCCTGAATATCGCTCGGTAGTGGATGCTTCTACACAGTTGTCGATTTCCCACTCGGAAACGATGGTGTTATCAGCTACGGCGCTAATGGGGCAATAATATGATTCACCCGCTTCATCCTCGTATGTTCCGAAAATTTCGTTTTTAGAATTCATGTTGTTTGTTCTCCTCTTGCCGGAAAAGACTGCATTGGGCGCTTTACCAACATCTTTTGTTCTTGCGTTTACGGTTAAATTTTCTCAATCGTAAACGTAGACATTGTTTACAACTTAGGCAATAAGAGCCAATCGACGGATTTCTGAGGTTAAAATACTATCACTTTGCATAGCGGGATTCATTTTGTTAGTGCGAAGACTTTATTCCTGAAGTCACAATGTCGGTGACATGTAATTTCTGTGATTTTATTGATGGAAGGGTTGACATGGTCAATTTTTGTATAATTCTTGTCCACAGGAGACGGACCACGCACTATCTGGCTTAATATCGTCTTTATGAGGCTTAATCTGAAAACATGTTGTCGTAAATTTTGATTTCAGGCTTCCTATCGGCGACATTTACAACATAACAACGAAGCCCAATTACAAAATCCTGAATTCTAACTGTTGGAAGCCGCTCCCACGAAGTTAGACAACTCAGTGTCATTAAAATGTCACTACAGCATTTGTCGCCATATTAGATTATCTGCTTTTTTGCTGTGCTGAATGGGCCACTATTTCCGAGCGAGGTCTTGGAAAAAGCTTAGTGCCCATCACTCATGATCGCATCATAATTGTGATGGTTTTATATAACAAAATATTTTCGCCACCAGGGCACCGAGACTCGAAGATAAATTATCATAACCATAAGTTGCCTATGTTACTGTGTACTTGTGGCCATTCTATCCGGTTTGTCCGGGTTGGAGATTAATATGAATATCGGTATTGTTGGAAATGGATTGGTTGGCTCGACCGCAGCTTACGCAATTATCATGCGAGGGCTGGGGCGCAAAATTGTTCTCGTCGACAAAGACAAAAAACGATCCTTAGCGGAAACCAATGACCTGCTGCATGCCATACCCTTTGCCAATCCACTGACCGTTCGCCAGGGAAATTATGAAGACCTGGCAGATTGCAAATTGGTTGTCATTGCCGCCGGTGTGTCCCAAAAAAAAGGAGAAAGCCGGCTCGATCTTCTTAAACGCAACGCAGATGTGTTCGCGAAGGTCATACCGGCAATCCTCTCGGTCGCTCCGGAATCAATTCTGGTCGTTGCCACCAACCCATTGGACGTTATGACCTATATCGCAACACGATTTGCCGCCGATTTCGGGGTGCCGACTACCCGGGTGCTTGGTACCGGCACCATGCTGGACACCGCGCGATTCCGATCCCTACTCGGCACGATGCTGGACATCGATCCTCAACACGTACACGGATATGTCGTCGGCGAGCACGGTGACTCCGAAGTTCTGACATGGTCTTTGGCGACAGTCGGCGCCATGGCCTTAGAAGATTTTTGTAAGCAGCGATCGATCATCTTTGACGACAATCTGAAACGATGCGTTGACGACGGGGTGCGCAATGCAGCATATTCGATTATCGAAGGCAAGGGGGCGACTTACTATGGAATTGGAAGTGCGATTGCCAAACTCGTGGATGTTATTCTTCATGATCAACGATCGATTCTCACTGTTTCGACCATGACATCTTTAACGGGAGGTGTCGCCGACGTTTCAATATCCATGCCCAACTTGGTAGGTGGAAACGGTATTATCGAGACACTGCCGATGCCCCTCAACACCGAGGAGTCCTCCGAATTGAAAAGAAGCGCGGAGATCCTCAAAACGGAAATCGAAAAAATCAATATAAGCTAAAATGATTTTGCAGTCAGTTGAGATAATTTCCCTTGATCATACTTGACATATTGAGGCGGTTTTGCCATTATTGCTGCCCTATATGAAACTACATTGTGAGTAATTTCTCACCGCAGAGATCGCAAAGATCGCAGAGTAAATCATAAAAAAATCAAGTAGCTGAATTTAATTTAGATTTTTGAAAGAGTCACAGACAACGATATTTTAATATTAAAGAACCTCTGAGAGCTCAGCGTTCTCTGCGGTTAGCCAAAATTTTACCGTTGGCAAAATTTTTTTCTCGATCGACTGGATGCTCGCAACCAAATGCAGAAATATTAGGAAATACGCTAACCCATCTTAAACCATTCTACATGACATCCTATTTCATTAAACCACAATTAGCTCAAACCATACAACCTAGGGAGGATATATGATTACCAACGAGCTGGTTGCACACCACGCAACCTTGAGACAACTTTATGCCCAGTCTGAAAATGACCCGAACGTATTTGAAGAATTCACCCGCCATCTGATTGTCCATCATACCATGGAAGAAAAATACTTTTATGACATTTTAAAAGCGATACCGGATGCAGAACATGATTCATTGGAGGCAGTCAACGAACATCACATCATTGAACTGATCATTAAAGATGCAGAGGGGTTTCCACGTGAACACGATCACTTTCCGATAAAGATCGAAGGCCTGGGGGAATATACAAATCACCACCTGGATGAGGAGGAGATGGAGATATTCCCGTTGGCCCA
>Ga0316196_10001499_pt1 | contig 10217 bp, 9 predicted proteins | sample Eddsed2cm_MG_FD_204938 | JGI IMG/M metagenome (GOLD analysis project Ga0316196, IMG submission 204938) | Coastal sediment microbial communities from Maine, United States - Eddy sediment 2 cm | ecosystem: Environmental > Aquatic > Marine > Coastal > Sediment | place: USA: Maine | collected... | reverse complement strand
GAGCAGATCGACTCGGCCGAGCCGGCGGAGGACCTGCTCACCATGGAGGGTATGGACGAGGATCTCGCCTTCCGGCTCGCGGCCAAGGGCGTGAGCACCATGGAGGATCTCGCCGAGCTTGCGGCAGATGATCTAGTGGATATGGCCGGCGTCGATCGCGAGCGCGCCGGGGAGTTGATTCTGACTGCCCGTGCACCGTGGTTTGCCGAAGCAGACGATCAGCAGTGATTAAGCCCAGGGGTTACGTCTAATGTCGGAAGTGACGGTCGAACAATTCGCGCTTACCGTGGGTATTCCCGTGGACCGGCTGTTGACCCAGCTGCAGGACGCGGGTCTGGTGGCCACAGCGCCCGGTGACAAGATCACCGAGGACGAAAAGCTGCAGCTGCTTGCCCATTTACGCAAGAGCCATGGTCGCAAGGAAACTCTGGGAGTGTCAGAACCTCAGCGCATCACCCTGCGCCGCAAGAGCCATTCTGAACTGAAACTGGCCGGGGCCCAGGGGCGGGTCAAGACGGTCAACGTGGAGGTGCGTCGAAAGCGTACCTACGTCAAACGCAGCGTGATTGCCGAGCAGGAGACCAAGCAGCGCGATGCGGTGCGTGCTGACTTCGAGGCGGCTCAGGAAGCAGCCCATCGAGTAGCCGAGGAAGAGGCCGCCGTGCAGGCTCGCCTCGAGGCTGAGCGCCAGGCCCGGGAGCAGGAAGCAGCCGCTGCTGCCGCTGCCCTGGAGGCGGTTGCCGCCCCCGAAGAGGTGCCGGCCGATTTGGAGCCGAGTGCACCGGTGGACATGGTCGCCGACGCCGAGGATGCGCAGGAACGTCTCGAGGAGGCCCGTCGGAAGACCGAGGAAGAGGCCGAGCGCCGTCGCGAGGAGGAGGCTGCAAAACGCGAGTTGGAAGCCGAAGCCAAGCGCGCCGAATTGCAGCGTAAGGAAGAGGAGCGTCGCGCCCGGACCAAAGCCAGCCGCGCCAAACGTGGCGGGCGCAAGGCGGCCAGGACGGCACCTGTGCCATCCCGTCATCAGTTCACCAAACCCACTGCACCGGTCATTCGAGACGTGATTCTGCCGGAGACGGTGAGTGTGGGGGACCTGGCTCAGAAGATGTCGGTCAAGGCCACCGAGGTGATCAAGGCTTTGATGAAGATGGGCACCATGGTGACCATCAATCAGGTGATCGACCAGGAGACCGCCGCGGTCGTGGTCGAGGAAATGGGACACACCTACCAACTGGCCAAGGACAGCGCCGTCGAGGACGAGGTGGCGGTCAACGCTGAGACAGTGGGTGAAGAGGTCGCTCGCGCGGCCGTGGTCACCATCATGGGTCATGTCGACCACGGCAAGACCTCGCTGCTCGATTACATCAGACGCACCAAAGTGGCGGCGGGTGAGGCGGGTGGCATCACCCAGCACATCGGCGCCTACCACGTCGAGACCGACAAGGGCATGGTCACGTTCCTGGATACACCGGGACACGCGGCCTTTACCGCCATGCGCGCTCGTGGCGCCAAAGCCACCGATATCGTGGTGCTGGTGGTGGCGGCGGACGACGGTGTGATGCCCCAGACCGAGGAGGCGGTGCAGCATGCAAAGGCAGCCGGCGTGCCGCTGATCATCGCAGTCAACAAGATCGATAAAGAAGACGCTGATCCTGACCGGGTGAAAAACGAACTGGCGCAGCGGGATGTCATCCCTGAGGCCTGGGGTGGCGACACCATGTTCCAGCACGTGTCGGCCAAGACTGGTGAAGGCATCGACGCTTTGCTGGATTCCATTCTGCTTCAGGCAGACCTGCTGGAGCTGAAGACGGTTGGCGATGGCCCCGCCAAGGGTGTGGTGTTGGAGTCGAGACTGGACAAGGGCCGGGGCCCGGTGGCCACGGTTCTGGTTCAGCGCGGCTTGTTACGCAAGGGCGACATTCTGCTGGCAGGTTCGCACTTCGGCCGTGTTCGCGCCATGCTGGATGAAACCGGCCGCGACGTGGATGAGGCCGGGCCGTCGATCCCGGTAGAGGTGTTGGGTCTGTCCGGAACCGCCCAGGCCGGTGACGAGGCCGTGGTCGTAGTTGACGAGCGCAAGGCGCGCGAAGTCGCTTTGGTTCGCCAGGGCAAGTCTCGCGAGCTCAAACTTGCCCGCCAACAGAAAGCCAAGCTTGACAGTCTGTTCGACCAGATGTCCGAGGGCGAGGTCAACAGCCTCAACGTGGTGCTAAAGGCCGACGTACAGGGCTCTGTCGAGGCCCTTGGCGATGCGTTGCAGAAGCTTTCCACCGACGAGGTCAAGGTCACAATCGTCGCCTCAGGCGTGGGTGGGATTACCGAATCTGACGCCAACCTGGCGGTGGCCTCGGAAGCCGTGGTCATCGGCTTCAATGTCCGAGCCGACGCCTCGGCGCGCAAGCTGATCAACGAAGAAGGTCTGGATCTGCGCTATTACAGTGTGATCTACGAGGCCATCGACGAGGTCAAGCACGCCCTCCAGGGCCTGCTGGCGCCCGAGTTCAAAGAACAGATCGTCGGTCTGGCCGAAGTACGCGACGTGTTTCGTGCGCCCAAGATCGGGGCCGTCGCCGGCTGCATGGTGGTGGAGGGCGTGGTCAAGCGGAACAACCCCATCCGGGTGCTGCGGGACAACGTGGTCATCTACGAGGGCGAACTGGAATCACTGCGACGCTTCAAGGACGACGTCAACGAAGTGCGCAACGGTCTGGAGTGCGGCATCGGGGTGAAGAACTACAACGACGTGAAGGCCGGTGACCAGATCGAAGTGTACGAGCGGATTCAGGTCCAGCGGACTCTCTAGGGACGATGCCCAAGGAATTCTCCAGAACCGAACGGGTGGCGGAGCAGATTCGCCGGGAACTGGCGGGGCTGCTGCTGGACGGTTTCGACGACCGGCGCATGTCGTTGGTTTCGATTACCGCCGTGGATGTGTCCCGTGATCTGAGCTACGCCAAGGTCCACGTGACCTACATCGGCGGCGATGAAGAACAGCGCCGTGCGATAGTGGAGACTCTGAACGAAGCGGCCGGGTTCCTGCGCCACGAGCTGGGCCGAGGCATGCGCATCCGTGCGGTGCCCCGGCTGCGCTTTTTATACGATCACTCCATCGAGCACGGGGCCCAGCTCTCGGCCCTGATCGAAGACGCGGTCGCCACCGATGAGTCACGTCATCACGACGAGGATGGCGAAGACGGTCGATAGGCGCTAGACTGCGCGGGCTTTCGAGGCTGCCTCTGCCACCCTGGGCGGAGCAACAGGCCTTCAACACAACACACAGGGGCGATATGAGTCATCGACATCGACGGGGTCGAGCCGTACACGGTGTAGTCCTTCTGGACAAGCCGCTGGGACTGACCTCAAATCAGGCACTGCAGTCCGTCAAACGCTTGTATGACGCGCAAAAGGCTGGCCACACGGGCAGTCTGGATCCGCTCGCCTCGGGCATGCTGCCGCTCTGTTTTGGCGAGGCCACTAAGCTGTCCGCCTTTTTACTCGATGCCGACAAACGCTATCGCTTCACCTGCCGTCTCGGCGCCATCACGACCACGGCGGATGCCGAAGGCGATGTGCTGCAGCGGCGACCGGTGCCGGAATTGAGTCAGGATCGGATCGAAGCGGTACTCCAGCGCTTTCGCGGCGAAATTGAACAGGTGCCACCCATGTACTCGGCGCTGCATCATCAGGGGAAGCGTCTGTACGAGTTGGCCCGCAAGGGCGTCGAGGTGGAGCGCGCCCCGCGCACCGTGAACATCCGCTCCCTCCAGATGGTTGAGTTGGACGGCGATGAGTTGCACCTCGAGGTGGCCTGCTCAAAGGGAACTTATGTTCGCAGCCTGGCTGAGGACATCGGCGAAGCCCTGGGCTGCGGCGCCCATGTCAGTGCGCTGCGCCGTACTCAGGTTGAGCCCTATGACGAGGTCCAGATGGTGACCTTGCCGGAATTGGAGGCGCTGGCGGCGGCGGGTCAGGCGGCTCTGGACAGCGCTCTGCTGCCGCTGGATACGGCGCTGCTGGAATGGCCCGAGATCCATGTTAACAGTGAGATGGCGCACTACCTGCGCCACGGGCAGCCGGTTTTGGTGCCGCGCTCGCCCACGGACGGCCTGGTGAGGCTGTACCAGGGAGACACGTCGTTTTTCGGCATCGGCGAGATCATCGACGATGGTCGCGTCGCGCCGAGACGTTTGATGCAGGTCTGAGGACCGGTTTGAAGAGTTGACCGGCGGGGGGCCTCTGTCCGGTACACATGAACACAGTTTGGATGAACCAAGTTTTTAGGAGCACGTCATATGGCCCTGAGCACCGACGACAAGTCGAAGATCGTAGAGCAGTACAGTCGAGGCAGCAGCGACACCGGATCCCCGGAAGTCCAGGTTGCCCTGCTGACCCATCGGATCAACGATTTGCAAAACCATTTCGGCCAGCACAAGCAGGACCACCATTCCCGTCAGGGTCTGTTGAGGATGGTGAACAAGCGCCGCAAGCTGCTGGACTACCTCAAGGGCAAAGATCATGAGCGCTACAAAGTGCTGATCGGCAGCTTGGGCCTGCGCCGCTAAAATTTGGGCGGGCACGGCCTGCTCACCAACAATCAGGATTGATACGTGAGTCATGTAAAAAAGACATTCCGTTACGGCAATCACAACGTAACGATGGAAACCGGTGAAGTTGCTCGCCAGGCGGGTGGGGCGGTCATCGTCAGCATGGACGACACCGTGGTGCTGGTCACCGCAGTCGGCCGGAAGAATGCCCGGCCTGGCCAGGACTTCTTTCCCCTGACAGTGAACTTCCAGCAGCGGGTCTACGCGGCGGGTAAGATTCCGGGTGGTTTCTTCCGCCGGGAAGGCCGCCCAAGCGAGAAGGAGACCCTCACCTCGCGGCTGATCGATCGCCCGATCCGACCCCTGTTTCCCAAGGGCTTTCGGAACGAGGTTCAGGTGATCGCCACCGTGATGTCGGTGAATCCCGAAGTGGACTCCGACATTCCCGCCCTGCTGGGCGCCTCGGCGGCACTGAGCCTGTCCGGTATGCCTTTCGCCGGGCCTATCGCCGGCGTGCGCGTGGGCTATCACAATGGCGAGTACCTGCTCAATCCCACCGCTACGGAGCTGCAGGAGTCGCAGCTCGACCTGGTGGTGGCCGGCACCGAATCCGCTGTCTTGATGGTGGAATCCGAAGCCCACGAACTGCCGGAAGAGGTCATGCTCGAGGCCGTGATGTTCGGTCACGAACAGATGCAGGTGGCAATTAAGGCGATCAAGGAACTGGCCGACGAGGTCGGCGTCGAGTCTTGGGATCTGGAAATCCAAGAGAAGGATGCATCCTTGGCGGAGGCCGTTGCCGCGGCCGGTCGCGACAGGATCACCGAAGCCTACGGCATCGTCGCCAAGCAGGAGCGCACAATGCGTCTGCAGGCGGTTCGGGCCGAGCTGGTGACGGAACTGTCCGCCGCCGAGGGCGAAGCCGGTTGGTCCGGTGCCGAAGTGCAGGCGGCTGCCGAGGCTTTGGAGAAAGCGATCGTCCGCGGTCGCATACTCGATGGTCAGCCGCGTATCGATGGCCGTGACACCTCGACCGTCCGTCCTATCAGCATTCGGGTCGGAGTATTGCCGCGCACCCATGGCTCGGCGCTGTTCACCCGGGGCGAGACCCAGGCCATCGTGGTCACCACCTTGGGCACCGCGCGGGACTCGCAAATCATCGACGCGATCGAAGGGGATTACCGGGATAGCTTCATGTTCCACTATAACTTCCCGCCCTATTGTGTTGGTGAAACGGGTTTTGTTGGATCACCGAAGCGTCGGGAAATCGGCCACGGCCGGCTCGCCAAGCGAGGCATTCAAGCCGTCATGCCCAGCCCCGAAGATTTTCCCTACACCCTGCGCGTGGTGTCGGAAATCACCGAATCCAATGGATCCAGCTCCATGGCCAGCGTTTGCGGGTCGAGCCTGGCCTTGATGGATGCCGGTGTGCCGATCAAGACGCCGGTGGCCGGTATCGCCATGGGTCTGATCAAGGAGGTGGACCGCTTCGAGGTTCTGAGCGACATCATGGGTGACGAGGATCATCTGGGTGACATGGACTTCAAGGTGGCCGGCAGCGCCGAGGGCGTCACCGCCCTGCAGATGGACATCAAGATCGAAGGCATTACCCGGGAGATCATGTCTAAGGCCCTGAGCCAGGCCCGGGAAGGACGTCTGCACATCCTGGGCGAGATGAACAAGGTGATCGAAGGGGCCCGCGACGACATCTCCAGCTTCGCGCCCCGGATCACCACCATCCGGATTCATCCCGACAAGATTCGGGATGTCATCGGAAAGGGTGGTGTCACCATCCGCGCCATTACCGAAGAGACCGGTGCCAGCATTGACATCGAAGACGATGGCACCATCAAGATTGCCGCGGTGGACAAGGCGGCTGGTGAGGCCGCGCTCAAGCGCATCGAGCAGATTACGGCCGACGTCGCCGTCGGCACGATTTACGAGGGCAAAGTCGTCCGCATCATGGACTTCGGCGCCTTCGTCAATCTGCTGCCCGGCAAGGACGGCATGGTCCACATTTCTCAGCTGGCCGAGAATCGGGTTGAGAAAGTCACCGACGTGGTGAACGTGGGCGATACGGTCAAGGTGAAGGTGCTGGAAATCGACCGCCAGGGGCGCGTCCGCCTCACCATGCGCGAGGTCGGCTAGCAAGCCGGCGACGGGCTACGACGGGGCCGGGAAGCGCCGTCGTCTGCCTTGAAAACCGAAGGGGGTTGCCCTACTATCGGGCGCCCTCGTCGGATGCTGTCGAGGGATCGGAGAGGTGGCCGAGTGGCTTAAGGCGCACGCCTGGAAAGTGTGTATACGCTAACACCGTATCGAGGGTTCGAATCCCTCCCTCTCCGCCAATAAATTCATAAAACCAAATAGTTATTTGATGTTTTCGAACGTTGCGAAAACCCTCGGTACAGTCCGGGCTCAAGGCTTGTCTTACGCATTTCCGGCACAATCGATGACCGACCGTGCGATGTTGTTCCTGCGCACTGGGGTAGCCACGATCCTGGACGAGATACTGTAGAGGGGTACGGTCCCTCCAGTGGGTCCGCGACGCTCAGGAACAAGCAACCGAATTATCGAGAAGCCTACGCTGCGGGTGAGACTTCGAACCGTCCCCTGTGGACGCCGTCCGCGACGGCACTGTTCCGTTGCCCTCGCCGCGATCCGATTCGCCAGCGCGAGCTTCCTAAGCCCTACGCTGCATGGCGGGTGGTGTGCAAGTGATCACGTCACGAGCCGTCGCGGTAGCTGGCTGACGGCTTACCCGCCGGACTGGGCGATTGTCGAAATGGCGATAAACATCGGCAAGGGATCTCCGTGGAGCGCGCCCGTGCGAACACCCTCGAGCGGCATGAAGCCGTAACGCTCATAGAAGGGGATTGCGTCCGGTTTCGCATCGGCCACGATGCCAACGCAACCGAGCCGGTCACGTTGGTCGAGGGCCAGTCGAAGAACGTGGCGCAGCAGCGCACGGCCCACTCCGCTTCCTTGTACGCGAGCATGGACACCGAGCCTGGCAAGCCGCAGTGCCGGCAGCGGATAGCCGGGAAGACGGCGTCGCAATCGAGCAGACGGAAGATTGCTACGCTCCAGGCTCGACGCGGCCACAGTTGCGAAGCCAAGAACTCGGCCGTCAGATGCCGCAACATACGTGACTGCTAGGTGCAGTTTGAACTGGTTCTGTCCGGCGTAGTGCTGGAAGAAGCGATCGAGATCGGGCTGCCCGCAGGAGAAGGTACTTCGGTCGTCGTCCGTTCGCAGGGGGCGGATCTCAATCGCTGCGGGCACGCATCAGCTCCCGAAGGTCTTCTGTCGGAGCCGGGGGCTCGGCGAGCATCGCGACCACGCGATCGAAGCCCTCCTCCTCCAGGACAATCCGGGCCGGCACGAGCGCTTCGTCGGGCAATTCGCGGCGCGCTTCCATGAAGAACAGCAAGGCCTGTTCGACCACGAAATTCTTCTTCAGGCCGTGGCTCTCGGTGAATCGGTCCAGTCTCTCTTTGGTTGTCGCGGAGATGGTCGCTGAGATCTGTGACGGGTCCGTACTCATGGTTACCTCCAAGCAGCCATGGAAAAACATGTTAAAGCTTGCAAAAGATAGCGATAGGCTTGGAGGAGTGCAAGCAACATGAGAACGACTGACTTCGCTGGCTAGCTGAAGTCCGTGTGCCTGATGAACGAGGTTGCCGCTGACTGATAGACATGATTTGGACGCGATGGCTTTGTAAGCCATTGAAATACAGACAAAAACCGAGGGTTCGAATCCCTCCCTCTCCGCCATTAAATGCATAAACACAAGAACTTGCTAGATCGTAAGAACCCTCGGTACGGTCTTCCCATCCAGTGAGAAAACCGAAAAGAACAGCCGGTTAGTTTTCCGAGGTCCTTGACGGGCGCAGCTCTTCGCGAACAGTCGGACACGATTCTCGACATCACTTTGCGGATTGCGTTGGTAATGAATGCGAAACCGTCAACTCGGTCTGCGAAGCAGGGCGAGCTACGCCGCCCGCGACGGTGAACCTCTCGTGTATCCGGCTCAATATCAGTTCCGCGAAAATCAGAAATGAAACTTGGGCGGGGTGCTCGCCGAGGTTTTTCATTCGTCATCTGGCTCCACGAAGTGTCGGACCCCGTTTTTGGTATCTGGCGAGGAGACGCAAGTTCATACCACCTCGACAGTGATACCCATGCCGGGAGCCCGTGCAATCCGCTCGTCTCGGGTAACCAGGGTTGCCTCCAATTGACGAGCCAGCGCGACGTAGCAGGCGTCGTACGCTGTTAGATTCTTCCTTAGCTGCCAGACGTCTTGCCACAGCGCGGCGTGTCGAAACCGCCGAATGGGTAACGCTCGAAAGTCGTCGAGCACACGTGCTCGACGGCTGGCCGGAATCGCATTCGTTGCCTCAAGTTTTCTCAAGGTGTGCAACACTTCGATATCCAGGAGCTCGGGCGCGACAAGTTGGCCGCCGCCTTCGAACAGTGCCGCCTCGATCGGCTCCGCGGCGAACCGCCCCAGCAGGTCCACGACCACGGACGCGTCAGTTACCAAGACTCGCCTCATGCGGCGTCACGGTCCTTGCGAATAGTCTTAACGGATGAACGCTTCATGACGAACGGTTCCGCTTCCCGCAGCCGCTCAAGCAACTCCTCCTCGCTCGGCAAGGTTGCGAGGGCTTCGAGCTCTTCCAGGATCCAATCGCTCAGACTCTTGCCCGCGAGCGCCGCCTTGGCCTTGAGTGCACGATGGATCGAATCGGGCACATTTCGCACCTGGATCATTTTAGTCATGTGGATAACCAGTTTGCATGTAGAGCACATGTAGAATACGTAGTTTGGCGTGCACCGTAAACAAAAAGGGAGTTGCGATCTATCCAGCCGGTAGGGATTGAGTGCCACGTTTCCGGCATCACGAAACCTCCGACCGTGTGTTTTTCCCGGTTAACAGGGGCCTTGGGAAGGGATGGATCACGCGGTGCCCGTATGATCTTGAGCAAAAGGCTACAAACCCGGCGCTCGATCGGCTCGCTGGGGCCCCGGGATGGCTGTCAGGGCTGATTGATAGACACGATCTGGACACGGTAGCCCGAGAACTCGTTGAAAAACCAAGAAATACTGAAGGTTCGAATCCCTCTCTCTCCGCCAATTTACTAAATAAAGATAGCGAGTTAAGTCCGATTTTTTTAGCGGTGGTCGAATCCCTCGGTTCGGTCTGATTTAGCGCGACTTTTCAAACAGTTGTCAGCACGATCGAAGCAAGTGGTCGGTATCAGCGCCCGCCAAGATAGCCACGTTTCTAGACACGATTGTCGCTACGTTCGCCGCGGTACGTTTTTGCGTGCACCCGGAGTCGCTCGTCTCGGTTTCTCGGCGATGGTGGTAGCCAATCTCGAATGTGGTGTGCTTGGTATCAGTTCTGGATTAGTCACTGATCTGGGGGATAGGGCCTCCGATGGGCGTGCAGATATTGTCAGCGCTTCGATCTTCTCTACGGTTCGAGACGGCTGGTCTCAACACTGAACCGGTCATTCCCAGGTACGGCTACGCGGGTGCGAGATTGCCTTACACTGCTGTCGCGACTGATGGCAGCAGACGACACACTGCCGTCATTAGAGCACCCACCTCCGAACGACCGTTCAGTAACAACTGCGGTCATAGCCGGATAGGATAATTCAACGG
>Ga0316196_10001495_pt1 | contig 10220 bp, 8 predicted proteins | sample Eddsed2cm_MG_FD_204938 | JGI IMG/M metagenome (GOLD analysis project Ga0316196, IMG submission 204938) | Coastal sediment microbial communities from Maine, United States - Eddy sediment 2 cm | ecosystem: Environmental > Aquatic > Marine > Coastal > Sediment | place: USA: Maine | collected... | reverse complement strand
AGGGATAGGTGCCATGGTCAATATCCAGTAACGCACCCTGCGCACCTTCAAACATAACGCTTTTACCTTCTGCACGCAGCCTGTGCAGGGTTCCGGGAACATCCTCGATCATCGGCGCAATCTGTTCACCCTGCGCCAGCGCCTCATCGAGCACCTGCTGGTAATCAACAGCATCCGCCTTGAAATAATTGGTCAGCGCAAAGTTGTGATACTCCATCACTTCGCGCAAACGTTCTGTGAAATGCGCCGGGTCCAGCAGCTCGCCCAGACGAATGCCACGCCGAGATACCTTGTCTTCATAGGCCGGGCCTATACCGCGGCCCGTGGTACCAATGGCCTTTTTACCGCGCGCCACTTCACGCGCCTGGTCCAGGGCAATATGGTAAGGCAGAATTAACGGGCAGGACTCGCTGATCCCCATGCGTTCACGCGCCGGGACGCCGTTTTTCTCTAGCATCTCGATCTCTTCCAGCAAGGCAATCGGCGATAGCACGACACCATTACCTATAAGGCAACGCACACCCGCGCGGAGGATGCCGGACGGTATCAAATGCAGAACTGTCTTCTTGCCTTCGATAACCAGTGTATGGCCTGCATTATGCCCACCCTGAAAGCGCACCACTGCCGATGCACGATCGGTCAACAGGTCAACAATCTTGCCCTTGCCTTCGTCACCCCATTGGGTGCCTATTACTACAACGTTCTTACCCATCCGAAATTTATCCTGTCAACAATTCCACAGTGTAAAAATAATCAGCGCGCTCATGAATTAATCAGCGCTTTCCGGAGCAATACGCTCAACCACCCATTCCGATCCGCTCCAGCGCAATGCCCGGTCACAACCCGTCTCGGCAACACTACCTGCCTGGCCCGGCAACAGTTGCACAACACGTTCTCCCTGCGCGCGCAGGATCCTCACCTCATCTTCCAAAGCAGTATCTTCCTCGGCCGGTGCCAGTATCGCTCCGGCCGGCTGCGGCCAGTCGCGATTGCCGAGTCGCATCAGAATCCGCAAATCCGTACTGAAACCGGTCGCAGGTCTGGCGCGGCCAAATACTTTGCCGATCTCATCGTAGCGTCCACCCCTGGCAATTTCCTGCCCACGATCTGCGACAAAGGCTGCGAAAACCACACCGGTCTGGTACTGATAACCACGCAGTTCCGCGAGATCAAAATGCAGCGAAATAGCAGGCAGGCGCCGCTCGGCAAGGCGCGCTATCCTTGTCAGGTTTTCCAGCGACGACAGTACGGACTTTCCACTGCCCTGTAACAGAACCTGCGCCTTTTCGAGCACCTCGGCGCCACCGTTCAGTGTTGCCAGACCAGCCAGACGTTCGCGTTGCGCCGTGGACAGATCCAGTCCGGCCAGAAACGCACTGATCTCCGGAAGCGCCTTGCGTTGCATGGCATCGAACAGCGATGCTTCCTGCTCCTCGTCCAGACCGGCGTCACGCGCCAGCCCACGATAGATTCCGACATGCCCAAGATCCAGATAAATATCCTCAATGCCTGTCAGTGCCAGGGTAGCCACCATCAGCTCGAGAATCTCGACATCGCTCTCTGCGCCCGCATGCCCGAACAGCTCAGCACCGACCTGCAGCGGACTGCGTGATCCGTCAAAACCATCGGGTCGGGTACGCAGCACAGTACCCAGGTAGCACAGTCGAGTGGGCGCTTCGCGTCGCATACGGTGTGCATCTATACGCGCAGCCTGAGGGGTCATATCAGCACGCAACCCCAATAACCGCCCTGAGAGTTGATCGATCAATTTGAATGTCTGCAGGTCCAGGTCGTGACCGCTGCCCGTCTGCAGGGAGTCCAGGTATTCGATAAACGGTGGCAGGATCAGTTCGTAACCCCAACTCCTGTACAGATCCAGCAATTCGCGGCGCAACTGTTCCAGCTGCGCAGCCGGGCCCGGCAACAGATCCTCAATACCTTCCGGTAATAGCCAGCGATTTTTACCTGTCATCGAATACCGCCTTAGTGCACCAGATAGAGCAGGCCCAGACCCGCCAGCATGCTCAACAGCCCTGCTATACGCATGCTGCGATCATCCATCTGCGCCATTGTCACAATCATTCGCCTGACCGTGTCGGGGCTCATGAATGGCACTATGCCTTCAATTACCAGCATAAGCGCCACCGCTATCCATAACTCGTTCCACATTCAGTACTTGCCCCGGGCTCGTGTGATGCAAAAAAAAGCCGGGCGACCTTTCATCGCCCGGGCTTGATCTGGACTTGCCAGGCCGTCCTATTTTTTACCCCTGGACTCGTTAAAGTACTGGAAAAATTCACTGTCAGGCTCCAGCAACATCATATTATTACCACCGTCAAAACTTTCCTGGTAAGCCTGCAGACTTCGATAGAATGAATAGAATTCGCTATCCTTGCCGTAGGCCTCTGCATAGATTTCCGCGGCACGCGCATCACCCTCACCACGTAGCTGCTCGGCATCGCGGTAAGCGTTGGCGATTAACACCTGGCGCTGGCGATCGGCATCGGCGCGAATTTTTTCCGCTGCTTCCATACCCTCCGAGCGGAATTCCTTGGCGACCCGTGAACGTTCCGCCTGCATGCGCCGGTAGACGGAATTGCTGACCTCGGAAGGCAGATCGACACGCTTGACACGCACGTCAATAATAGAGATACCAATAAATTCGGCCTGCTTGTTGGCGCTCACCGTCAGGCTCTTCATCATCGTATCACGGTCACCGGAAACCACCTCGTTGACGGTACGTTTACTGAACTCGCCACGCATCCCATCCTTGATAATCTGCTCCAGCCGCTGACGCGCATTGCGTTCATCACCCAGTACAGCCGTATAGAAACGTTCGACATCGTCAATGCGCCACATGACGAACGAATCCACAATGACGTTTTTCTTCTCCGCCGTCAGAAAACGCTCTGGCTCAACATCAAGCGTCAGGATACGACCGTCGAACTTGCGGACGTTGTTGACGAACGGGAATTTGAAGTGCAAACCAGGCTGCACGTCGGTCTTTACGATCTCACCCAGCCTGAACAACATGGCTTTTTCCCATTCCGTCACCTGGTACATGGAAAAAGCACCGGTAACCAGGACCACCAGCGTAACAACCAGCATAAAACCTTTCGCATTAGCCATCAGCGAGTCTCCCTTGTTTTGCGTGATGGACGGACCGGCTGCCCTTGTGCCGAGCCGGATTGCGCATCCTGGTCTGGATTGCTCGCAGTGGGCAAACGTCGTGCGCCGGATGATTGTTTCATGAGTTGATCAAGCGGTAGATACATCAGGTTGTTGGCGTTTTCGCTATCGACAATCACTTTACCGGTTTTGTTAAGCACCGATTCCATGGTCTCGAGATACAAACGCTTGCGCGTAACTTCAGGTGCTTTTTTGTACTCTTTCAGCAACTGGCTGAAGCGGCTGGCTTCACCTTCAGCCTTGGCAATCAGCGACTCCTTGTAACCTTCCGCCTCCTGAATCTGGCGTGCCGCACCACCGCGCGCTTTCGGAATAATATCGTTGGAATACGCTTCAGCTTCATTCTTGAAACGCTCCTTGTCTTCACGCGCCTTGATGGCATCCGAGAATGCTGCCTGCACTTCTTCCGGTGGTTGCGCATCCTGCAGGTTTACGTCGGAAACCAGCAAGCCACTGTTGTAGCCGTCCAGCGTTTTCTGCATCACCTCCCGGGTTCTGCCAACTACTTCCGCACGTCCCTCCTTCAGGACAAAATCCATTTTGCTGGTACCGATAACCTCCCTGATGGCACTTTCCGCGGCCTGTTTCAGAACGGCGTTGGGATCGCGCGTGTTAAACAGATAGCTGCGTGGGTCACCCACCTGGTACTGCACTGCCAGTTGTATATTGACGATATTTTCGTCTTTGGTAAGCATAAGCGCTTCACGCGGCACGGCTACCGAAGCCTGCCCGGTACTACCTGAACGATAGCCGATTTCCACGAAGCGCCGCTGTTCGACATCTACTATCTCTACCTGGTCGACAGGATAAGGGATACGCCAGTGCGGACCAGGCATAGTCGCCTGACTGAAGGACCCGAAGCGCAGCACCACGCCCTGCTTACCGGCGTCAACGATATAGATACCTGAAAACAGCCAGACCACCACCGCAATGCCGGCGATCAATCCAAAGCCGGCAAAACCGGGACGACCACCGCTACCGCCACCACCACTACCACCACGTTTGCGGCCACCAAACAGCCCGCCGAGCTTGTCCTGCATTTTGCGCACGACCTCATCCAGGTCCGGTGGGCCCTTGTCATCGCGCCCACCCCAGGGATCCTTGTTATTACCGCCGCCAGGCTCGTTCCAGGCCATGTATTACTCCGCAAATAGAAAATGATTGATTTAAAAAACCAAAGAGGGGAATTCTAGGGAGCTTGGGCCGCTCCCGCAACAGAAACCGGCCCGCGGCTGGTATGCAGCACAAAATCCAGCTCCTCGCGCCGGTACAAGGCCTGGAGTTCGCGCTCGCTGATACACACCTCCAGCCACCAACCCCCTGACTCATCCGGTATATCCCGTATTATTTTACCAGTCTGGTAGATGGCAGCCCGCAACCGTCCCGCACCGGCAGGCAGCTGCAACCAGCCCTGTATCTGGTCTGAGAGAAAAAACTCTCCCAATACCTGTTCCAGCAAGTCGATACCCTCACCACTCGCAGCCGAACACCACAAGCGGGTCACGCGCTCTTGCTCATCGCGCAGCACGTGCGCCGGTTCGCTGCTCAGGTCGATCTTGTTGTACACGAGGAGCTGTGGCACGTCGTCGGCACCGATGGCCTCCAGAACCTCATTGACCTGTTCAATGCGTGTCTGCCGCTCCGGATCATGGGCATCGATCACGTGCAGCAGCAGGTCGGCTTCCAGTGTCTCTTCCAGCGTGGAACGAAACGCCGCTACCAGCTCGTGCGGCAGCTTGCGCACAAATCCCACGGTATCGGCCAGTACCACCGGACCGAAACCCGGTAATTCGAAACGCCTCAGGGTCGGGTCCAGGGTCGCGAATAACTGGTCAGCCGCATATACCTCGGCATTACACAGGCGGTTAAAAAGGGTGGATTTACCGGCATTGGTATAGCCGACCAGTGACACTGTCGGCACTTCGGCGCGTTCCCGCGCTCGACGCCCCTGGGCACGCTGTCCACGCACCTTTTCCAGCCGCTTGTTAATCTGCTTGATGCGTTGACCCAGCAGGCGCCGGTCGGTTTCAAGCTGGGTCTCACCCGGCCCGCGCAGACCGATACCGCCCTTCTGGCGCTCCAGGTGGGTCCAGCCACGAATCAGGCGGGTAGACAGGTGTTTGAGCTGGGCAAGCTCGACCTGCAATTTTCCTTCGAAAGAACGCGCGCGCTGGGCAAAAATATCCAGTATCAACCCGGTTCGGTCCAGTACCCGGGCCTGTAGCAGCTTTTCGAGATTACGTTCCTGACTTGGACTGAGCTCGTGATTGAAAATCACCAGCTCCGCCTCCTCCGCATTCACCAGATCGCGGATTTCCTCAGCCTTGCCCGAGCCCACGTAAAAACGCGCGTCCGGCGCATTGCGGCTGGCAGTAACCGTCGCCCGCGGCACTGCGCCCGCCGAAATTGCCAGGTCGGAAAATTCGAGCAGGTCTTCGGGTTCGGATTCACCGGGGAAATCGACGTGGACGAGAATCGCATTTTCGCCGCTTTGAGGACGTTCAAACATGTCTTGTATAAACCGGAACCAGGTCAACCGCCCGGCTCCGGCTCGGAAGATCAAATTCAGGCGTTACCGGGATCGCTGCTGTTGTTTTCTTCATCACCACTCGCCAGGCGAACGTTACGCGCTGGTACTACGGTAGAGATGGCGTGCTTATATACCATCTGACTCACGCTGTTTTTCAACAACACCACAAATTGATCAAAGGACTCAATCTGGCCTTGTAATTTAATACCATTCACCAGGTAAATAGCCACCGGAATACGTTCTTTTCGCAGAGCATTCAGGAAGGGTTCTTGCAGCGACTGTCCTCTGGCCATGTCGTTTCTCCTTTTTTTAATAACGTGCACCAAGTTTGTTCTCCTGCCCGGACCAATAATGTTTTTTCATGCGGGCACAAGTTTGTAATCCGTAAACAAATTACGGTTGAATCTTCCATGCCCGCAAAACTATAGCACATTCAACTGGCTGCTGCGCCAGCCCTGTGTACGAGCTCGAGGACCTCAGCGAGCGGATTGTGCCCCAACGAGTCAACCCAATGGCAATCGGGTTCACTGCGTAACCAGGTCATCTGCCGCTTGGCATACTGCCGGGTAGCTATTACAGCCCGTTCGACCCACTCGTCCGCAGATAGTTTCCCGTCCAGGTAGTCCCAGGCCTGGCGATAGCCGACTGCACGCATGGACGGCAGATCAGGGCTCAGGTCTCCACGTTCGTGCAGCGCGCGGACTTCGTCGAGAAACCCTTGCTCCAGCATGCGATTGAAACGCTGCCGTATACGTTCGTGCAACAGCGCTCGATCCTCCGGCGCCAGTATGATTTTAAGAAACCGGTAGCCCGGTGGAGCGTCGCGCCCCGCGGCGCAAAGCTCGCTTAGTGAAGAACCCGTCAGCTCGTAGACCTCCAGCGCCCGCTGGATACGCTGCGGGTCATTGGGATGGATACGTGTGGCCGATTCCGGGTCAATACCAGCCAGGCGTTCGTGCATGGCTGCCCAGCCCCTGTCCCGCGCTTCAAGCTCGAGCTGTTCCCGCACGCCGGCATCTGCAGGGGGAAGCTCGGACAAGCCCCGCTCCAGGGCGCGGAAGTACAGCATGGTACCGCCAACCAGCAATGGCGTATTACCGCGCCGGAAAATATCATCCATTTCGCGCAGCGCATCCCTGCGAAACTCCGCTGCCGAATAGGTTTCTGCCGGATCGCGGATATCAATTAACCGGTGTGGCGCCGCGTGCAGGGTCCTGGCGTCCGGTTTGGCGGTACCAATTGTCATACCACGATACACCAGCGCCGAATCCACGCTAATGATTTCCAGTGACAGCTGCCGCACCAGTTCTACCGCCACCGCAGTTTTACCGGATGCAGTGGGCCCCATTAAAAATATGGCCAGTGGCTGACTCATCGCAGTCAGATCTAACGTCCACGCAGGAACAGCGCATCCAGCTCCTGCAGGCCAATCTGTACCCAGGTCGGTCGGCCATGATTACACTGGCCTGAACGTTCGGTGCGCTCCATGTCGCGCAGCAGGGCATTCATTTCCTCGATGGTCAGGCGGCGGTTGGCGCGTACCGAGCCGTGGCAGGCCATGGTCGACAACAGCGCATTTATTGATTCCTCTATGCGTTGGCTGTCTCCGTGGGTCTGACAATCAGCCAGCACATCACGCACCAGCACTTCAATATCTGTATCGGACAACAGTGCCGGCACCTGCCGCACCAGCAATTGTTCCGGACCCTGACGGTCAACCTCGAATCCCAGCGCGGCAAACCAGTCCTGTCTTTGCTCCGCCTCGTCTGCCTCAGCTTGACCGACCGCAATGGTTAGCGGCACCAGCAAGGGCTGGGAACGAATGCCATCTTCCTGGTAGCTGCGTTTGAGGTGTTCATAACTGATACGTTCGTGTGCGGCGTGCATGTCAACCAGCACCAGGCCCGCCTCATTTTCGGCCAGGATATAGATACCCTTGAGCTGCGCCAGTGCAAATCCAAGCGGTGGAATGATCTGTGGCTCCGTTTGCGTGAACCGTTCACTCTCAGCCGCAGTAGCGCTAGCCGCTCCATGCAGCCGCCGGTATTGCGTAAGCTGTTCACTGACCTGCAACGGCATTCCAGCCTGGCGGTCTGGGTACACCGCACCGGAACCAGCTCCCGCGGAGGCATGAACCGGCAGCGGGACCGGCTGGTCCGCAGCAGGGCGCACATCGGCAAGCACCTGGTGCAGGGTGCGAAACAGAAAGTCATGCACCAGGCGCGAGTCACGGAAACGCACTTCGTGCTTGGCAGGGTGTGCATTTACATCTACGGCTGTCGGATCCATTTCGAGGTGCAGCACAAAAGCCGGGTGGCGGCCGTGGTACAGCACGTCCCGGTAAGCCTGACGCACCGCATGGGCCAGCAACTTGTCACGCACCGCACGGCCATTGACGAAAAAAAACTGTAAATCCGCCTGACTGCGAGAAAATGTTGGTTCAGCCACCCAGCCGGACAAGCGCAGACCGGCTGCACTGTGATCCAGACCCAGCAGCTGCCGGGTAAAGGTATCGCCCAGCAAGGCCCGCATGCGTTCCAGCTGCGCCGACTCGCTGCGACCGGGGCGCAGGTGATACAGGGCCTTGTGCTTGCGGCGCACCACCATTTCAACTTCCGGCCGGCTCAAGGCGATGCGCTGCACGACAGCATCCAGGTGTTTTTGCTCGGTAGTTTCGGTACGCAGAAATTTTCGCCTGGCGGGGACGTTAAAAAACAGGTCCCGGACTTCGATGGTAGTTCCGACCGGATGCCCTACCGGTTCAGGTGCCGCGGTCTTTTCACTGCCGTCACCCCGCACCTGCCAGCCACCGCTGTCATCCTGCCAGCGCGACTGCAACACCAGGCGAGACACCGATGCGATGCTGGGTAACGCTTCACCGCGGAATCCCAGGCTAGCCACCCGTTCCAGATCTTCCATCGAGCTGATCTTGCTGGTGGCGTGCCGGGAAAGTGCCAGCGCGAGGTCATCTTTATGGATTCCATGACCATTATCACGCACCCGGATCAGGCGCTTGCCACCGTCCTCGATATCAATTTCAATCCGGGTCGAGGCCGCATCCAGACTATTTTCAAGCAATTCCTTGAGGACGGAAGCGGGCCGCTCCACGACTTCGCCAGCGGCGATCTGGTTGATAAGACGGGGTTCCAGGGGACGAATGCGCATGCATTCGTACTATACCCGCAGCGAACGGGTTTTTCCGGAAATCAGCTACCCCGGGGAAGGTATTTCCAGCACTTTTCCCACCAGCAGGCGGTCGTTTCTCAGTTGATTCCGGGTCCGCAGCGTTGTCATGCTGACACCATAACGCTTCGCGATATGACTCAGGGTATCGCCGCGCCGAATCACGTGTTTGCGCGCATCCGCTTTTGCCAGGCGCGTTCCTACCGGTGGGTTGGCTGTAAAATAACTACGCACGCCATTCATAATAGCACTCGCTACGCGCTGCTGGTGCTTGCTGCTTTTGAGCCGTTTTTCCTCGGAAGGATTGGAAATAAACGCGGTTTCCACCAGCAGCGACGGAATATCCGGTGATTTCAGTACTACGAAACCGGCATGTTGCACGCTTCTCTTGTGCGTCTTGCCGATACGCTTCATTTCAGACAGCACGTTGTCAGCCACCTGGTTACTGACCTCGAGCGTGGCCGATTGGGCCAGATCCAGCAGCACTTCCGCCAGCAGGTCATCCTTGTCATCCAGACTCACGCCGCCGACCAGATCAGCAGCGTTTTCGCGTGTTGCCAGCCAGCGCGCCATTTCAGACGACGCACCGCGGCGTGAAATCACATACACCGAGGAACCCTGTACGCGGCGGTCGTGGAAAGCATCCGCATGAATGGAGATAAACAGGTCTGCGCGGTGTTTACGCGCCTTTTCGATACGCTTGCGCAGGCCGACGTAATAGTCTCCATCTCGTATTAGAACCGGCCTCATGCCGGGTTCTTTTTTAACCAGGGCGGCGAGACGCTTTGCTATCGCCAGCACAGCATCTTTCTCGCGCGTGCCCTTCTTGCCCCGGGCACCTGAATCTTCACCGCCATGCCCGGCATCGATGGCAACGACCAGGTCACGGAATTTCTTCGGCTTGCTGGCCTGAATTTTCTTGGGGACGCTTTTACCGGCGGCGCCGGCACTAAACAGATCGATGACCAGGCGATGGCCATACTGTTCATTGGGCTTTAATACGAAACTTCGGGGTTTTACCGGACTGTTAAGATCGAGCACCAGACGCAGGTCTTTTTTGTTGCGCGGTCCGCTGCGTAGTTTCTTGACGATGCCGCCACTGGTCAGGGTTTGTTTAAGCTTATCATCTATTACCGCATTGGACAGATCGATGACCAGCCGATTGGGTTTCTTGAGTGTGAACAGACGGTGCTCGACCGGCCCTGAAACATCAAATACCACACGGGTACTGTCCGGTGCCGCCCACAGGCGCGCGCTCTGCACCTGCAAGGCTTCGGCATACACACCGGTAACCGGTGCGAGGACCAAGGCAATCACC
>Ga0316196_10001494_pt1 | contig 10225 bp, 8 predicted proteins | sample Eddsed2cm_MG_FD_204938 | JGI IMG/M metagenome (GOLD analysis project Ga0316196, IMG submission 204938) | Coastal sediment microbial communities from Maine, United States - Eddy sediment 2 cm | ecosystem: Environmental > Aquatic > Marine > Coastal > Sediment | place: USA: Maine | collected... | reverse complement strand
AAAAGCTGCTGAAGAAGCCGCTGCAACTGGGGCACCGGTAGCAGAAGCACCTGTAGCTGCCGCGGTCGCTGAGCCCGCTGCAACTGAAGAGCAGGCTGAAGAGTCAACCGGCTTCTTCGATAGTCTGTTTGGACGTAAGAAAGATGCGGAAGAAGAAACCAAGCAAGCAGCAGACGAAGCCGCTGTATCACAGTCAGCTCAACCAATGCCTGTGCCGCAGGGTTATGGTCAGCCAGCGCCCTATGGTCATCCGCAGGGTTACGGCCAGCCTGCTCCACGGGGTGCGCCACAAGGTTATGGCCAGCCACCACAAGGTTACGGTCAGCCTGCTCCATGGGGTCCTCCGCAGGGTTATGGTCCACCTCCAGGCTTTTATGATATGCCACCGCCTATGCCAATGTATGACCAGGGTAGAGGCTGGTAAGAACCTTTACTTGTTAATACGTATTTCTATCAGTCAGAAGCTGATAGAGTTAAAAGGCCGCGATCATCGCGGCCTTTTTATTTTGTCTCGAATAACAATCCATAATGCTTGAGAATAGAACAGCACTGATACGGGAATTTAAGCAGCTGGCAAAGTTGTCTGTGCCTATCACAATAGGGCAGGTGGCGCTGATTGCTACCGGTTTTGTTGATACGATTATGGCCGGTCATATCAGTCCACTCGCTTTGGGCGCCATTGCCGTTGGTGCTAACCTGTGGGTTCCTGTCTACCTGTTTGGCGTCGGCCTGATGATGGCAGTTTCCAGCATGGTGTCGCATTATTTTGGAGCCGGACAGTATGCATCCATTCGTGATCTGGTTAAGCAGTCATTGCTGGTGTCCATTGTGCTGGGAATTCTGGGTTTTTACGCTGTCAGGCAGTTATCCATATTGCTGGAGTGGATTGGAATTGATGCTGGAATAGTGCCAGTGGCAACTGACTATCTATTCGCAGTCTCATGGGGAATTCCAGCTGTCAGCGGCTACCTTGTGCTACGTTTTGTTAGTGAAGGTATTGGCTATACGCGGCCAATGATGATTATTCAGATTGCGGGCCTGGTTTTCAATATATTTCTAAATTATGTGTTGATGTTCGGCAAGCTGGGTGTGCCGGCTATGGGGGCAGTGGGTGCAGGATGGGCAACCGCTGCCGTGATGTGGATTAATTTATTGCTACTAGTGATATATATCCTTGGCCATCATCGTTATGCCGAGATATGGAAAGCTGAAAAAGTAGCTACAGACTGGCAGCGCACCAGGGAAATGCTACGTCTTGGTTTACCCATCGCATTGACACTGGTGAATGAAGTAGGAATGTTTTCCGCTGTGGGGTTGCTGATGGGAAGCCTCGGAGTAGTCGAAGTGGCAGCGCACCAGATTGCGATCAACTTTGCCGGCATGATGTTCATGATACCACTCGGTATATCAGCAGCGACGACGATTCGTGTTGGTCATGCGCTGGGAGAACAGCGTCCTCATGATGCAAGGTTTCGTGGGCTGGCGGGTATCAGTCTTGCAGCTATGTGTATGTTTGCTACAGCCAGCATCATGTTAATATTTCCTGACTGGATTACCTCGATCTACAGCAATGATGCTGCAGTAACAGAAATGGCTGTAAGCTTGTTGTTCATGGCGGCAATATTCCAGTTGTCTGATGGCATACAGGTCTCAGCGGCAGGAGCACTACGAGGCGTCAAAGACACTTTGTTCCCATTACTGGTCAGCATTGTGGTTTACTGGTTTGTTGGCCTGCCGTTTTCCTATTACCTTGGGATCAGTCAACAGTTTGGTCCACAGGGTTTATGGATGGGGCTGGTGGCAAGCCTGACATTGGCTGCTTTATGGCTGGTCTGGCGCTTCTTGCGGGTTAGCCGTGTTGTAGTCTGATTGCCAGTGTTGGCTTATCGCAGATTTGCTATCAACAGGCAATACGAGGCAAACTCAGACAGCAGGATCTACCAGGTACTGGTGGAATTCATTGATATTTGAAATCACTGGCAAACAGGTGCTGCCGCGACAGGGGTATGCCAGTACGCCATCATCCGGAGGCGATTTTGCAGACAGCAGCTCCGGTAACTGTTTTTCTCTGGATGGAATCGCGAGGGTGATTCGGTCTGGGTGCGTGTTCTGTGCTGCCAGTTTACGCCATTCTTCGAGAAAATTTTCGTCTCCGCGCAAAATAATGATTTCAGGTGGCTGGAGAAAGGTTTCCAGTGCAGAAAGCAGGCTGCCATGAGCCACTGGGTATCGATTAATATTATTCCATAAAGCCATCAGTGTTTTTTCAGCGGCATCGAGATATCGTTGCTCGCCGGTCAGATGGCCGATTTTTAAAAACAGGCTGGCAGCAATACCGTTGCCAGAAGGGATTGCATCGTCAGCATCCGGCTTCAAACGTGTCATCAACTTTTCGTGATCATCAGAGGTAAAAAAGAAACCGCCATTATCTTTGTCTGTGAAATGCTGCAGAACTGTCTCAAGCAGTTGAATCAGAAATCTCATGTCCTCGGCTGACCAGCGGACTTTTAGCAATTCAAAAATACCTGATGCTAACAATACATAGTCATCGAGATAACCATTTAGCTGGCTTTTTCCTTGCCGTGCTGTAACCCTTAGACGCTGTCCATCCCATAAATGACTGCGGATAAAAGCCAGTGATTTTTCTGCAGACCGGATATATTCTGTTTTTCCCAGACCATCACCGGCCTGGCTCATGGCCCCTATCATCATGCCGTTCCATGAGGTAAGGATCTTGTCATCAATGCCTGGCCAGACACGTTTTGAGCGTGTATCCAGAAGCCGCGCAAATGCCTGATTGATTTCACGTTGGGCAGTCAGCGGATCCAGGTCTAGTTTTTGTGCTGTATCCGTCATTGTTTTATTCGCATGCAGATGCCAGCTTCCCTCGAAGTTTGGTTTCCCCTCTAGACCAAATCGAAATTGCATCAGGCTCCATTGCATACGACTGACGAGCTTGATAATTTCATCTGTATCCCAGACATAAAATCGTCCTTCCTCGCCTTCTGAATCAGCATCGAGGCTTGAGTAGTAGCCACCTTCCGGAGACTGCATATCTCTGCACACCCAGGCACATGTCTTATCAGCCACATCTAAAAATTCAGGTGCATCACATGTTTTTGCTGCCTCGATGTAGAGCGGAATTAACTGGGCATTGTCATACAGCATTTTTTCGAAATGTGGAATCATCCAGAACTCATCGGTGGAGTAGCGAAAAAAGCCACCGCCAACGTGATCATGAAAGCCGCCTTCACTCATTTTACTCAAGGTATAGCGGCACATTTGAAGCAGCTCATCAGTAATGCCTTTATCATTAGTTAAATATGCATGCCGCAGGCAGCGCTCGAGGTTTGTCGGGTGAGGGAATTTCGGTGCCCCGCCAAAACCACCATGCACACTATCAAAGCTATCCATCAGTGCTCTGCAGGCCTGGCCAAGAGGGGCGTTTGTTATTGAGACATGACGGTTTGAGCTTTTTTCGTTTGCCATATCATCAAACGCCTGTTGCATGCGTTCATTTTGCTGTTGCAGGTCTGCTCGATGGTTTTTGAAATGCTCAGCAATACGCTCGAGTACTACCTTGAATGGAGGCATGCCGTAGCGGGCATCCGCAGGGAAGTATGTGCCGCCAAAAAAAGGATGATGACTCTCTGGGCTCAGGAACATGTTTAACGGCCAGCCACCGGGCTTCTGGTTTAGCATCTGGTAGGCTGTCTGGTATATCTTGTCGATATCCGGCCGCTCTTCACGGTCTACCTTGATGCAGATAAAGTGACGGTTGATGATGTCTGCAGTCGCCTGGTCCTCAAAAGACTCGTGTTCCATGACATGGCACCAGTGGCAGGCTGCGTAACCTATCGACAGTAAAATTGGCTTGTCTTCAATGCGTGCAATTTCGAGCGCTGCTGCAGTCCATGGGTGCCAGTGGACCGGATTCTCTGCATGCTGCAATAAGTAGGGGCTGGTTTCATTGATCAGCGAATTTGACATCTGCATAGCATGACTATTTTTACAGATGCAAACAAGACAGGGAGAGTCGGGGAATATAAAGCGGTCGTGGCAGCAGCAGAATCAGTAACCTTTGGTGGTTGGAGGGGATGATCTTCTCACTTTATTATAGCCAGATGCTTTTTCCCCTCGTGCTGTGCTGACTAACTCGCCGATAAGAAATCATCGTAAAATTGTAGCGAAGATCAATCATGGGGCAGGCGGATAGTTTCCTGTTAAATGTTTTTTTGTGTTTTTCTCGCGTTCATTTAAGGAGATAATGCAGAAATGATTAATTATCCTGAAATTGATCCCGTGCTTGTCAGTATCGGACCACTAAAAGTGCATTGGTACGGCATGATGTACTTGTTTGGCTTTTCTGCAGCGTGGGGGCTGGGTGTATGGCGCGCGGCACAGCGAGAAAGCTGGGACAAAGACCAGGTCAGTGACCTGATTCTATATGGGGCGCTCGGTGCAGTGCTGGGCGGACGTGTCGGATACATCTTTTTCTACAAGTTTGAAGATTACCTTGCACAGCCGCTTGATATTTTTCGTGTATGGGAAGGAGGAATGTCTTTCCATGGTGGCTTGCTCGGGGTGCTGGTTGCTATCTGGATATTTGCCAGAAAAACAGACAGGAGCTTTTTTCAGGTTAGTGACTTTGTTGCACCGCTGGTTCCTATCGGTCTGTTCTTCGGGCGAATCGGGAATTTTATTAATCAGGAACTCTGGGGACGGGTTACAGATCTGTCATGGGGGATGGTTTTCCCACTTGCAGGCAGTCAGCCTCGGCATCCATCGCAGCTCTACGAAGCCTTGCTCGAAGGTTTAGTTCTGTTTGCGATTCTGTGGATTTATAGTGCTTCACCGCGTCCGATTGCCCGCATCTCTGGTCTGTTTCTTGTGCTCTATGGTGTATTCAGGTTTATCGTCGAGTTTACCCGTGAACCTGATGACTATCTTGGCTTTGTGGCACTGGACTGGATGACCATGGGGCAGATATTGTCACTACCAATGGTTTTGGCGGGTCTGCTGATTATGTACTTATCAGGCAGTCAGCGCTTTGATTATCAAAGCAAGACCAGTAACAAGAGTAACTAGTTCAAAAGCACGCTTGATCGAGCTGTTGTGACTCCTGATGGCGAGATGTGCGCCACTATAGCCACCAACAGCTGAGCCAATTATAAGCACCGGCAGCCACGACCATTTTACCGTACCCAGCAGTGCCAGGGTCAGTGCACCAGACCCATTCCAGAAAATGCCCACAACGACCAGTGTATAGGCGACCGCGAGTTTGTAGTCCAGGCCAAACCAGCGTACGAGCCATATAGTACAGAATAAACCGGTACCCGACGTCAGAGAGCCATTGAGTACACCAATGAAGAATAGCACGACACCGCCAAGCAGATAGCCGTATGCATCACGATGCATGGTCTTCAAATCTATACCCATATCGGGTTTTCGCCAGGAATAAACAGCAAGCCCCACGGTCATAATACCCAAAGACAGGTTGGCAATGTTCTCCGGTACCGTGAGGATGAAGCGGGCGCCCGGGATAACGCCTGCAACGCCGGTAACAAGGATGAACATTGCAAAGCGCCATTGCAGTTTCTTCTCTCGGGAGTGACGAATGGCAGCGCCTACACCCAAGGCAACGCTGGCAATTTTATGTGTCGCGAGGGCGACGGCAAAGGGCAGGCCAAGAAAGATCAGTGCAGGCAGCTGGAGCAGCCCCGCTCCGCCACCGGCGTAAGCAGAAAAAGTATTGGCAACAGTTGAAATGAAAAACAGCAGGATTTGTTCAAATAGATCCATTATCAATTCTGTCAGACTTATCTCTGGTATTGAAGTATTATGATGTTGAACTATTATTATGTTGAAGTATTATTAAATATAATATGCTCATTAAAACTTCTCTGGTCTTGAGCTGACTCATTCATATCAGATTTTGAACATCAATTATTACCTGTGAGTAGAAGTATGCCTAATCTAAAATTACAATTCGCTGGCCTCGTTCTTTTTTTGTCGCCTGCGGTTCTTTTTTTCTCAGTTTCTGCTCATGCAATCAGCAAATGTCAGGACGCGGATGGCAAATGGCACTACGGTGACAATGCTGCCTCTATTTGCGGGGATGCCAGGATAACCATTATTGATGATAGAGGACGCAAGATTGATGAAGTGCCTCCTCCGATGACAGTTGAAGAATTTAATGCACTGGAAGCGGAAGAAAAGCGGAAAGCGGCTGAAGAAAGGGAAAATGCCAAGCGAGAGCTTGAGAAAAGACGCATTCTGGCGATCTATCCAAGAGAAGAAAGCATTATTCGAGCACGAGATGAAAGACTCAAAGGAATGGATAATAATATCCGGGTACAGGAAGCGTTGCTGGATGATATGCGGCTGGATATGAAAGTGTTGGAATCAAAAAAAGTGCCTGAAGACCCCAAGGCCAGGGCAAAGCGTGAATCACAGATAAACTCACAGCAGGAAAGTATTGATGCATATTATCAGGCTATTACACGACTTCGTCGTGAGCGAGAACAAACTTCCGAGAAGTATGAGCGGATACTAAGTGAGTTTCGTGAACTGACCGCTGAATGAACTGAATCATCTCTGGATTTCTTCACCCTTCTCCATAAAGCTGCAGGGACAATACAGGGTTTCTGTCAATTAGCTAACACTGTTGCCAATATCCACATAAAAAGCATTGATTGACAGATGCTCACGAAAGCTGAAGAATGTGCGACCACTAAATATCCGAATCATCAAGCAAGGAGTTTCTGAGCAATGATTAAACCTCACGGTTCCGATGAGTTAAATCCGCTATTCGTTTACGATACGGAAAAACATGAAGCATTATCCAAAGAGGCAGAAACATTGCCTTCCCTCCTACTGAGTTCATCAGCTGCCGGTAACGCCGTCATGTTGGGTGCTGGTTACTACAACCCGCTAACCGGGTTTATGAATATCGCCGATGCTATTTCTTGCGCCGACAAGATGGTGACCACGGATGGTGTGTTCTTTCCCGTGCCAGTGCTTAATCTGACAGAGAAAGCCGAGGGCTTTGCTGTCGGGGACCGGATCGCGTTGCGTGATCCTAATGTAGACGACAATCCTGTCCTTGCTGTGCAGACTGTAACGGCTATTGAAAATGTCAGCGACGAGCAGATGGCCCTGATGACTGATAAAGTATATCGCACTAACGATCCGGAGCACCCGGGTGTTGCTGCATTTAATGCACAGGGACAGGTTGCTGTATCCGGGCCAATAGAAGTGCTGAATTTCAGCTATTTCCAGTCTGAATTTCCTGATACCTTCCGCACTGCTGTTGAAATCCGCAATGAGATTCAGGAGCATGGTTGGAAAAAGATTGTTGCATTCCAGACCAGGAACCCAATGCATCGGGCCCATGAAGAGCTATGTAAAATGGCAATGGAAGGTGTTGGTGCCGATGGCTGCATCATTCATATGCTGCTCGGCAAGCTGAAACCTGGTGATATTCCTGCACCTGTGCGTGATGCATCTATCCGTAAAATGGCTGAACTGTATTTCCCTCCAAATTCAGTAATGATTACTGGCTACGGTTTCGATATGTTGTATGCGGGTCCCCGTGAGGCTGTGCTGCACGCTCTGTTCCGTCAGAATATGGGTGCAACACATTTCATTATTGGTAGAGATCACGCCGGTGTAGGCGACTATTATGGTGCCTTCGATGCACAGACTATCTTTGATGAAGAAGTTCCTGCTGGTTCACTCGACATTGAGATATTCAATGCAGATCACACCGCCTACTCTAAAAAATTAAATAAGGTTGTCATGATGCGTGATGTAACTGATCACACAAAAGATGATTTTATTCTTCTTTCTGGTACCGCTGTGCGAGAAATGCTCGGAGAGGGTAAAGCACCACCACCTGAGTTTTCGCGTCCTGAAGTTGCTCAGATTCTGATGGATTATTATCAGAGTCTTAATTAAGCGCAGTTCAGTGGTCTAAGTAAATGAAAGCCGCCATAAACTGGCGGCTTTTCTTTGTCAGCTAGTAAGGTTTTTTTCAGAATATCTGGTCGCGTGCAGGCCTATTCATATTGTTGAATAGATCATAAAGAAATTAAAAGCGAGCATAACTGCCTGACAGGGATTTCGTTCAGCTATCAATATCTTTCTTTCTAGCTCGAGTGGAATTCACCGCCCTGTTATGACAATCTATATTTTTGACATGCAACTTGCAGAATCTAGGAATACTCATGAATAGCACAACAGTTGGTATTCTCTCAGACACACATGGGGCTATTCATCCTGGCGTTCTCGAAAGAATGAACAATTGCGACATTATTGTCCATGCCGGTGATGTCTGTGGAGGACATGTTCTTGAACAGCTTAGGCCGAAAAAAGGCCGGCTGGTTGTTGTCAGAGGAAATAACGACGTCGCCCAGCAATGGCAACAGGTGAGCAGCTTCAGCCTTACAGAGCTGCAGGATGAGCGACGAATTGATCTGCCAGGAGGAACCATGGCAGTAATTCATGGCCACCAGTACTGGAGTCGAAAAGACCCGCAATCCGCTATCCTGTCACACTTTCCTGAAGCAAGGGCAGTGGTTTATGGCCATAGCCATTATGTACAGCATGAGAAAGTGCAAGGGCGATGGTTGCTGAACCCGGGCGCCGCAGGCAACCGCCTTAATCGTGGCGGATCTTCCTGTCTGGTACTCAAGGCAAGTGAGGAGAGCTGGAAGGTCGAGATGTTCAGGTTTGTAAATGAATGAAGAGCCGGTTTAATCCTGAGTTCCAGTTTCCATTGAAATTCTATTGATTTGAATCCTCTACTGAATTTGCCTTTAGTCCTTAGCTGGTGATGATGCATTTTCGCTCGTTGAGACTGAAAAACGTCCAGGCTCAATCGCTTTTCTTTTCTATGATGCTGTTATGCAGAGGGAATTCACCTTTCTTGCGATCCAGAAAGTAGTGCCGAAGTGTGACATCAATGGTTTTGAAGGCCAGTTCGTTCCAGGGGATTTCTTCTTCTGTAAAAAGGTCGGTTTGCAGGCTCTCTGCACCGGGATGGAAATCAGTATTTTTCAGATCAGCAAGAAACATCATGTAAACCTGCGAGATATGCGGCAGACTTAGGACCGTATATAGTCGCAGGTTTTCCAGCATGGCATTCGCCTCTTCGACGCTTTCCCTTAATGCAGCCTGTTCCAGTGTTTCCTCGTTTTCCATGAAGCCGGCAGGTAATGTCCAGAAATCATAACGCGGGTTGATAGCCCGTTTGCAGAGCAATACTTTATCCTCCCAAATCGGCAGGCATCCGGCGACGATCTTCGGGTTCTGATAATGGATGTCACCACAGCTGCTGCAAACATGCCGGTGGCGGTTATCGCCTTCTGGTATAGCCAGGCTCACCGTCGAGCCGCAGTTTTGACAATATTTCATAGTGAAGTCTATATGGTAAATAGAAAATTATTTTTACCACAGAGGCCTAACAGTGCACAGTGGTATTTTACTGGTGGATGGATAAATAAGATTCGAATGAATCTCATTTTAGCTTCCCACCTGTACACCTTGATGCCTTCCTGTTCCAGGGTAATATGCGTTTTTTCGTGAATTGTCGGGAATTTATCAGGTAAGAAAAACTCAGGCTAAACAGCGTCACCGATGCTGCTTGCATATGGTAAAATGCGCGGCTAATTTTTGTTTTAGGATTTCCTTATGCCAAGACTGCGTGCACAACTTGCCAGTTCCACTGACCCTGAATGGGTGCAGGTGATTCTGGATAATTTTGATGCATTTCTGATCGATCATGCCAGCTGTGAGAGGAAGGCGATGGCCTATGCCATGTCTGTTGTGGTTAAGTACCCGGATCGAACAGAAATTCTCCCTGATTTATTAGAGGTGGCACAGGATGAGCTGGATCATTTTCGTGACGTTTTAGTGCTGATGGACAAGCGGGGTTTGCAGATGGCTCCAGACGAGCCAGACCCCTATGTCAATCAACTGATCAAGATTTGTCGTCATGGACGTGATGAGCGCCTGCTCGACCGCTTGCTGGTAGCGTCGGTTATCGAAACACGCGGAGCTGAACGATTCAGGATTATCGCTGAAGCCTTAGAAGATGCTGAATTAAAAGAGTTCTACCGCGATCTATGGGCGACAGAAGCGCGGCATGGCGATGTATTTAAAAAAATGGCGCTGCATTATTTTGATCAGGAAGAGATAGATCGTCGCAACCAGGAAATCATTG
>Ga0316196_10001492_pt1 | contig 10233 bp, 6 predicted proteins | sample Eddsed2cm_MG_FD_204938 | JGI IMG/M metagenome (GOLD analysis project Ga0316196, IMG submission 204938) | Coastal sediment microbial communities from Maine, United States - Eddy sediment 2 cm | ecosystem: Environmental > Aquatic > Marine > Coastal > Sediment | place: USA: Maine | collected... | reverse complement strand
TCGCGGGCCTGGTGGCTATGGGGGCTTTGCCCATCGCGTTGTACCCCGAGCTGACTCCGCCCCAGGTTCAGGTAACCGCCAGTTACCCGGGCGCCGACGCGGAAACCATTTCGGATACGGTCGCGGGCCCACTTGAATCGAAAGTGAACGGGGTGGAGAACATGATCTACATGTCCTCCAACAGCGCAAACGACGGAAGCTACACCCTCACAGTGAGTTTCAAGGTCGGCTCGGACCCCGACATGAACACCGTCAACGTGCAAAACAGGGTCAGCCAGGCTTTGCCCCAGTTGCCGGAAGAGGTCCGCAGACAGGGTGTCACAACCACCAAGCAGTCCACCAACATGCTGTTGGTGGTCAACCTGTTCTCTCCCAATGGGACCTACGACACTCTGTTTCTGAACAATTACGCCAACATCAACATCACCGACAATCTGGCCCGCGTGGATGGGGTGGGGAGCGCGCAAATTCTGGGTGTCCAGGACTACGCCATGCGCATCTGGCTCAATCCTGAAAAGCTGGCTGCCCTTGGTTTGACCACCGACGACGTAACCGCGGCGATTCGAGATCAGAATGTTCAGGTGGCGGCCGGGCAGGTGGGTGGATCACCCGCGGCTGAAGGGACCCAGTTCCAGTACAACCTGCGAGCCCAGGGGCGGTTGAGTGACCCGGAGGAATTCGGGGAGATCATCATCCGGGTGGGTGAGGGCGGCTCGAGTGTGCGGGTCAAGGATGTCGCACGCATTGAACTGGGTTCCAAATCCTACGATGCCTTCGGCTTGCTCAACGGCAAGCCGGCGGTTGTCCTGGCAATCTATCAGCTGCCCGGCGCCAACGCCCTCGAGGTGGCTGACGGCATACGTTCCGAGATGCAAAGTCTGTCCGAGCGCTTTCCGGATGACTTGGAATATGCGATGCCATACGACACCACCGAGTTCGTGGTTGCCTCGATCGACGAGGTCAAGGAAACCTTGCTGATTGCCATCCTGTTGGTTGTGCTGGTGGTGTTTGTCTTCATCCAGGACTGGCGGTCAACCCTGGTTCCGACCATTGCCATTCCTGTTTCCCTGATCGGCACCTTCGCGGGGCTGCTGGCCCTGGGTTATTCCATCAACATGATCACGTTGTTCGGGCTCATCCTGGCCATCGGAATCGTGGTGGACGATGCCATCATCGTCGTGGAGAACACCCAACGGCACATGGCGGACGGGATGACGCCGGTGCAAGCGACGCTCAAAGCGATGGAGGAGATTTCCGGGGCCATCATTGCAACCACCCTTGTTCTGCTGGCTGTGTTTGTGCCGCTTGCATTCGTACCGGGGCTCACCGGTGAGTTGTTTCGTCAGTTTGCGGTCACCATTTCGATTGCGGTCTCGATTTCGTCAGTCAATGCACTGACGTTGAGCCCGGCGCTGTGCGCCACATTACTCAAGCCCGGTAGTGGAGAACTGGCCACCACCGGCGTGTTCGGCGCCTTCAATCGCGGCTTCGACCGTATGACGACCGGTTACACGGCCATGGTCGCAGGCCTGATTCGACGCAGCGTCTTGTTTATGATCCTGTTCGGGGTGTTTGTTGGGCTGACCGTCTATCTGTTCCAGCGTATGCCCACCGGCTTCGTCCCCCTGGAGGACCAGAAAGCGTTCATGGTGGACACCCAGCTCCCCGAGGGTGCGTCTCTGCTGCGCACCGAGCGAGCGGCCAAGGAAATCAACGAAATCCTCATGGGCGCGCCCGGGGTGGCCGACGTCATATCGATCCCCGGTTACAGCATCATCAAACAGGGCATCTCCTCAAACGGTATGCTGTCGATCGTGGTACTGGACAATTGGGCCAAGCGCCAGACCCCGGATCTCCATGAGCAGGCCATCGTCGACGGTTTGGCACCCAAGCTCAATGCGCTCCCGTATGCCACCGTGTTTCCTTTCCGGCTGCCGGCCATTCCGGGTCTGGGTTCCACCGGTGGGTTTGAGTTCATGCTCCAGTCCACCGCCGGCGATACGCCCCAGAACATGGCGGCTGTTTACGGTGGCCTGGCCGTTGCCGCGAACGAGACGCCAGAGCTCAATTCCGTTTTCAGCACCTTCAAAGCCTCGGTGCCGCAGATTTATCTGGATATAGATCGGGAGAAAGCAAAGACCCTGGGCGTACCCCTGGCCCGGATCTTTTCCACTTTGGGCGGCGAAATGGGTAAGAACTATGTCAATGACTTCAATAAGTTCGGCAAAACCTATCAGGTTCTGACCCAGGCCGAGGCGCTGTTCCGTACCAATGAGGGCGACATCTACAATCTCTACACACGCAATGACGATGGTGAAATGGTGCCGCTGCGGACCCTGCTGAGAACCAGTCCGTTTTTCGGTCCCGACATGGTCACCCGTTTCAATATCTACCGTGCCATCAAAATCAACGGATCGGCCGCCCAGGGGTATAGCTCCGGCCAGGCTTTGGATGCGATGGAGAATCTGGCCAACACTCGGCTGCCGCCGGGCTACGCCTATGAATGGACCGGCCAGGCCTATCAGGAAAAGATCGCCGGCGGCCAGATCGGGATCATCTTCGCCATGGCGCTGGTTTTTGTGTTCCTCTTCCTGGTGGCCCAGTACGAAAGCTGGTCGATTCCCATACCCGTCTTGATGTCCGTTCCCCTGGCCATCATGGGCGCGGTGGTCGGTCAGACCTGGGCAGGATTGGACAACGATGTATACATGCAGGTCGGCATCGTTTTGTTGATGGGGCTCGCGACCAAGAACGCCATCTTGATTGTCGAGTTTGCCAAGGAACAGCGCGAGGTGGAGGGCATGTCGGTTGCCGATGCGGCAATCACCGCCGCCCGCCTGCGCCTGCGCGCGGTGCTGATGACCGCCTTCTCCTTCGTGTTGGGGGTTATTCCGCTGGTGATCGCCATGGGAGCCGGTGCCGCGAGCCGGCGCTCCCTGGGCACCGCCGTGTTTTCCGGGATGGTGGCAGCCTCAATTCTGGTGCCGCTCATGGTCCCCCTGTTCTACACGGTCGTGCAGAGAATTCGGGAGAAGGTCAAAGGGGTCAGCTTTGACAAACCACAGAACGAGCCCGCGGCCGATGCACCTTCGGACGCTCGCTAAAACCGCTGTGCGCTTCAGCGATACCATCGACAGATTCTGCGCAGTGGGCGGTTGACTCCGGTGCCGTTGCCCCTCAGCGCGACGGGCGCTGGACGGACGGTGTTGCTGTCGGCAGCCACGATTTCGTGGACATGCAAAGCCCAGGTCGGGTCGCCAGCGGAAAAAACCGGTCGTTCAGAAGGTCCTCTTGGTGCGACCCTGATCTCCACGAATCAAAGCGCGATCCGAGCGAGGAAATCAGGATTTTCCGTGAACTTGATTCAGCCCCAACAATCGTACCGCTAACCTGGGCATAGTCTTCAATCCCGTTAGATTGCCTGGGATTGTGACTTGAAAGCGAAAACGCTAATGTGCTGCCCCAGCATTTGCGTCGAGACAGTTTTGTTTTTTTGACCAAGTTGTTCGGTCGCGATTGTCAGGTGCGCTTGTAGCGGATTTCGGATCAACACTTGTGCTTGTGGCGCACCAGCCCAGGACCATGCCTGTTTCCAGCATAAGCATCGAGAATCGAGCGCCGTTTATCGGGGCCGAGCGGCCCGGTCATTACCCAATCCCAGAGATTGCATGCACATGAACCCACGTTGGCCGAGCCTCAAAACAAGGGGCGTTCTGAGTAGGGGCAGGCGATGCACGAAAGGGTTGCCTGCGGTGTTCCGGGTCGCGTTGATGGCCACGGCCTTGCTCTCGATCGTGGCGTGTACACATCCGGTTGGCGTGCAAGGCGGCGGGGATCTCGTTTCCGCAACGGGCGACAGGGATTGCTCCATGGAACAGGGGCAGTGCGATTTTGTGGTCATCAACGAGTATGACGAGTCATACACCGCCGCGCCCAGGCCAGGGTTTCAGTTCAGTCACTGGGAGGGTTGCGGCGATGAGAACGGTCCGGTCTGTTCATGGAACATACCGGCTGAAACCGTCAAGCAATACTGGGGCAGCACTGCTTCGGTGCCAATGATCGCTGTTTTCACTCCTGAATCAGTGGCGAGCATCACCGCCGACGTTGCCTTTATTGCTGGACAGGCCCGCCCGAAAGGCTCGGAACACCACCTTGCGGTGCAGAATATGTGCGCCAGCCGGCTGACAGAGCTGGGGTTCTCGGTTGATCGGCAGACCTCTGATCGGCTGGGAATCACAAACGTGGTGGGTGTTGCCCAGGGCCGATCTGATGAGACTGTCGTCGTTTCGGCGCACTACGATTCGGTCATCGGTTGCGCCGGGGCCGATGACAACGCCAGCGGTGTCGCCGGTCTGCTTGAAACGGCTCGGGTGTTGGCTCAGGAGCGTCATCAGCGCACCCTCGTGGTGGCATGCTGGGATGGCGAGGAGACGGGCTATGAGGGTTCCCGCAGCTACGCACGGGCCCAAGCCGAAGCGGGCGTGCCCATAGAAGCGGTTTTCGTCTATGAGATGATTGGCTACCGCGATTCGGCACCGTACACGCAGTACGTGGCGCCCGGTTTCGCCCAGATGTATCCTGATCAACAGGCCTTGCTCGACACCACTCTGAGCCGAGGCGACTTTGTTACCTGGGTGTACGATTCGAGCGCCGAAAAATTCGTGGCTGAACTCGGTGACAACGCGAAGGCTGCTGGGCTCCAAGTGGTCGAGGTTCCCGTTACGGACACCGGCTCATCCCTGATACAGGACTTGCGTCGATCGGATCACGCTTCTTTCTGGGATGTGGGAATCCCTGCAGTGATGGTGACGGATACGGGTCCGTTTCGTAATCCGAATTACCACTGCCAAAGCGGCCCCGATACGCCAGAAACGCTGGACTACGAGTTTGCCGACGCGATCGTAACCCTGACAACCAAAGTCATACGGGATGCGCTCAACCCCTGATCGGACAGCGTTTCTGCGCTGCGCCTGGCAGGTACGTTCGGATCAGGTCCACAGTCCTCCCTGCCGCCGCCAGCCCGGCGTCCGGCAAAGCAACCAAAAACGGCCCACTAAGTTTCCGGCATTTTGTTGTCGGAAGCTTTCTGGTGCTCTCGTATCAACAACACGGTAGCGGCGAGCCAGCAAACAACCAGTGAAACGTTGAAGACAAAAAATGACTGTGTGCTCAGCGCGAATGCGTGGATACCAATCAGCACCGTGATCGCGGCCAGACCGTCTCCCAGCCGAACATAGAGCGTGTCGATGGCCGGTTTGCCGCGGAACTTCATCGCCGAACTCACCGGCAGCCACAGTACGTGCCGGGCGGTATTGTTGATCGAGTAGTCGGTCGCGTTCTCCGCAATCTTCATTACTTTCACTATTGCCAGGACCGGTAGCAGCGCCATGATCGAGTATGACATCAGCGCAATCACGGGCAGCATCAAGGCGATGGTGGCAAAACCACCGTATTTCAACAGGCGCGAGGCGACAAATGCCTGCAGTATCAGGGCGACGATGTTCACCCAGAAAAAGAAATCACCGTAAAATGCGGTGGTGCCGTCGCGGGTGAACTCAAGCACTGCGGTGGTGTCAATGACTCCCTGTTCCAAGGCTTGGCCGGTCAGGCTCTCCTGAATGACCCGAAACAGAAGATTTTCGCCGTTGGTGTTTACCCAGTTGGTCAACAGCGTAACGATGGCCGCGGCGAACAAGAACCGGCTCATCAGGACCAGTTTTGCGCTGCTCAGCAGGGATTCGGTGCCGGATCCTGGTTCCGATTGCCCCGCCGCTGCCGCCGGTGCCTTACCCTGCGACTCGCGACGATCGGCAATCTTGGTCAAACCGATGGAAACGAACAGCGGCACTGTCGCCAGCAACAGGAGCATCTTGGTGTCGACCAAACCAGAATCCACAAGCTGGCTCACGATCCACGAACCCGCGGCCGCGCCTGAGGTTGCTCCGATGGCGATCATCGGCAGCATGCGCTTGCCCCGCTCATCGGTGTAGACATCGGCACAGAAGGTCCAGAACTGGGCCACCACAAAAACGCCAAACATCCCGACCCATATGTAGAAAACGATGCCGGAGAAGGGTAAAGCCTCGAAGAAAAAGCCGGGCTGCAGTACCCAGAAAATCACCAGATTCGAAATGCAGAACAGGGTTGCCCAGGTGACCAGCTTAGCCCGATTTAGATGTCCGGCAAGGCGGGCGTACCAACCCACCACAAACACCAGAATGATGCTCTGAGCGAAGCTCGAATATGCCTTGACCTCCATCTTGGACAGGCCACTGACGTCCGAGATGGCAATCCAGCCTTCTCGCAGCGGTTTCACAAAATAATACGCGCACAGAATGAGAAACACGTTGGTAAACATCAGCAGCGCGGTTTTGCCCTCTCCCGGTCGGACTTCAGTGAACAACCCGAGAACACGCTCGACCACTGAGCGCTGCACTGAAGGAAAGGCAGGATCCTGGCCTATCGCCATGAATGAAGACTCTCGAGTTTTGCCTCGAACTTGTCGCTTTCCGAAGGCGTGGCCTGATACTCGTACAGGCTACGTTCCCAGGATCCGTAAATTGGGTTGGGTAGCATGATCCAGGAATGCCCCCAGCGGGTGGCTGACAGTTCGGTTGCCTCTGCGACCGCAAGCGTGGGCCCTTGGAGATGGATAAAGTCGTTCAAATCGTCACCCATGATCAGTGCGATGCGGTAGTCCGACGAAATCGAGGCACGCCGGGTGGATTTGTCGGCCGAATCCCAGCCGTCCAACACCTTCCCATCCTGGCCAACGGTACCGCGCAACAGCACCGATCTCTCGTTGGAAACTCGGTCCTGGGGCAGAAAGCCCTCTGTGACCAGGTTCGAAATGGTGAACGGTTTCAATTGCACCCGTTGTTCCACGGACTCGAACCGGCCGTTTTCGTTGAGGTCGAGTTCACCCTGATGGGCACGGTTTGACACATAAAACACGGTGACCTCTCGCGCCCAAGCGTACCGCACAAACTCCAAAGCGCCGGGGATAGCCTTTGCGCTTGCCTCCATGACCCAGGCGTTCCAGCTGCCGGGGGTGAAGCATTCATCGTTTTTCACCAGCCATGCTTGATACGGCAAACTGCTCAATACAGTCTCGTCGATGTCAAGAATCACCGCCACCGGCCGTGACGAAAGCAAACGGGCTTCGGCATCGGTGGCCGGCGTCTGCGAATCCAGCGCTGTCCAGGTCGGGTCGCGAAGCGCATCATCGAGATTCCGCCGAGCCACACTGAATGCACCCAGAGTCAACGCACGATACTCATGGCTGGTTTGCATCCAGGCCGTGCTGTCCAGATCGGCCTTGGCCGTAAAGCGGTTAGCGCAGCCGCAGGATAGCGACAGTCCCAGCAGAACAAACAAAAACCAGCGCATGCGACTGCAGAGGGTCAATGTCGGAACGTCCTCAAAGTGTCGACCCTCGTTCCATGTTATAGACGAAAATGGCATTCTCGGCGCCGGAGGAAGGCTGCCCGGTTGGATTGTCCGCGGCGCTGGTGCTCGCTTCCGACGGCCCAGTTCACTATCGCACGGCTCCTTTCAATGCCCAAGCCCGCGCCGTCAACTTTATGGAGCCGTTTTCGGCAATCGGCAAAGTTTGTTGCATACGAAGCCTGAGCCGGTGTCGCGCCGCTGCATCAAGGCTCATGCAATAGGCCGGCGCGGGTCCCGCACCCAGGGTAAAGGGTTGCCAGTAGTCATCAAAGTCGGTGAACACGGTGGACACCTCGATGGCGATCGTTTCCACTTTCGAAACGCCGGCTGTAACCATCATCTCCCGCAAGCCCTCAGGAGTGCAAAAAGGAAAGCGTGCGCTTTCCACCCGGTCGCGGACATTCGGGTCGAGTGCGGTCGCCGCCATCCAGAATAGGTGCATGAACTCGACGCCGCCACCCGGATAATCCCATACGTAGAACGCAACCAAGCCGTCGGGTCGGATCACGCGTTTCATCTCACTCAGGGCTTTGATCGGGTCCTGAACAAAGTTTAGCGCCAGGGCTGACGTCGCCACGTCGAGGCTGGCATCGTCCAGGGGCAGGTCCTGGGCGTCGCCGATGTGGAACTCGGCCCGGGAATCGGGCACGTTCTTTCGCGCCTGGGCAATGAACCCGTCGGACGGGTCCATGCCGATCAGATTGGCGGCGTCGCACCGGGCCAGGATCTGATCCGAAAGGGCACCGGTACCGCAACCGACGTCCAACCAGTCGAGCTGCGGGCCGGGTGCCAGCCAGTCCAAGAAGCGTGGTGCCAATCGGCGGCTCCAGCGACCCATGTAGGCGTCGTAGCTGTTTCCTTCGCCCCAGGCATCCTCGCGTGAAATGTCGCTCATGGTCTGGCACCCCCTCATCTTGACTAGGCAGCTATAGTCTATCGAATAGCGCTGAAGACACATGGGGCGCGCCTGGCGAACCGCTTGGCGGCACCGCCAAGCGGACGTGAAACCATGGGGCACTGAAGCTGCCCGCTGGTCGGTCAACAGCCGTACTGTTCACGGGACGATGGATGGAGGAACGAGCCGTGTCGGCGACATTCAAGCAACTTGAGCAGTCCGGCTGGACTGAGAAGGCAGGTGCATACGATGCCCATTTCGGCGTCATAACCGGTCAGGCCAACACGCACGTACTGGACGCGGCTGGTGGGCTTGACGGCCGGGCGGTGCTGGACGTCTGTTGTGGCCCCGGCGAACTGACCCTGATGGCCGCCGCCCGTGGCGCGCACGCCACCGGTGTGGACTTTGCGCCCAGCATGATCGAACTGGCGAGGGTTAAGCAGTCGGCGGTGGCGTTCCAGGTCGGGGATGCCGAAGCGCTGGATTTTCCCGATCATCAGTTCGATGCCGTTTTGTGCTCGTTCGGCCTCTGGCATCTGGCTGAGCCGGACAAGGCCATCGCCGAGGCCGCGCGGGTGCTGCGACCCGGTGGGGTCTACGTGTACACAACGTGGTTGCCACCGGAAGCGGGTTGGGACATGTTCGATCTGCTCACCAATGCGATCGCTGAATACGGCAGTGCCGAGGTGAATCTTCCCCCCGCCCCGCCGCCGTTCCGGTTCGCCGATGAGGCGGAGGCGACCGCGGTGCTCGAGGCCGCAGCCCTCAACCCCGTTTGCTTTGAACGCCGGATGGCCATATGGACCGGCGACAGCGGTCAGGCACTTCTGGACATGATCTACAAGGCCATCGTCAGGACACCCATGATGATCGACGCGCAACCCCCTGATGCACGGGAGGCCATTCACGATGCACTTCGATCGGGTGCGGAGGCGATGCGGAAGAACGGTCGGATCTCCATGCGCTGGCCGTATCTGATCGGTTCCGGCCGGCTTCGCGCATAGCCTTGCGGCACTGACCCATGCACCCGCGTCGCCTGGCTTTGATGCCCACAGCCCGGTTGGATTTGGCCGAGGGCTGTACCCGATTGCACCCGCCCTGGTTCCGAAGGCACCGGGCTGCACCTATACTCCCGCCATGACTGTACGCGACGTATTGAGAATGGGGCATCCCCTGCTGCGGGAAGTCTCTGTGCCTGTTGATCGATTCGATTCCGACGAGTTGCATCGGCTGATCGCCGATATGGATGACACCATGCGCGCGTTGGACGGCGCCGGCCTGGCGGCGCCACAGATCGGCGTGGGCCTGCGGGTGGTGATATTCGAGGTCAATGCCAATCCGCGCTATCCGGACGTGGAACCGGTGCCATACACCGTGTTGGTGAACCCCGTCCTGACCCCGGTGGGCGAGGACATGGACGAAGACTGGGAAGGGTGTCTCTCCGTGCCCGGCCTGCGCGGCTTAGTGCCTCGATATCGCCGGTTGCGGTATCAGGGCTGTGACGCCCTGGGTGCACCCATCGATCGGACGGTGGCAGGCTTCCATGCCCGCGTGGTGCAGCATGAGGTGGATCATCTGGACGGAATTCTGTATCCGCAGCGCATCCGAGACCTGCGCAATCTCGGGTTTGAAGATGCCCTTGCAGGCCAGGTGGCGGCCATGCCGGAATGAGATCTGGCGTGTAACCCCCCAGAGGTAGACCGATGCCCATAATCCTCTGCTATGGTGACTCCAACACCTGGGGAGCGGTGCCCATCACCGATCTTGCCCGAATCGATCGCTATGCTGCCGATGTCCGCTGGCCAGGGGTCATGCGCCGGGCGTTGGGTCCGGAGTACACGGTGTACGAGGACGGCCTGAACGGGCGCACCACGGTGTTCGATGATCCC
>Ga0316196_10001491_pt1 | contig 10233 bp, 13 predicted proteins | sample Eddsed2cm_MG_FD_204938 | JGI IMG/M metagenome (GOLD analysis project Ga0316196, IMG submission 204938) | Coastal sediment microbial communities from Maine, United States - Eddy sediment 2 cm | ecosystem: Environmental > Aquatic > Marine > Coastal > Sediment | place: USA: Maine | collected... | reverse complement strand
GCGATCTGCCTTGTCGTCGGGCCTCCGCAAAACCAGACCATTGGGATCGATGCCAGGGCAGCAGCTCAGCCATGGGCGCTAAGGAAGGTCTGAACAATTGCTGCGATCACGCCGGCGTCTTTGCGCTCCCTCGTACAAGGCGCACCGAGCGAAGTTGGCCCAAGGCAAATACGTGAGCTGCCAATGAGCGAGGTGCAACGCGGTACGAAGGGGCGCAAAGGCCCGGCCCCGCTGGGGTTTCGCCCACAAGGGCACATCTACCGCGTTTCCCGGCTTGGCCATAGAATGACTATGGCGCTGCGCCGGGAGCCTCGCATCTGCGCCCTCGTGGACCGAAAAGTGATTCGTATCAATTGTTCAGACCTTCCCTAAGGAGGGACGCTTCGATTTTCTCGCGCATCCGTGTCTGGATTTGCTCAACGGATTGCCGCGCATCGATGACCACGTACCGCTCTGGATCCGCTGCTGCACGTATCAAGTAACTCTGCCTGACGCGTTCGAAAAACGCGCGATCCTCAAGCTCGAAACGATCGGGTTGGCTACGCCGAGCCGCACGATCCATACCCTCCTCCACCGGAATGTCCAACACCACACACAGATCCGGCCGCAATGATCCCTGCACCCACTGTTCGATTGCGCCGATCCGGCCTTGGCCAATTCCCCGTCCAGCCCCTTGGTAGGCGTAAGTCGCATCGGTGAAACGGTCGCACAATACCCAGTGACCGGCATTCAGCGCTGGCGCAATGACCTTTTCCAAATGTTCCGCGCGGGCGGCAAACACCAGTAGCAACTCGGCATCCGCGGACATGGGTTGGCCGCGGTGACTCAGCAACAGCTCGCGCACTTCTTCACCGAGCGCACTGCCACCGGGCTCACGGGTGACGACGACGGTGTCATGACGCGATCGCAACCATTCAGCCAGTAGTGGCAATTGGGTGCTCTTGCCTGCGCCTTCACCGCCCTCAAGGGTAATGAAACGCCCTCTCATTGCTTAAGTTGATGGGTACGCACAGCTTGATTGTGCGCCTTCAGCGTATCCGAGAACTGGTGGGTACCGTCACCACGAGAAACAAAGTATAGACTCTTACCGGGCGCAGGATGGAGCGCGGCGTGAATCGCCTCACGACCGGGTAGGGCGATGGGTGTCGGCGGCAATCCACCGCGCGTATAGGTGTTGTAGGGGGTATCGCGGCGCAGGTCACTGCGGCGGATGTTGCCGTCGAAGCTCGGGCCGATGCCATAGATTACCGTCGGATCGGTCTGCAGCCGCATCCCTTTCTGCAATCGCCGGGTGAATACACCCGCGATCTCCGGTCGTTCGAAGGCGGCGCCGGTTTCCTTCTCGATGATTGAGGCCAGGATCAGAGCCTGGTAAGGCGTTTCCAACGGGATGTCCTGGGCACGACCCGCCCACTCCTGCTCCAGAACCCGCTCCATGGTGGCGTAGGCTCGGGCAAGAAAATCCAGGTCGCTCATGCCCCTTGGGAAATGATAGGTGTCGGGAAAAAAGCGCCCCTCCGGATGCTCATCTGGTCGCCCTAACGCGGACATGATCTCCGCTGGCGTCAGGTCTCCAAGTGTCTGCTCGAGCACGGGGGACGCATGCACTGCGATCAGCAACTCAGCGAAACTCCAGCCCTCGACAATGGTCAGGGTGTGCTGGACGACTTGACCTTCAACCAGCAGAGTCAGCAGCGCCTGGGGCGTAGTGCCCGGCGGGATCTGGTACTCGCCCGCATGTATCCGATGCGCCTGCTGCCCAAGACGCGCCAATCCAATCAGGTATTCAGGGGGGCGGTCAATCCAGCCCGCATCACTGACGGTCTGGGCAACACCACGCAAAGCCTGTCCGCGCTCCACCGTGAGCGAGCGATCGTCGCCGAGTGTCATGGGCCGTTGAGAGAACTGAGTGACATCCCAGTACAAGCCGTACGCCGCGCCGCCGGCCAGCAGAATCAACAACACGGCCAGAGTGATGAATCGCTTGAGCACCCGCCGCTACACCCGCTTCCGCACGCCTGGCCCCAACCCCGCCCGCAGCGCGCCCCGGGTACCGGGGTGCGCCGATGCGTTGGGTCAAACCCGGCGCAGCACCAGTGACCCGTTGGTTCCGCCGAAGCCGAAGGAATTCGTCAAGACGATGTCCATCTTACGTTCCTGAGCGGTGTGGGGTACGTAGTTGAGATCGCACCCTTCATCCGGGTCGTCCAGATTGATGGTGGGTGGCGCAACTTGATCCCGCAGCGCAAGCAGGCTGAATACAGCCTCGATGCCGCCAGCGGCCCCAAGTGTGTGACCGGTCATCGACTTGGTCGAGCTCATCGCCAAGTCGCGGGCATGGTCGCCGAACGCCGCCTTAACCGCGTTGGATTCCGCCAAATCCCCCGCCGGAGTGGAGGTGCCGTGGGCATTGATGTAATCGATCTGGTCCGGGTTGACCTTCGCATCGCGCATCGCCATTTCCATGCACCGCCGAGCCCCTTCCCCACCCGGTGCAGGCAGTGTCATATGGTAGGCGTCGCTGTTGATGCCAAAGCCGACCACCTCCGCATAAATCGGAGCGCCGCGGGATTTCGCGAGTTGGTACTCTTCCAGAACCACCACCCCTGCCCCATCACTCAGCACGAACCCGTCGCGTGCCTTATCCCAGGGCCTGCTGGCGAGTTCCGGCGCATCGTTTCGGGTGGACAGCGCACGTGCGGATGCGAAACCGCCAATTCCGGTCGGTGTGGAAGCCATCTCGGCTCCACCGGCGATCATCACATCGACTTCGTCATAAGAGATCATGCGCGCTGCGTACCCGATGCTGTGGGTACCCGTGGCACAGGCTGTCACCAGAGCCAGATTGGGCCCTTTGATTCCATATTGTATGGAGAGGTTTCCCGACACCATATTGATGATGCTTCGGGGAACGAAAAACGGCGAAATTTTGCGGGCGCCGCCCTTCAAATATGAACCGTAGCCTTCCTCAATCCCAGGCAGCCCACCAATACCGGAACCGACCGAGATGCCAATTCGCTCCGCGTTGTCGTCGTTCACTTCGAGCCCGGCATCCTGGATCGCCTGCACCGCGGCCGCAATGCCGTAGTGGATAAACGCATCCATTTTCCGCGCTTCCTTGCGCGGGATGTAGTCGGTGACCTCGAAGTCCCGAATCGCACCGCAGAATCGTACCGGCATGTCGGAGGCGTCGAAGTGGGTGATCGGCGTAATGCCGCTCTTACCAGCCACAATATTCGCCCAGCCAGACTCGACCGAGTTCCCCACCGGCGAGATCATCCCCAGACCGGTCACCACCACGCGCCTTTTCGTCAAGGGAACTGCCTCCTAAATCTCAGATGCCAAAACGACCATCGTCTTACCGCACCCAAGCTGGCACTGTCCGAGCCGCAACCGGTTCACATGTCGCGACCCGGGCTCAGAACCGGAAATGTGCGTCTTCGTCCGATCAAACTTTGACGTGTGCCTGCACGTAGTCAATGGCCTGCTGCACCGTGGTGATTTTTTCAGCCTCTTCATCTGGAATCTCACACTCGAACTCCTCTTCGAGCGCCATCACCAGTTCCACTGTGTCCAGCGAGTCCGCACCCAGATCGTCGACAAAGGATGCATCGGTACGCGCGTCCTCTTCAGCCACGCCAAGTTGCTCAACAATGATCTTCTTGACGCGTTCTTCGATGCTGCTCATTTTTTCGAATTCCTCCCAAAGAATCGGGGCAGCGGCGCTGCCGCGGGTATTGTATGTAAAAGCCGACCACCAATCCAGAAAGCAAAACCTTATCGTACAAACTCAATCAGTACATATGAATCAATGTATTGCACTCACGAATTCATGCTCATCCCACCGTTCACATCCAGGGTGGTGCCAGTTATGTAAGCCCCTGCCTCAGATGCCAGGAAAGCCACGGCATTGGCCACATCCTGCGTCGTACCCAGGCGCCCCAAGGGAATTTGACCGATGAGCGCGTCCCGTTGCCCATCAGGCAGTGCCCGGGTCATGTCGGTGTCGATAAAGCCCGGGGCCACCATGTTCACAGTGATTCCCCGACTCCCAACCTCGCGCGCCAGAGACCGCGTGAAGCCGCCCATACCGGCTTTTGCCGCTGCATAATTGCACTGACCGGCGTTGCCGGTCGCCGCCACCACGGAACCGATATTGATGATGCGGCCTCGCCGTGCCTTCATCATGCCACGCAACACGGCCTTGCTGACCCGGTAGACCGATTTCAGGTTGGTCTCGAGAATGACATCCCAGTCATCCTCATCCATGCGCATGAGCAGCGTATCCCGGGTAACACCGGCATTGTTGACCAGAATAGTCGGCGCCGTGAAATCATCGGTCACCTGTTTGATCAATGCTGCCACCGACTGCGGCGCGGTGACATCCAGCACTCTGCCGGTACTGGCGCCTGGCAGGGCCTCGGAAATGGCGGCCGCACCCTGGTCGGTGGTGGCGGTTCCGATCACGGTAGCGCCCAACCGGGACAGTTCCATGGCGATTGCACGACCAATCCCCCTGCTTGCGCCGGTCACCAAAGCCGTCTCTTCGTTTAGCATCACGCCCGCCGTATCCCCATGGGTAATGACCAAAACAACCGTATGAAATCAGAAACGAACCAGGGAGGCACCCCAGGTAAAACCCCCACCGAACGCCTCCAGGAGCACCAGATTACCGGGCTGGATACGAGCGTCCCGCACCGCTTCATCCAGCGCCAGTGGCACTGAAGCGGCCGACGTATTGCCGTGCCGTTCGACCGTCATCACAACTTTGCTGCTGGGCAACCCGAGCTTGCGGGCGGTGGCGGTCAGGATTCGAGTGTTTGCCTGATGTGGTACCAACCAGTCCACGTCGGCCCGGGTAAGGTCGCACTCCGACAGCGCCTCGTCCACAATCTTGCTCAGATTGTTGACCGCCCATTTGAACACTTCGTGCCCTCGCATTTCGACGAAAGGCCTTTGATCCTTGGCTTCACGTTGGTCCTCCGATACACCCGCCGGGACCCAGAGGAGTTTCCGGTAGCGCCCGTCGGCACGTAATCGACTGTGGAGTATCCCCGGCGTGTCGGACGCTTCGAGAACCACCGCGCCTGCACCATCGCCGAACAGGATGCAGGTGCCACGATCGGTCCAGTCGATGATGCGGGTGAAGGTTTCGGCACCCACCACTAGAGCGGTTTTCGCGCCACCCGTTCGAATGTACCGGTCTGCTATATCCAGCGCGTAGATAAATCCTGTACATACCGCCTGGATATCGAAGGCTGGATAACCGACTCCGCCAAGGCGCTCCTGCAGTTTAGTGGCGGTACTGGGAAAAATATGATCGGGGGTGGTTGTCGCCACAATCAACAAGTCGATCTGACGTCCGCTCAGCCCAGCGGCATCCAATGCCTTGCGTGCAGCGGCCTCGGCCAGGTCGCAGGTCGTTTGCTCCGGTGCCGCACGGCGACGCTCCCGGATGCCCGTTCGTTCCAGAATCCACTGGTCGGTGGTGTCCACCATACGTTCCAGGTCTGCGTTGGTGATCACCTGGTCTGGAAGATACCCCCCAGTGCCAATGATGCGCGAGTACATCAAGACACATGTTCCTCGGGCAGCGTGAGGGCGCCCACGCGGGCGCGAATCAGATCCGGCACACCCTTACGCGCCTCGATCATGGCAATTTCGATGGCATGCCCGAATGCGAACGCGTCAGCATTACCATGGCTCTTGACCACAATTCCGGACAGTCCCAGCAGGCTGGCGCCATTGTACCGCCGCGGATCAATCCGGCGGCCCAGTCCCTTTATTACCGGCAGCGCAATCAGCCCCGCAAGGCGGCTGAGTGCGCTGCGCTTGAACTCTTCACGGATGAATTGAATGATCATCTTGGCAACGCCTTCGCTGCTCTTGAGCGCGACGTTGCCCACGAAGCCATCGCATACCACTACATCATAATCACCCGTATAGATGCTGTCCCCCTCCGCGTACCCCACGTAGTTCAAGGTGCTCGCGCTCAGCAGCGCTGCAGCCTGCTTGACCTGTTCATTGCCCTTGATCTCTTCCTCGCCCACATTCAGAAGCGCCACCCTGGGACTGGCGATGTCGTCCACAGCGCTGACAAGCTCCGACCCCATGACGGCGAACTGCAACAGATGAAGCGCTTTGCTGTCCAGGTTCGCGCCGAGATCTAACATATGGGTATGGCCGCGCAGCGAGGGAATGGTGGTGCAGATCGCCGGCCGATCAATGCCTGGGAGCGTTTTCAGGACGAAGCGCGCCGTCGCCAGAAGCGCGCCAGTATTTCCGGCGCTGACACAGGCGTCGACGCGCCCCTCCTTTACCAGGTTGATGGCCACCCGCATGGAGGAATCCTTTTTCGTGCGCAGAGCCACGGCGGGAGACTCATTCATGCCAATGACCTGCTCGGCGTGATGCACTTCGATTCGCGCGTGAGCCGACCTGCTGCCGCCAAGCGCCCGCCCGAGCTCGTTTTCCCGGCCCACCAGTATGAGGTTCAGATCAGCGTGAGTCCGAATGGCTTCCAATGCCGCCGGCACTACGACGGTGGGCCCGAAATCCCCACCCATAGCATCCAACGCAAGAGTGACCTCACGACTCACGAGGGGCAAACCGCTTGCGCGTCCAACTCGCCATTGCAGCCGGTCGCAATCACCATTCCCAGTCCGCCGTTGCCTGAACAATCCAAGGCTGATTCAAGCCGGCGCGCGATCGCGTGCTCCAGTGGCATGCAGGGTCCCATCACACGAGCTCGTACTTCTTTTGCCGGTTCCGCTGTTCGCGTTCGGGCTCAGTCCTCGTCCTGCGTAGCGATAACCTTTCGGCCCCGGTAAAACCCATCCGGTGAGATATGATGGCGCAGGTGGGTCTCGCCGGTCGTGGGCTCAACCGACAGGGCTGGGCCGGATAAGGCATCGTGAGAACGTCTCATATCCCTTTTCGAACGCGTCTTCCGATTTTTTTGGACAGCCATGGTACAGCTACTCCTTGGATTTACCGTTGTTTCTCGCCAAAATTTCTGCCAGGTCCGCAAACGGGCGCTGACGCGAAGTGTCTCTCGAATCGGAGTCGTCCCGCCCCGCAAGCTGACCTGCGCACCCCCCGTCTTGGTGGTGCGCCACAAGGGGCAATCCCAGGATCAACTCATCCTCCACAATATCGCTCACCTTCACGCGACCCTGTAGCGACACCATCAAGGGCTCGCAATCGGCCGGCAATGTCTTCGCCTCATCGGTGCATGTGACCGGCACCAAATCGAAATTCACTTCCAATTCCAACTCAAGCGGCTGCAGACACCGTTGGCAGGTCAATCGAATCCGCGCGCTGGCCAGACCCGTGAGGCATGCCCTATCCTCAGCATCCGTTTCCCCACACAGATCGAATGTCGCCGCGCCGCCGTCATCCAATAGTAGCGATGCGAGGCGAGGCATGGCTGCCATCGCCACCGACCCCCGCAGGCGTCCTTGGGTACGTGCAAGCATCCACGGATCAAAGGTTTCGGGGGGGCCTCCTGACATAGGCGCGCAATCTTAGCCGCGCGGTCGGGCCCTGTCAAAGCGAGGTTGCAGAGGCATTAATATACTGAATCACAATGCGTTTTAGCCCCAACAGACTGGCACTTGCCAAACCAGATACGACACGGGAACCATTGAGCGCACCCGCCCACTGGCAATATTGTGCGCAGTTCAAGCGACACCTCGGTGTATTCACATGAACCAAAGGCCCCATCCTGAGCATCCCAGGCGACTGGTGCTGGCATCGAGCTCGCCCTACCGCCGGGCGCTGCTCGATCGACTCGGCTTGAGTTACGAAGTGGTGCCCCCCAGGTGCGACGAGACCAGATTGCCCAAGGAGTCAGCGGCCTCGTGTGCCCTGCGTCTCGCCCGGATGAAGGCCGCGGCCGTGGCCGATGCCCATCCCGATGCCTTGATCATAGGTTCCGACCAGTTGGCGGAATCCAATGGCGAAATTCTTGGAAAACCCGGCGACGAAGCCACCGCAGTGAAACAGCTTTGCCAAATGGCGGGCACTGTCGTGACCTTCCACACCGGCCTATGCGTGCTGGATGCCGCCACCGGCAGCCACCAGGCAGAGGTTGTGCCCTATACGGTCAAGATGCGGGTCCTGCCCCAAGATGCGATTCTGCGTTATGTACAGAAAGAGCGCCCGTTCGACTGCGCGGGCAGCTTCAAGGCCGAAGGACTGGGGATTGCCCTGTTTCAATGGATGCGGGGCGATGACCCCACGGCCCTGATCGGCCTGCCCCTGATCGCACTCATTCGAATGCTAGAGCGCACCGGGGCGTGCGTGCCCTGAAAGCCCTAAGAGCCCCTGATCTCATCGTGACCGGGTATCCTGAGCATCAAATGCACAGATTGATCGTTGCAACTAAACAGCTATTGGACGCGATCTGCGCCTCCAATCTGCTTCGTCCAGAGCAAACCGGAGACTCCCCAGAGACAGCCAATGTCGTTCCAACTCAAGGCAGGACCTGGGTGCTCCAGCCGAGACGCTGGAGCGCGCTGGACAACGCGACGCCAAGCTGCTCCGACAACCGGGACAACACATCCTCGCTGGGCGTAAAATCGACCAGCGTCTCCACCCCGATCTGCTCTCGGGCCAGATCCCGAATGTCACTGATACCGTCGATCAGTCCCAGCGCCTGGGCCTCGTCTCCGGTCCAAAACAAGCCGCTGAATATCTCGCTGGAATCCGGGTCGATGCGCTCACCCCGGCCCGCTTTGACGGCGTCGATGAAATGGGTGTGGATCGCATTCAGCAAGGTCTGCAAATGGGCCACGTCCGCTGGCCGTTCGGGGAGAAACGGGTCAAGAATGGCCTTGTTGTCGCCCGCCGTATACAAGCGACGTTCGATGCCCAGTTCCTCGATGGCCTTGGGAAATCCGAACCCGCCGGAACGCACGCCAATGGAGCCCACCACACTGGAACGGTTGGCATAGATCTCGTCTGCGCCGACCGCCACATAATACGCGCCCGAAGCGCCCACATCTTCTATCACCGCGTACAGAGGCGTATCCGGATACTCAGCCCGCAATCGCCTCAGTGCATTGTAAATGGTGTCGGATTGCACCGGGCTGCCACCAGGACTGTTGATCCGCAACACCACAGCTGCGGTTTCCGCATGCTCGAAGGCGTTGGTGACACCTTCGATGATGTTGTCGGCATTGGCTTTGGCACCGGGGGCAATGATCCCCTCCAGCCTGACGTAGGCGGTATGCCGACTGTCTTTGGTGGCACCGGGACGCCAGTCGCCGGGTCGCCAGTCGCCGGGAATCAGCAGGCTGATCAGTGCGGTCAGGTATGCGAACAGCAGGAACTTGAAAAAGATGCCCCAGCGTCGACTGCGTCTCTGTTCCGCCAGGTTGGCAAACACCAGCCGGCTCAGCACATCGCGCGCCCAGGGCTCATCGCCACCCGCAATACTTGTTGCCGTTGACGGGTCGGGCCGTTCCGCGGGCTGTTCGCTGCTCTCTTTCCAATCATCGGCCATGGGAAACTCCGGGCAAATCCAATGTTCAGATCCCCTGACCCTGGGCGGACAGGCCAAGCTGCTCTACCAAGGTGGGCAATTGAGAAATCGTGTCAATCAGGCACAGCGGCTCTTGGGACAGCAACCGTGACGACGGGTGAACCCCATAGGTCACCCCCACCGACCGAACCCCGGCCTCCCTGGCCATCGCCAGGTCGAACTCGGTGTCGCCCACCATGAGCGTCGATGCAGGTTCCGCAGCAACGCTATGCATGATGTCCTCCAGCATCTGTGGATTTGGTTTGGAGGGCGCCTCGTCCGCGCAGCGGGTGAAAGGGAAATAATGCCCAAGCCCGGTTGCACGCAGCGCGCGGTCGAGACCAGCCCGGCTTTTGCCGGTCGCTACAGCCAACCACGGGACCGTTCGGTTCAAGCTATCAAGCACCTGTTCCACGCCTTCGAACAGTCGCTCCTCTTCTTGGCATTCGTGCATGAAGTGCTGCCGATAGGCGCGAACCAATTCGCGCTCCTGCTCCACTGAGGCCAGTGGATACAGGTCGGCCATGGCTGCATCCAGCCCCAGCCCGATGATGCTCCGTAGGCGGGCATCCGGCAGGCATGGCAGCCCAACGCGGGATGCGGCAACCCTCAGGCTGGAAACAATGCGCGCGGCCGAATCCATCAACGTGCCATCCCAATCGAAAACGATCAGTTCAACGGCTTGGCGCATCATTCGCCTCGAGCAG
>Ga0316196_10001485_pt1 | contig 10251 bp, 10 predicted proteins | sample Eddsed2cm_MG_FD_204938 | JGI IMG/M metagenome (GOLD analysis project Ga0316196, IMG submission 204938) | Coastal sediment microbial communities from Maine, United States - Eddy sediment 2 cm | ecosystem: Environmental > Aquatic > Marine > Coastal > Sediment | place: USA: Maine | collected... | reverse complement strand
CGGCGCCCGGCCCGACCCGACCCACGATGAGGCGACCGTTCTTCCGTTCGCGAAACAACTCAACGTCGCCGTTTTGAATCACGTACGCGGCTTCCGAGTCGGTCCCTTCCTTGAAGAGGTGGGTGCCCGGATACTTCTCGACGTACGTACCAGCATCCGAGAGTGCGGCGAGATCTGCCGACGTGAGCGGCAGATAGTCAGTGCGTCCGAACGATCGGGCAAGCCAGGCGAGGTGTTGCTCTTCAGCAGGATCCATGTCGTGCCAACACCCCGCGGTCGTATCGTATTCTCGGACCGGCCGCCCAACCCCGCCACTGCGTGCCTACGGTTGCATGCGCACCCATCGGCGGATGGCGGCTTGTGCGGCTACATCGTCCTCGTTGTACTCGAGAAGCCGGACCCGCTGATCATCATCGCCGTCGAGCACATCGAGGTACCACAGCTCGGACTGGGCCCCGCCAGGATCTCCATCGCGCCAGTTGAATCCGCACAACGGCGCGATGACTTTGAGGGAGTAGCCATCCGGCGACACGAACCGTTGTTTGATCCACGACCAGAGATCGCAGCCGAACCGGTCGAACCAGTCGTCGACGGAGGGAGCCGACCGGAGTGAGAGACCGTGACGGACGGCCGCTTCTTTCAGGATCGTGCGTTCGTAGTCGGTCCAGTGATAGACGACGGCGTTCCCTCGTTCGGCGAGAGCATCGAAGAACCGGAAGAGGTGCTCAAGGACACGTCGCTCACCGGCCGGCGTTCCGGTCCAGTCGGCGATCGGCTGGAACGCGGCGCGCTCGGGTTCATGGACCAGGAGACCCGCGAGGTAGAGCGTCCCGAGGTAGGTCTCGACGTCGAAGTCGACTTGGTTCGCGGCGTCGGGCAGATCGAGATCGACACCGGGTCGACGCAGGAGCGTCCCCGCTGCCCGAGCGCGGGCCTGGAGAGTCGCCTCCTCGGTCACCGAGTACTCGCCGAACACGATGCCCGGTTCAAGGCTCGCCATCTGTGTTGTGGTGGAGATCCCCGAGCCGAGGAGTTCATGCGTGTCGTGTGCTCCGACGGCGGGGAGGAGTGAGATGTGGTCGAGTTCTTCGAGTTCGTTCCGGCAGAACTTGGCCCACGGGCACGAGCGGCACTCTCCCCGCCAGACGGCGGGGACAATCGGCGTCACTGGATCGAGCCGACCCGACGCGGCGACGATGATGGCCTGATCGAGCGCGTCTCGGTGACGGTCGAGAAGTGGCGGATCACCCGCCGCAAGGTCAACCCACACACCGATCATTGAGGACTCGGCGCCGATGATTCCTGCAAGATGTCGGGGGTTCGCAAAGCCGGCGTCGTCGAGAAGCTTCCAGTAGTGCGCGACTTGGAGCAGGTCGTTGACTCGGCCGCTACGGAAGCGACAGGCGGGTCCACCAACGTCGCCGAGGCAGTCGATCGAGGTCGCTCGACCGGGAATGCCGTTCTTGCCGATTGCCTTGTGGTGCTTCACATCGACCGGTGCGTAGCCGTCGTCGAGTCGAAGCAGAAGGTCCGGCACACCGACGGACTGGAGGCTTCGGGCAGCGAGACGCGCTCCCACGATCAGTGGGACGCCGGCGCGCAGCGCCTCAATCGTGATCGATTCGCGTTCCGATCTCGAGACCCCGGACGGAACCACCACGGGTTGCGTGGAATCGAGCGGTGTGCCGAGTGTCGAAACGGTGCTGAAGGCGGTCCCTTCGAGCAGGCGGGTGACGACTGCGTCCTCCCACGCATGCCCATCCGCAATTCTCCGCTCCCCGACCGGATCAAGGATCCGCTCGGAGCGGTTGTATCGGTCGTGGTGAATTCGTGTCGGGCACCGCCCGAGTTCGCCACCTCCGATCATGATCACTTCTTCGTCCGCTGTCTGTGCGCTCATCGGCTGTATCTTCGCACTCGGGAGTGACAGGAATCGAAACGGCGAGGGTTGCTGAGACTACGAGACCGGCTGAGTCCTGCTCGCGGACGGTGAACGCCGCGCTCGCTATCGGCGCCAGCTTTCGCGGTTGAAGAGAATCAGGATCGGGAGGATCTCAAGTCGTCCGACGATCATGAGGCTTGCGAGCAGCCACTTGCCGAGCATCGGGACCTCGAGGTAGTTGCTCGTTGGACCGACCGAGCCGAGCCCCGGACCGACGTTGCCGAGCGACGACGCCACGGCGGACACCGTTGAAACGATGTCCATGTTCGGACCCCAGATTGAGCTGATGACCGCGAGCGCGAAGCTGCCGGTCATGAATGCGAACATGTAGAGGAGGAAGAACGTCTGAACGGCCTCGACGAGGTCGTCCTTCAGCGGGTTCCTGCCGATGCGAGCCACGAAGATCCCGCGGGGATGAATGAGTCGTCTGATGTCGACCCGGGATGCCTCGTACAAGACTTCGTGGCGGTAGATCTTCACAGAACCGGCGGTTGATCCAGCCATCCCGCCGACGAACATCAGGCCAACGATCATGATCTGCAGTGCCGGTTTCCAGAGCCCGAAATCGGCGGTGCCGTATCCGGTGGTGGTGATCATCGACGCCGACGTGAAGATGGCATCTCGGATGGTGTCGTGAACCGATCCGCCCCAGGTGCCGACGACCATCACGATCGCAGCCACAGCGATGACGCCGACGTAGACGCGAAACTCGGCGGTCTTCCAGTACACGCCGGGTTTGCGGAGCGCCCGGTAGTGAACCGCGAACGATGTCCCGGCGAGAACCATGAACAGGATCACGATCCATTGGGAGTAGTTGCTGAACGCGCTCAGGGATCCGGCGTTCGTGCTGTACCCGCCGGTGGACATGGTCGTGAAGCTGTGGTTGATCGCCTCGAAGAGGGTCATATCGCCGAACCAGAGAAGGATCATCTCGATTGCCGTCAAGGCGACGTAGACGATCCACAGGCGCTTGGCGGTCTCTTTGAAACGCGGCGTGAGTCGGTCGGGCGTCGGGCCGGGCGACTCGGCCCGGGCGAGTTGAACGGCGCCCATGCCGAGCAGAGGCAGGACCGCAATGGAAAGCACGATGATCCCCATGCCACCCATCCATTGCGTGAACGACCGCCAGAACTGGATCCCGTGGGGAAGTAGCCCCGGATCGGGAATGACCGACGACCCGGTCGTTGAGAATCCGCCGACAGTTTCGAAGACTGCGTCGGTGACGTTCGTGATCGACCCCGTGAAGAGGTAGGGGAGGGCACCAACAAGCCCGATCGCGATCCAGGCCAATGCGACCGCGGCGAAACCCTCGCGAGTGCTCAACTCACCAGGTCGGTCGAACAACCGCCACAAGACAAGGCCGATCACGGTGGTTACGGCCGAGGCTGCCGCGATCCAGAGAGCCGCCGACCACTCCTGGTAGATCGCCGAAACGAGGGCCGAGAGGAGCATTGATGCTCCGATTGCACCGACGACGGCGCCGACAACGTTGAGGAGGTGCCGCCATGACATTGCCGGTCAGCCCGAGAGGCTCTCTGCGGCGGCGATGGCCTCTGGCCGAGCGATGACGATCAGGTGGTCACCTTCTTCTATGACGGTGCTGCCCCGCGGCACAAAGGCCTTCTCGCCGCGTTGCACGCCGCCGATGATCAGAGATGCTGGCGGATTGAGATTGTTGAGCGTCTTGCCGATTGCCGGACTGCCCGGCCGGACCTCGAGTTCGATGGCCTCGGCGTCGGAATCCGAGAACGTGGTCACCGAATGAATGATGCCGCGCCGCACGAACCGAAGGATCTCGTTCGCTGCTGAGAGGCGCGAACTCACGGTAGCGTCGATGCCGGCTCCGCTGAGGAGCCCTACCAGATCCGTATTGGTGAATCGGGCGATGACTTCGCCCGCACCAAGCTCCTTTGCAACGAGGCATGCCAGCAAGTTGTCGCCGTCCCACCCGCTCAGCGCGAGCACGGAGTCTGCGGCGTCAACTCCTTCTGCCATGAGGAGCTTCGGATCGGTCGGGCTGCCGCATACGGTGACGACCCTTGGGAGTCGTTCGGCGATGAGGTGGCAGCGCTTCCGGTCTTCATCGATGAGCGTGGTCGAGATGCCGTTGTCGGCGAGGAGCGCCGCGGTAATTTGTGCGAGACGTGTTGCCCCGAGCACGATCGCCTTCTCAGCGGCCTTGTCGCTGATCCCGAGCAGCTCGTATGCCTCGGCCGTCTTGTCGGCCTGCGCCATCAGAAGAACATGGTCGTGTGGTTCGAGCACCGTCGAACCCCGCGCGATCATGGTTTCGCCGTGTCGGATCACGGCAACTACGAGCCAGTTCCATCCATCCACGGCTCGGCGCAGCTCCGCGAGGGTTGTGCCGACGAAGGCCGCATTCGGATCGACGTACGCTCCGAGAAGGACCAGCTGACCGTCGGCGAATTCCACAAGGTCGGAGATCGCTCCGCGTTTGACGAGGGTGAGGAGGTCGCGAGCCGCGGCTTCTCCAGGATCGATGATGAAGTCAACGCCAAGCTCTTCGACCTCGGCCTTGAGCTCAGGGTCTTCGACACGGGCGACGGTTCGAGGTATCCCGATATTCGCGGCAGCACTGCATGCCAGGACGTTGATGGCATCCGAAGAGCTGACGGCGATGAGGAGATCGGCGTCGTTGAGACCGGCTTTCACGAGGGTTGAAGCTGAAGCGCCGTTGCCGTTGACGACGATGCAGTCGATCTCGGATTGGACCTCAAGGGCACGCTGCTCATTCGATTCGACGAGAACAACGTCCTGGCCTTCGAGTGCGAGCCGCTTCGCCAGATAGGACCCAACGGCCCCGGCCCCGACAATGACAATCCTCATAGGGCAGGCAGGATAGGTCCACGGTGGGGTCGGTACGAACCCACGGTGTCCCCTCGCCGACGGGAACACCTCACCGCTCCAGCGCTCGATGGTGTTTGGGCGTGGCAGAGTGGACACACTGGCCGTCGACTGGACCGATTCGGAGTTGCGTGGCGGGACGTTGGGCTCTACCCGCCCACCTACCACACACCGAGGATGCGGGGGGTATGTCTTTCAGTGATTGGTACCTGGCAATCGTCCCGATTCTGATCGGGGCAGGCATGCTCGCCTTCTGGGCTGTCGCCGTCGCGAACCGCCGCGTACCCGAGATCGAAGCCGGAGGGATTGAGATCCGGTTCCACATCGTCGCGGAGGTGGTCACCGGCATTGTGTTGATCGCCGGTGGGGTGGCCGTTCTGAGAGATGGGGAAACCCTCTTCGCGATCGTTCTCTCGTCTCTCAGCCTCGGGATGCTCACCTACACGCTCATCGTGTCCCCGGGCTACTACGTCGAGCGCCGAAACCTGCCCCTGATAATTGTGTTCGCCGGGTTCTGGGTAGTGACGATCCCTGCGATCATCTTCCGACTTGTTGGCTCCTGAACAACCGCGGCGGTAGGCTCACCGGCTCGTGGCAGCCACTGAGAGTGGTCATGACCCGCATGTGCATCGCAGCACAGGAGCGGCATCAGCGTGTGAGCCGGACTCGGGCGAATGGCGCTCCACCGAGGCCCGATCCGATCAACGTGACGATCATCAGCCCTATGACTTCTTCGCCTGTCCTGGAGGCGTCTTCTTGTGAGCCTTGTCGGGCTTCGGGGCCTTCTCAGCCTTCTGCATCTGCCCGAAATTCTTGTACGGCAGGTCGCCGAGTTCGTGGTTCTCCAGATACTTCTTGCGGAGTTCTCCCATCGAGTAGCCACCATCCTCATTCCGTACATCGTCTAAGAATGCTTTGAAATAGATGTCGGAAGCAACGGCGTACGCGACGAGCTTGGAAAGAACACCCCATCCCATCGCCGGTTCCTCAGTGCGCAGCTCGATCACCAGATCCAGCGCATCCTCCTCGAATCCTTCCACTGAGAAGTAGCCGGCAATCATCTCCGCTTTCCACCTCTGCGCCGAGGAGAGCTCGTGCTCGGTTGAGGTGCCCCCGTCGGACGCAACGTCGGCCGCACTCGCGACCGCCGTAGGAACCAGGACGGCCACCACCATCATCAATGCAACAAGCACAGTCGATCGCTTCATTCCGGGAGGCCTTTCGTGAGGATCTGACCACTCAGAGTAGTCGCAACGAGACCGTCGCACAAGACTCGGCAGGGAGAAAGTAGGACGATTCTGCACCGACGCTGGTGAGGGCGTCGAATCGTCAGGTCCACCGGCGTCTCCATGGTTGGAGTCTCACAACGAAAGGAGATCCACATGAAAAGGATGACGCTCCTCACGAGCCTCATCATGGTGTTCTCGCTCCTCACGGCCACGGCCGCGATTGCGGATAGCGGTTCGAAGGCCGGCGACGGTTCTCGGAACACCGATACGGTGATGACCCAGGCGCAAGAACGTGCCCGGGATCAAGTTCGGGAACCCTCGTGCCAGGCGGGAGATCCGGATTCCGACTGTGAAGCCGCGCAGACGCGCACTCAGACTCGCGAGGAAGCCCAAGTCCGCGAGCATGACGGTGAATGCCTCGGGACCGATAAGGAGTGCGAAGCCGACCAGGAGCGGAGCCAGGCACGCGATCGGGACCAGGGACGTCTCAATGACGGTGAAGGCTCACAAACGCGCACTCAGGCCCGCGAGCCCGACAGTGAATGTGTCGGCACCGACGCCGAGTGTGAGCGAGCACACGAGATGAATCGCGCCGAGATCCAAGAACGAATCATGAGGCGCCTCGCCGTCTTCGCCGAAGGTAGTGGCGACGGCGAGTACCTTCGCGCCGTGGTGCGGTGGATGTGGACCCACATGTACGGACCCCTCTCCGCCCTGTTCACGTAATCGAGGCGGTTGGTAGGCATGTGAGCGAATACCCGGAACTGGATGAGATCATGAACGGAATCCGAGCCCGCACCGAGACCGCATTTGCCACGGCATATCGGCACACCGCCGACCCCCTGGCGTCGTTCGCCAACGGCATGGTGCACGATCAACGTTTCGCAGAAGACGCGGTGCAGCAAGCGTTCCTCGAACTCGTCCAGGCGGCTCCAAAGATCAAGGGCGACGGCCGATCCCTCCGGGCTTGGCTGTTCCGCAGTGTCCGATTCACATGCCTCGACGAATTGCGGCGCAAGTCGCGTCGCCCCGAACATCTGGCAGCAACGGTCCCTGAGGTCGGTGTCGAACCGGAACTCCCGCCGGGGTTCGATACCGACCCGGACCTTGCGGCAGCGATGGCGCTGTTGACACCCAATCAGCGCACGATCCTTGTGCTTCGCCATGTCATCGGCATGGATGGGAATGAGATCGCCGATGTCGTCGGTGGGAACCGGGTTGCCGTGTACGCAGCATCCCGTCGCGCCGAACGACGTCTCCGGACGTTGCTCGAATCGACTGATGAGGGGGGTCCGTGATGGCCCGCAAAGACCCATGGGAACGACTCTCCGCCGCCTATCGGATCCAAGTCGACGAAGTGACGAAGGAGCGGCATATCGCCGAGATGAGCACAGCGATCCGAACGGCTCCTTCGGCTCCCAGTTCCCCTGGATACGCCCTTCGAAGCCGCGTTGCCGGCGCGGTGGCGGCCGTGCTGGTTGTTGTTGCACCGGTCGGAATGGCCGTCGCCGCCGAGGACGCGGTGCCCGGCGAGTTCCTTTATCCGTTGAAGCAGGCCACGGAGCGAGTTCGTGCATTCGTGGATGACGACATCGCGGCAACACATCGAGTCGAGGAAGCAGAACGCCTTGTGGTCCGAGGGGCTCCGATCGTCGAGATCACTCGCGCTGTTGAGCGTGCCGAGGTCGCAACATCAGGCCTGAGTGAAGACCGCCTCCTGGGGCCTCGCCTGGAGAGTATCCGAGAACGCCTCCGCCAACAGGAGGAACAAGAGCGGGCTTCGGCGGCTCGGGACGAATCGCAGTCCAGCCAGCCTGACGAACCCGACTCGGGCGCTGACAACGCAGAACCCAACAGTGGTCAGAACGGTCCCGGCGTAGGTTCGGCAACCACCTCTGCGCCGCAATCGCCAGGTCAGAAAGAGGGCGGCGAGGAACGTTCAACCGAAGGCGACTCGACGCCCGATGGGGCGCCGCCACCGGAGGGCACCACCGGGACCGGGGCGAAGCAGGGCGACAACGGAACCCCTGAGCGAGACGGATCCGGCGCCGGGGGAGGGGCTTCGCCCCCAACCACGGCTCGGCAGGGTTCCGATGGGGCCAGCGGCTAGCGACCGGGACGACCGCTCGCCGATGTGACTGCAAAAAGCAGTTGGGCCGGCGGCGTGCGCGGATCCGGCGGTGTCAGGCTTCCCGACTTGACGCCTCCCAGAGGTTGATGCCGCTGTCGACGGCGTATCGGTCGATCTGGTCGAGTTCTTCGGCCGTGAAGGCAAGATTGTCGAGTGCTCCGAGGCTGTCCTCGATTTGAGACCAACGGCTTGCGCCGATGAGGGCCGTGGTCACTCGTGGGTCTCGCAGGGCCCACGCGATCGCCATTTGAGCCAGCGTCTGGCCCCGCTCATTTGCGACCGTGTTCAGCCCACGCACGCGAGTGAGGTTCTCTTCGGATATGAATCCCCTGGCGAGCGTGGAACCCCCCGCTGCACGCGAATCGGACGGCACCCCATCGAGGTATCTACCGGTGAGCATGCCCTGACCAAGAGGCGAGAAGACGATTACGCCGATGCCCTCATCATCGGTCACATCGAGCAAACCACCCTCGATCCAGCGGTTCAGCATCGAGTAGGACGGCTGGTGGATCAGGCACGGTGTGCCCGAGTCTCGCAGGATGGCGGCCGCCTCCGCTGTGGCCGCCGGGCCGTATGAAGAGATGCCGGCATAGAGGGCCTTGCCCTGCTGGACCGCGGTGGTGAGCGCCCCCATCGTCTCCTCGAGGGGTGTTGTGGGGTCGAAACGGTGCGAGTAGAAGATGTCGACATAGTCGACGGCCATACGGGAGAGGCTCTGGTCGAGGCTTGCGAGCATGTACTTGCGTCCCCCGCCTCCCTGCCCGTAGGGACCTGGCCACATGTCGTATCCGGCCTTGGTGGAGAGGATGAGTTCATCGCGATAGGGCCCGAGATCGGTGGCCATGATCCGGCCGAAGTTCTCCTCTGCGGTTCCGTACTCGGGTCCGTAGTTGTTGGCGAGGTCGAAGTGGGTGATGCCACGGTCGAATGATCGCAGGAGCATCTCGCGGGCCGGTCCGAGTGGGGTCCGACTCCCGAAGTTCTGCCAGAGGCCGAGGGCGATCTTGGGGAGGTCGAGGCCGCTGCGACCGCATCGGGCAAATGGCATGTGGTCGTACCGGTCGGCCGATGCCTGGTACATGGAGGTCTCCGATCAGGTTGGGGTGTCCCCCATTATGACCGGCTGACAGCGAGGCCGTCTGAGGCGTCAGTCCTTGTTTTTGTCCTTGTCCTGGCCGGGAGGGGTGTCTTTGTCCTTGTCCTGGCCGGGAGGGGCGTCTTTGTCCTTGTCCTGGCCGGGAGGGGCGTCTTTGTCCTTGTCCTGGCCGGGAGGAACACACATGTATCTGTCTTGGCCGGGAGGGGCATTTTTGTCTTGGTCCCGGTCGACCTGGCCGGGAGGGATGCAATCTTCCTTGTTCTGACCGGGTGCGGTTGAAATGCCGTTGTCGACCGACACCGTGGTATCGGAAGTGGTGTCTGGTGCGGAAGTGGTGTCTGGTGCGGAAGTGGTGTCTGGTGCGCTGGTGGTGGATGGCACAACCGGCTGGGCCCATGCAGCGGCTATCGCGACACGCTCGTTTTCCGCCCGATGATCGTCGGCGCGGGTCTGAGCGAACACGTTCACACCTACGGCGGTGGTGGCAAACACGACTGCGATGATGACGATGATCTGATCACGCATCCGCACGATTGCCGCCTTTCGCTCGTCCCGTGCCACTGTTCTCGCAGTGGTCCTGTACTGAATATCGGCACTCGGCTGGCACATCTACAGAATGGTTGCGAAATGACGCGTTGGGACTAGTCCCAACTGAGTAGTTGGCGATGGTGGAGGCTGGCGAGTCCGTGACCACGCCCCCCGGCCCCCCTGAGCACCGACCGTGGGTTGAGCGGGTGGAGAGACGGCCCAGCGGCGTCGACGTATTCGCGCCTGCTCGGAGGTCATGATCCTGGCTCTCACCGTTGCGCGGGTCCGCGCCGGATTCTGAGGAGTTTCTCAGATTCAGCGCGCTGGTTTCGCGGAATCGGTCCCTAGCCTTCCCCGGACCGACTCCCACGAAGGACTCCCATGAAACGTCTGCTTGTACTGATTGCGGCTCTTGGTCTTGTGCTCGCCGCGTGCGGCGGATCGTCATCCACGGCGG
>Ga0316196_10001484_pt1 | contig 10261 bp, 9 predicted proteins | sample Eddsed2cm_MG_FD_204938 | JGI IMG/M metagenome (GOLD analysis project Ga0316196, IMG submission 204938) | Coastal sediment microbial communities from Maine, United States - Eddy sediment 2 cm | ecosystem: Environmental > Aquatic > Marine > Coastal > Sediment | place: USA: Maine | collected... | reverse complement strand
ATCAGTTTAATCCCCGCCATTCCGGCTTCAGGATACATCATGTCCACCAGGCAGGTGCCGAAATAATATACCTTTTGCGGTTTTTCAGGATATACACGCATAGTTTCCTCAGCATTGATCTTTTCAAAAGGAAAACAAAATTTAGAACCACTGCCGGTGGCTCCAGATATCCTTTTCCAAACTCTCCTTATCCGCCTGAAGTCTCAGATACATGGATGCGTTCTGGATGGCCAAGCCCCCCTGATGAGCCACAGCATTCACCAGGGTTACGATATCTTCCGGGAAATCGCGTTTTACCCCACTGCAGAGTCTCATCACGCCGATAACCTTTTCTCTGACCTTGATGGGAACACAAAGCATGGAAACAATACCTTCTTTTTGGGTTTCGGATTTGTACTGGATCCGGTCGTCGGTGGCGGTGTCCTCGATGGCTACGGTTTCTCCGTTCAGGGTCGGGGTGATGCTTTTGGTAGCCGAAACCGGACCTTTGTTCAGATATTCATCACTCAGACCGTGGCTGGCAACAAGTTTCAAGGTTCCGGTGTCTTCATCCAAAAGACGGATGGCGACTCCCTTCAAATTGAGGGCCTTGGTTAGTTCGTTTGTCAGATTGTGCAGGACCTCCTTAATATCCAGACTGGAGTTGATGTTGGATGCCAGGCCAAGAAAAAGGGTGGAGTTTTGCCTGATGCGTTCAAACAAGCGGGAATTCGCAATGGCCACGCCTCCCTGGTCGGCCAGGGCGCTCAAGAAATTAATCTCGTCTTTAGAAAAATCCCTGGGGCTGGCAGTATAGAGGGACAGGACCCCGATGGCCTTGTTTTTAACCATGACCGGCACGACCAGAATGGAGGCAATCCCTTCGGCCTTTTTAGCCTCCAGGTTTTCCAAGCGGGTGTCTGTGGTGGCATCACGAATTGAGAGATGTCCGCCTTTTAAAACATTGGCAACGACCTTTTTGGCTGTCATGGGTTCAGCATGAAAATAGTTTTTGGAAAGTCCTTTATGCGCCACTGCCACAAACACGTCCTTTTTCTGATCTGCTAGAAACAAAGAGGCGGCCTTTCCGTCCATCGTTTCGATAGCACTTTCAACAATTAAATCCAGCAATTCATTTCTTTTGAGCGTCCCACCGAATGCCTTACTGACTTTGCAGAACGTTTTAAAAAAATCGGTTTTCTTCGTCATGGTAATTCTCCCGCTTATTGGTTGTATGTTACTATGTATTGGGTATTGGAGTTTACCGGAATTGAACGTAAAATTTATATGTCTTCGTATAGTGCGATATAAAAAATCGGAAATAATTTCTCCATACCATTACCTGATACCAGATACCTAATACCCAATACCAAATACCTCCTCAATTGAGGTTGACTCAATTGGGGTTTATTTCCTGACCTTTTTCGCGGCTGAAGCAACTTTGGTCCCAACTTTTTTTACGGTTGCCTTTTTAACCGACGATTTTTTTTTAATCGGCGGTTTTTGGGCTTTCCTTGCGCTCTTTTCTTCATCCCGCTCCTTGAGCCAAACGGCAATTTTGGGAACAAATTCACTTTGGACTTTCGAACTCACATAGATCCCGATATGACCCGTCTTCAAGCAAATATCTTCGGTGTCTTTACTGCCCACCTTGCTCGTGAGCAGCTCGCAAGCGGCGGGAGGGACCAGGTGGTCGTATTGACCGTAATAATTCAAAAGCGGCATGGTGATTTTTTTTAGATCGACACGCTTGCCATCCAGTTCCAATTTGCTCTGGATGAGGAGATTTTTATGGTAGCAATCTTCGACAAACTGCCGAAAGGTCTCCCCCGGCACATCCGGACTGTCAAAGATCCATTTTTCCATACGGACAAAATTTTCCACAAACTCCTTGTTGTCCATGTTTTCTAAAAACCCCACGTACTTGTCGATCATTAGCCTGGCGGGGTTAAGGATTAAGAAACCCAAGTTCATCAGATCACCGGGCATATTGCCGAAGGCGTCCACCATCCGGTTCACATCCAGGGCCTTCATCCAGATATGCAACAGCCCCTGGTCGGTATCGAAGTTGGTGGGAGTTACCGTGGTCATCAGGTTTTTGATCTTGTGCGGATGAAGGGCCGAGTACATGACACTAAAGGAGCCGCCCATACAAATTCCCATCAAATTGATTTTTGGCATATCACACCGATCGCGTATAAAATCAACAATGTTATCCATATAGCCATTGACATGATCGTCAATTGTGAGATACCGGTCCTTGCGCGTCGGATAACCCCAATCGATCATGTAAAGATCGATCCCCTTATCTAAAAAATTTTGAACCACGCTTCTGCCGGGCTGCAGGTCCAGCATAGTTTCCCGGTTGATTAAGGCATAAACCACCAATAGCGGTGTTTTTACCTGAGGCTCGGTTACCGCGTGATAATGCTTTAACTTGACTCGATCTTCTTCATATACCACCTCGTATGGGGTTGTAGCAATTTCCGTCTCCAATGGTTCCAGCAGCACATTGGAGGCTTTTTGAACCCGTTCCCGGGATTTTTCGGCATCCTCGGCCAATTTAGAAAGAATGAGATCGACGGCTATTTTGGACTGCGCCATAAGATCACCCCCCTGGTTGGTTCCTGTTAAGTAGTTGATTAGTTGATTGGTTGGTCCTTATCCCGATAAATCGAAAGAGAAAATCGTTATCGATTAATCCCTCCAATTCAACTCGTTAACGATCAAGCTTTCTCTTTTTCTAAAGCCTTTACTTTCTTTTTTAACAGATAAATCTCCTTGTACAGCTCATCCATATCCTTTTGGGTGGGTACGGGAAACATCTCCAGAATATCTTCAACGACCTTTTCTGAAGTCATTTTGTAATCTTCCAATGCATTCAGGGTCTGGCCCATGGTCTCGGCGTACTCCGGTGATTTAAAAAGGGTCATATAGTGGCCTTCTAATATTTTAATCCACATCTGATAATAGGCTTTGGCGTCGTCGGGAAGTTCCCCGGCTTCCGCCATTTCCGTTAGCTTCGCCTGCATCACTTTGTTTGACTTTTCCATGGGCAGAAAGAAAATATGCAGAAATTCAGCTACTTTGGCCTGGAATATATTGAATTCGTCTACTGCCCGGCCCGCTCTTTCCTGATAAAAACGGGTTAGCCCCAGCTGGGGAAGGTGCAAAAACTGACGGAATTCCTTTTCGTAAAGCTCGTTCCACAACGCAAAAACATTTTGGTCGAGCTTTTCAAATTTATAGGCTTCAGTCGTTTTTCCAATCCTTTCCGCTCTTTGAAACCACTGTTGCTGCAGCTGAAAATAACCGTTCCATCCGGATTGCACCAGCCTGGTCAAGACTTCCGGCAGACCATGGACGCCTTTGAGCTGGGCATCAAGGGTCCCCTGATCGCTCATGAGCGAAGACAAGGCCAGCCACGTCTTTAAAGCGCTTTGCAGCGATTCTTGGGCCCGCTGCGCGGCGTCTTTTTCAGATCCGGCGTCATTATCAGCTTCATCAGAGATCGCGGAAGGATCCGGCTCATTGGCCCACGTTCGGGCCATTGATCCCCAAAACTCCGTCGCTGTCTTCAGCCAGGCCGCCAGTAAGGTCTCGGCGCCTGCATTTTCCCGTTTTGTTTCATTCATGATTCGACTTACCCCCCTGAACTGGATTGGTTCACACTCAATGAGAAAACCTTAAGAACCTTACGCTCACGCTACCATGATATCTGTGTTACTGACAATATTGATGATCTCGCGAAAAGTCAAGATCCTCAAATTCTGATTTCATATCTTAATCGATGAGGTTGAGACGGATGAGTGGATTCAGTGCCCGGATAAAAGCGCCAAAGACGGTATCGGGCGTCAGCAGGCGTGGTGTCGAGTAGACTCACGAAAAAAACCCCCGTGAGTTCGTTGGTTGTTAAGCTGGGAAGACTATACTATAACTAGCTTATTTTGAGACGCATGAGCACATGAATTTTATAACTTAGTCTTTATTCATTGTTTTTATCAGCCGCCGAAACACTTTGCATCAATGTCTCAAACGCCTCGGCCTGCCTGTTGACCAGATCCTGAAACACCTTGGTCGTCTCACCCTGATAGGTGCCCTTCTCGGCCAGCAGGTCTCTCAGAACCTTGATAGTGTCCCCCAGTTCAGCTACCTTATTTTGCAGTGCGGCATACTTTTTCTCCAGCGCCCGGTGTTTTTCCTGCGGGATCAATCCCATCAGCGTTAAATAGGAGTCGAGGGAGTTTTGAAAATCGGCCGCTGCATTTTGCCAGGCATTTGTCGAATCTGCGTCATTGTTGCGGGGGGGCTCGATGCCGTAAAACTTTTTTAACATGGCGGTCAGGTCTTCAAATCCGCTAAATCCCTGACGGATCCATTGATTCAGATCTTCCAGCTGCTTTTGTCCTTTAGCGGCTGCCAGCAGGTAATTCCCCCAGAATTCTAGGAATTGGCTGTCCATCCGGTTATCTTCCCGCATCGAGGATCTGGTTTCTTTGGTGTGGCATCAAGCCTTGGCCCTCTTGGTCCGGATTTTCTGCTTTTTTTCCTGATCTTTTTCAAGGTCTAATTGGAAGCGGACCGGACCGCGGTAGTTGTCGCCAAATCGAGTGTGCAATGCACAGGTGGAATCAGGGCGCGACCAGGAGGTTGCAATAGCGCCGTGGCCTTTTGGAAAACAGGTGACTTCCGCCGGAATAAAATCCAGGGGTGCCAAGGCTGCGTCTTTGTCCACCAGGTCGTCTTTCTCAGCATAGCAAATCAGAAAAGAGATGTTTTTTTCCTGCAAACGCTTGAAATTCAGCTTGCGATCGAACAGTTTGAAGGGCAGGTTGCCCTGGTTATCCACCGGTACGGTATAAGAATCAAAACTCATTTTGGTTATCGCTTCGGGTAGATCATTGCGATCGTAAATTAACCAATTGTTGATGGCGGCGGCTGTTTTGCTGATTTTTGCCGGGCCACGGTTACCGTTGTCAAAAATTTTCAAATCACGATACAGCGTATACAGCGGCGCTTCATTTTCCATACTTTTCAGCTTGTATACCCAGCTCATTACCTTGCCGTCCACAACGCGGTTGCCGTTGGGCAATGGTTTGACGGCATAGCCAAGGTCTCTGAAGCGTGGCGGCAGGTGCTGCATATACTCGACCAGCGCATTGCTGCGGGTGCCGTCCATCGGTGCCACGCAGTTGATCAAGGTATCCACCAGGCCGTCCAGTTTTCCGGAAAGCAGGGCGGTTATTGCTAGAAATCCGCCCTGGCAGAAGCCGTTCAGGGTGACGGGCCGTCCGTGTCTCTTTTTAATGATTTCACAAAAGGTGCGGGTATCCAGTGCGTCCTGCTCCCCTGTCAGGGTCTGAACGGCCGGGGTCGTATCGATATCTTTGAGAATGCGAATGTAGGTGGGGATGCCCTGGTTGGCGTAGGCATGAACGTAGCTTTTACCTTCACCGGGTAAAAAAGCCAGAATGTTGGGCCCCAAAACATAGGGTGGCAGAATCAGAACCGGCTTTCCGTTCTTTCTGACACTCTCGGAGTTGGTCGGCAACACCTGATAAATCAGATAGCGATCCGTTTCACCGGCTTTGACGTAGCCGTCTTCATCGAAATGGAATCCGTATTCGGGTTTTATGGCGCGAATGGCTTTCGGATACGCGTAAAGAAGGGTTTCCAGCAACCGGGCCTCATTTTCGGTAAAATCGACAATTGTCTCGCCGTCACGTTTGTAGACGGTATTCAACCAGGCCTGAACGGCATCATTGGCCCTGGCGCCATGGTACTCGAGCATGGCGTTCATACCGCTATGGAAACCTTTTTCGCCCACTTGCAAGTTGAATTGCAAAAGTTCAAAATAGTCCCGCATACTATCGGCCGTGGGATGACGCAGGAGTTTCTCTTGTTCCGTGGATAAGAATGCCTCCAGCGCGGTCCAAAAGGGCTGCATGAATTCCTGGTGATACTTGGCAAGGACACTGCTGTAAGCCACAACGCTGCGCATTTGCGCTGTGGCGAGTTTAAGGGCCGTGCGATTGTACTCCGGGAGGTCGTACCAAAATTTATACGGCGTATCAGCTTCTTGCGCGCTCATTAGTTGTCTCCTGCGTCATTCCGGTTGCCATCATCGTGGCATTACTCGGATTTTGCCTTTGCAAAAAATTCATCCACCTTTCTATAGTTTTCATCAGCGGTTTTTTTGAAGTCTTCGCATCCTTTTTTATAGGCACCGACCCAGTCCCGAATGAGTTTTTTGCCTTCTTCCGGCATCCAGGCAGCCTGCTCTAAAAAGGTGTTGACCATTTTCGCATTTTGCTCCTGAATAGTCAACATAGCACTAAAACTGTTGTCATAGGCGGTTTTATTAAAGTCCAGCATTTGTTTTAGCATAAAATTAGGGTCCATTTTTTGTCTCCTTTAATTTGTTTTGCAATTGTTTCTGTGAACATGCTATGAATATATCTTCTGAAGTGAATCCGGCCGGATCCGAACTTGAGCGTAATATAATCGATTTCAAAGACGTGTCAAGCAAAATATTTTGCATTGCACAAAAAACGATGAGGAAAGCGACGGCCAGGACCGATTTATTATTTTATTATCTGTCTAAATTAATTAATAAAAATAATATATTAGCTGATAGAAAAAAGTTCTTATACTAGGTTGCAGTAAGACATAATGGCGGATAAACCAAGAGTGGGATGAAAACATGGTAGTACTGAAAAAATATGCCAATCGGCGGTTGTACGACACCCAAAAGAGCGCCTACGTGACCTTGAACGAGGTGGCCGACACCATCCGCCAGGGGCAGACGATTAAGGCCATTGACGCCAAAACCAAGGAGGACGTTACGGCCTTCGTACTGACCCAAATCATTTTGGAGAAGGCCAAAAATAATAACGCCCTACTGCCGGTGCGCCTGTTGCATATGATTATTCGCTACGGCGAAAATGTCCTGCATGATTTTTTTGAGAACTATCTCGAACAGACTTTCAACGCCTACCTGACATACAGAAGCAAGGTGGATGAGCAGTTTAAAAATTGGCTGGAAGTGGGAGCGGATTTTTCGGAGATGACACAGAAATCGATGCGCCAGCTCAATCCTTTTCAGGCGTTTTTTGACCAATCTCCCAGATCGAAACCACCCTCTGAGGAAAATGAAGAATGAAGATTGAAGAATGAAGAACGAAGATTGAAGATTTGCGGTATTCTATCGATTTAATTTTGATATGGCCGCAAAAAGGCACAAAAAACACAAAAATCAAATTTCAGGGCTCGTAAATTCAATCTGTTACAATGAACCAAGAGCGATATTCCGATTTTTTACGAATCCATCAATGTGGACAAGTATTTAGGCCCTATTTATTGAAATCACATCATATTTGCACATGATTGATAGCATAGCCAGACTGAATATTTAAACAATTCCATCGATTTAAATAGAAAAGACAGAGCGAAGCGATACCACAAATCTTCAATCTTCAATCTTCAATGCCGGCACCCCGGGTAGTTAACAAGACTACCGGTTGACATGATCGCTGTGATTCAACAAAAAATTTGCGACCGAGCCGTAGTATTCTGCCAGAACTCGATGCGATCTGAAAAGTCCCATATGACCGGCCTGGCATAAGAGACGAAGCTTGAATGGTTTAGGCGCTGTGGTGATCAAATCCAGGTGCCCGACAGCCTGCAAGGGCGGGGCGATATTGTCCGCTGTACCTCCCAGCGCCCAGATAGGCACTTGAACCGGGTAGTCGGCAATCTTAACCGATTTGCTGCCGATGGCTAGTCCGCCGTTGATCAGCGCGTTTTGAATAAAGATCTTTTTGTAAGTGTCGCAGATAAAGCCGGCTGGGAAATGATGGACGGAATTATACCACTGATAAAATGTTTTCTGACGTTCGGCGGCTTTATTGTCACCCTTCTTAAGGTCGGCCAGCAGATTTTTTAAGTTCTTCAAATGCTGATCCCAAGCCAGTAAGTAAAAGCCTATCACCTGCAGCCGGCCGTCGTAGGATAGCCGTCCGGCACCGGGACGATCTTGTTCAATAATACGTCCGAAAAGGGCGATCAATTGATCGATAAATCCTTCTCCTGCCGAGCGGGCAAAATCCGTTAGAATTCCGCTTTCGGCTTCGGTGTGCATGGGAGCGCCGGCTGATCCGTATGTTTTGCCGAGTTCAGGATGTAAAATGAGGGTGCTCAGTAGCAAGGGACCGGGTTGACAGATGGCGATTAGGTGCGGGGGATATCCGGTACGGTGTTTTAAAAGTTCCAGTACCTGTCGATACTGGCCAACTTGGCCTTCAAAATCTTCCCGATGTCGTTTGCCGTTTACGTGCAGTGGGATATCCTCGGCACATTTTTGTTCCACCACTGCCATGCGGGTCAGTCCTTGATCGCGTAAGAAAAGGGCCACCCGTTCGGCAATATTGGCGTGGTGTCCGGCACGGGGTGCAAAAACGACCCCGTAGTTATGAACACGATGCCTGGCATCCGCTGATATATCGATCACCCGCATTCCGGGCAGGTCGATCAGAATATTTGACGGGTCGTATTCGACGCTCCAGTCCTGGCGCTCGCATTGATCGGTGAATAACTTGATAAATTCCAGCTCTCCTGCGCGATGTTGATGAAAGCGATTCAGTTTTCTCAAGTAATTTTCTTTGAACAAATCCAGAAGGGATGATACCCCTTCCTGGTATAGTTTCATCAGCATATCGCCATTTTGCTGAAGCCCGGGTATCAGGAGATTAATGTGACGGCGCGTCAGATTATTGGCAAGGTCCTGGGTATTTTTAACTATATCAAAGCCTGCGGCCACTGATTGCATTTGGGCTTGGTTGAATGCCAGGGCAGCCTTAAGCGGAAGTTTCATTGCCTCAAAGCTGTTGAGCATGAGGGGAAATAACGACATTACAGATTCCGGCATTTCGTTTAGACCTCTTTCTAAATATATTAAGTTAGTGCCCGTCCATAAAAGACCGTTGCCAAAGAAGGGCACCTATTGGTGTTTCCAATCCAGAAATGAGGATTTTTGTCCAAGGTCAAGGAAATCAAGCGCTTGTGCGGAGGCGTAGTTTACTACGCCGCACAAGCAAGCGTGCAGATTGACGCTGAGATTGGGTAAAAAGACCATTTTTGGATGGAAACTAGATAGGTTCTCCAGTGGTCGGTATATAGGAGCAATAAAAATGCCAACCAGAAAAAAATGAACTTGTATTTTCTTAACATTCTGTAATCATAATAAAAAATAAATAATATCGGTGCGCCAAGGTATCATCGGAATTCAATTATTTGACAATAAAAGTCAAAATCCTGTATGTCTCTCTTGGTGCGGCGATTTTATCCAAGCTTTGTATTTGAGAGGTGTTTAACCTTTTTGCATACCTAAAGAGTTAACAAACGAAACAAGTTTTAGAATAGCCTTTCAACAGAAAACAAAAGGAACAAGGAGGATCATCTATGATTGGTAAAACTATTGAAGAAATGAAGGTAGGAGACACGGCCAAATTTTCCAAAACGGTTTCTGAATCCGATGTTTATTTATTTGCCGGGGTTACCGGTGATCTCAACCCGGCCCATGTCAGTGAGGAGTTTGCCAAAGATACTTTTTTCAAGACCCGCATCGCACACGGCATGTTGTCGGCCAGCTTTATATCCACCGTCATCGGCACGATGCTACCGGGCCCGGGATCGGTTTATATGCGCCAGGAAGCCAATTTCCTGGCGCCGGTTAAATTCGGTGATACCATCACCGCGGTTGTCGAGGTGGCGGAAATCATTGCAGACAAAAAAAGAGTTCGTCTAAAAACTTACTGCATCAATCAAGAAAAAACCATTGTCGTCGACGGTGAGGCCCTGGTAAGCCCGCCGAGGGCGCCAAAGAAGTAGGCTTTTCAGACTTTAATAATAAATTGATGGAATTATAACCCAACCCGGACAAGCCGGAATTGAAGATTGACGATTGAAGATTGAAGATTTGTGGTTTCGCTTCGCTCTGTCTTTTCAATTTAAATCGATAGAATTGCTTAAATATTCAATCTGGCTATGCCATTAATCATGTGCAAACATGATGTGATTTCAATAAATAGGTACTAAATAGACGAAGGCGTCGCTGTACGGCTTAACGCTCACTAAGCTCCTCAGACAGTTTCACGATTTACAACCCAACATCCACCGGCTTTTAGCGGCACCCTTTATTTTAGTTATAGAACCGTAAATCGATAGAGCAAAGCGATTCAATAAATCCGCAATCCAAAATCTAAAATTGACCTAAAAAGCTGAT
>Ga0316196_10001480_pt1 | contig 10274 bp, 10 predicted proteins | sample Eddsed2cm_MG_FD_204938 | JGI IMG/M metagenome (GOLD analysis project Ga0316196, IMG submission 204938) | Coastal sediment microbial communities from Maine, United States - Eddy sediment 2 cm | ecosystem: Environmental > Aquatic > Marine > Coastal > Sediment | place: USA: Maine | collected... | reverse complement strand
CACGCTCAAGACGTCCCTGTGCGCTAATCGGCTGTTCCCGACAGCCCGATTGTCTGGCATGGGGGTACCCGACACCTCCTTGTGAGGTTCCATTTCCCGCATGCATGCGGTTCTACGTTGCTTTGCGCAAACGATTGAGTCCTTCGGCGATGCTGACGGTGGGCAGGTAGCCGAAGTCGCGTTCGGCGGCGCGGGTGTCGAACCAGTGGGCGGTGGCCAGTTGTTCGACCGAAAAGCGTGTCACGGGGGGTTCGGATTTCAGGTGCAAGGCACGCCAGACGAACTCGCAGATTGCGCCCGCCGTCATCGCGGCGCCAACGGGCACTGCGCGGATTCTGACTTCGATGCCGATGGCGGCCAGCAGGCGCTGGATGATCTCACCTTGGGGCAGCGGTTCATTGTTGGTCACGAAATAGGGCTTGCCGGCGCAGCGTGCCGACCCGGCCAGCTCCTGTAGCGCCTGCACGTGGGCGAGCGCGGCATTTTCGACGAATATCGTGTCGATGAGCTTGTCGGGGCCGGGCAGCGCCAGCCTGCCGCCGCGGGCCTTGGCGGCCAGGCGCGGCAGGATGTGCGGATCGCCGGGACCCCAGATCAGGTGCGGCCGCAAGGCCACGGTCAGCAGTCCTTTACTGTTCGCCGCCATGACCAGGCGTTCAGCGGCGGCCTTGCTGGCCGGGTAAGGCGCTGTGAAATGGTCGGCGATCGGCAGTGACTCATCGGCCCCACCGATATCCCCTCCGGCGTGCACGATGCTGGGGGAACTGGTGTGGACCAGCCAGCGGATGCCCTGCTGCCGGCAGGTCTCGATGACGTTGGCCGTGCCATCGACGTTGACCCGGCGGTACGCGGCCGCGTCGCCCCAAACGCCGGCTTTGCCGGCGGTATGCACGATGGCGTCGCAGCCTGCGGCGGCGCTGGCCAGGCTGGGCCGGTCGGTGATGTCACCGCGAGCCGCGGTCAGGCCGGGTAAAACAAGATGGTTCGCGTCAGAACGTTGAAAGGCAATGACCTGGTGACCGAGGCTTGCCAGCTGGCGGCAGATGGAACTGCCGAGAAATCCGCCTCCGCCGGTAACCAGTATCCGCATTCAGCTCTGCATTTTCTTCGCAGCCCATTCCGCCAGTTCTTCGCGGCCAATTTTTGAATTGTGCCGGATGTCGACCGGAAAACCGGGGTGGAACATGACCGTGTGGACGCTCTTCGTAATCGCATGCGCCTGGGCGAGCTGAAGCAGGTCGAAATGCACGCGCTCGGTGTCCACCGGCGAGAGCTTTTCCTTCACCTCGATGCACAGCACGGGAACCTGGCGGCCCCTGGGCCCGACGCCGACGAGCGCGGAGCGTGCCAGGTCGGGGTGCTGGTTGAATATGGCCTCGCACTGGTCGGCGAACAGGGTTTCCTGGCCGGTTTCGACACGTTGCGATACGCGACCGCAGTACCACAGCCGGCCCAGGCCATCGATTATGCCGACGTCTCCCATGCGGTGCCACGTGTTGCCATGCCCGTCGCTCACCTTGGCCATTTCGGTGTCGGAGTCGCGTTGCCAGTAACTGTCGGTGCAGCTTGGGCCGGACACGAGGATTTCCCCGGCCATGCCAAACGGCATTTCGGTGGTCTCCGAGAGGTCATTGAATGCCATTTCGCTGATCTTGATGATACGCACTTTGTTCGGCTCGACCGGCCGGCCGACGCAGACGCCTTCACCCGATTCGATCCGGTCGATCAGCTTGTCGTCCATCTGCGAGGCGCTGATGCTGCTGACGGGAAGGCACTCGGTGGCGCCGTAAGGCGTATGGATTTCAGCGTCGCGATAGACCGATTTCTGCATCCTGCGAATGGTACTGATTGGAACCGCCGCGCCAGCGGAAATAACACGGGTCACGCTCTCCAGGCGAATGCCGTGTTCGACGCAGTGGCGGCTCAGCGTATCCAGCAGCGCCGGCGAGCCGAAAATGTTGGTGACCCCGAAGCGGTCGATTGCCTCGATGAGCTTGGTGGGGTCGACTTCGGCCGGACGCGTTGGATCCATATCGGGCACGATGGTGGTCATCCCGAGGGCCGGATCGAACAGGGCGAACGGCGGAAAAGTGGGCAGGCTGACTTCACCCGGCTCGATGCGGAATGCAGATCTGAGCATGTCCACCTGGGCGTTGAAATGGCGGTGCCGGTAGACCACGCCTTTTGGCGCGCCGGTGCTGCCCGAGGTGAACAGGATGGCCGCCATGTCGTTGGGCTTCGCGGCGTGCATGACTTCGCCGGTGCTTAGTTCGCCCATTTCCTTGAGTTTCTTGAGGTTAATGCCACCCAGGCCGAGCGTCGGCCCGGCTGTCACCAGCAATTCGCAACTCTCCTTGGCCCAGCCCAGGATCTTGCGTGCGAAGTGCGCCTTGGTTACGCCGATGAACGCCTTCGGCGCAGCCTCCGAAAGGCATTGCTTCAGGGGCTTCATGCCAATGCCCGGATCGATCAAAACCGGCACGGCGCCGGCCTTGAACAGGGCGAAGAACATGGCGAAGAATTCCAGCCCGGGCGTCAGCATCAACGCGGTACGCGTACCGGCGCTGATGCCATACGCGGTCAGGCCGCGGGCATAGCAATTGCTCAGCTCGTCGAGTTCCTGGTAGGTGCAGCTCGCGTAGGTCGACTTCCTGAAGGCGCCGCTTTGCGGGTAGTGGATCGCCGTGACGTTGGGTTGCCGCCGGGCTTGCCAGCTCAGTGCGGTCGCGACGTTGGAGCATTCATCCCTGTTCGGGGTTGTTTCCACTGGCCTGTCCATGATTCGAATCTTCCCTGATTTCGATGAAGTCCACGATAGTGTCGATCAGTTCCGGTCCACCGTCTTCCAGTATGTAATGTCCGCAGTCAGGATGGCGGTGCACGACCGCGTGAGGATAGTGTCTGAGCCAGGTATTCAGAAACGGCGCATCGAACACGAAATCCTTTTCTCCCCATGCAATTAGACACGGTTTGTCCGCCAACAAGTGTAAATGCTCCCCTGTATTGAGCACAATGTCAAAACCGGCGTCGCCGGCATCGAGCGGTATGTCCTGTACGAAGCGCAATGTGGCAATTCGGTTCGCGGGCGAATCGTAGGGCAGGGTGTAGCCCTGGCGGACCTCCCTGGACACAGGTTTCTTGAAGGCAACCCGCGCCGCAATGGCCGAAAACGCGTTGAATCGCCGAACCAGGAAAGCACCGAGGGCTGTGTCGCGCACCAGGCTGAGCGCCGCCGGCATTTTCTTGCCCGCCGGCTGTGGGAAGGCCGCCGTGTTCAGAATCACCGTGCGGGCGATCCGCTGCGGGTTGCGAACGGCCCAGGCGAAACCGATCATCCCGCCCCAGTCGTGCACCACCAGCGTCAGTGGCTGTTCCAGGCCGAGGTGCGAGAGCAGGCTGTCGAGGTCCTCGATGCGGCTGTGCAGTTGGTAATCGTAGACGTCGTCGGGGGGCTTGTCGGACAGCCCGCAGCCGATGTGATCGGGGACGATACAGCGATAGCGGTCGCGCAGTGCCGTAACCAGGTTTCGGTAGTAGAAGGACCAGGTCGGGTTGCCGTGCAGCATCAGCACCGGTGGCGCGTCCTGCGGCCCCTCGTCCAGGTAGTGCAGGCGCAGGCCGCGGGTCTCCAGGTAATGACTGGAGAACGGGTAGAGCCGATGAGGGGGCCGCGTTACCAGACGACTTCGGCCATCGCGCAGTTGAGGCCGGAGCCGATACCAAGCAGGGCCACGCGGTCGCCACGCCGGATCTTGCCGAGTTCCACGGCGCGCGCGAGTACGATGGGCACCGAGGCCGGGCCGATGTTGCCCATTTCGGGATAGATCGCATGGACCTTGTCCGGGTCCAGGCCGAGTAGCTTGACCAGCGAGTCGGTGTGCACCTTGCTGACCTGGTGAATGACGAACTGGTCCAGTTCGGCTGCCACCCAGCCAAGCGCGATCTTCGCCGCCTGGAAGGTCTTCACCGCGAGCTTGAGGCCTTCGCTGAGCAGGATTCGTGTATCCGTCCTCATCTGGTCCATCTGGCCGCGGCACAGGTGATTGAATTCAGTCGCGGCGCGCGACACGCTGCCCAGGTAACGGTGCCCCTCGGGCGCCAGCTCACGCCGCGCCATGACCATGGCGGCGGCGCCTGAACCCAGTGTCAGCGAAGCGAATTCCGCCCGGAACTGTTCGGCCGTGATGTCGGGCCCGAGCATGCGCTCGATGGTGGCCTCGGTGATCGGGCGGCTGGACTCACCGTCGACGATCAGGGCATATTCGACTTCGGCCCGTTCGATCATGCGGGCCGCGATATCCATGCCGTTCATGAATGCCAGGCAGGCATTGCCGACATCGAAGTTCAGGCATTCGTCGCTCAGCCCCAGGTTGCCGTGCACGATGCACGCTGTCGACGGCTCGAGGTAGTCGCGGCAGACCGAGGTGTTAATGATCACGCCGATCTTGTTGCGGTCGATACCGGATTCATCCAGCGCTTTTTCGGCTGCCAGCGTGGCGGCATCCGAGGGCGCAGTGCCGGTTTCCCAGAAACGGCGGGCACCGATGCCGGAAACCTCCTCGAGCAGATCGTCGCGGACACCCAGCCGATCGAGAGTCGGTTTCAGCCGGATCTCGATTTCGCGCGAAGTGATACGAATCGGCGGCTCGACAGCGGCCAGTGACTGGATAACGACGTTCTTGAATTTCATGGCGTGCGCCGGGGAGATGGGTCTAGTTAAAGTATAGGTTAACGGGGCCCGCTTCAAGGTGCCGCTGCACAGCGATCCCGGCATGCGCTAGACTGGGCCGGTCAGAGAGCCCGCTCGTCGCCGTGCGGGGATACTTTTTCGGAATCCAGTGGTGTCCAGGCCTACTTCAGCAACAAGCAGCGTGACGGTGGAAGTGAAGCCGAAAGACTTCGCAACCCGCGTCATTCCCCTGGACAGCCAGGATCCGCCCGCGGCGGGGGAAGCGCATGTCTGGTTTCTCGATCTGGGCAGGCTGGCGCGCCCGCTGCGGGGCGCGCTTGACGGCCATGTGGGCGCTGACGATCCGGCACCGTTCAGCAGCGGGCAGCTGCGGTTCGCTCGCCGGTTCTACCTGCGATTATTGCTTGGCGCCTACCTTGGCCTACCGGGCAAGTCGGTTAGCATCAATCGCAGCAACCGCGGTAAGCCGGTACTGGACGCCACGGTGCACAAAGAGGAGCTGCACTTCAGTATCGCGAAAAGCGAAGACCGTCTGTTGCTCGGTTTTTCTTCCTGCTTGCACATTGGGGTCGATCTCGAGCCCTCGCGCCGCCGGGCGCTCAACCCACTCGGTGTGGCACAACGCTATTTCAGCGTTACGGAATTCTCCGCGCTGTCCGCGATGCCACCGGACATACTCGATGCCGCATTCTTGCGCACTTGGGCATGCAAAGAAGCAGTGGTCAAGGCGTCAGGGGAGGGTATTGCCAACCAGTTTTGCCGTTTCAGCGTGGAAACCAACCCGTCCCGCCGCGCGGAAGTGCTCGAATATGATGGGGAGCAGTCGCCTCGCTGGTCGCTGTCATTGCTGCGGCCGGCCGAGGGTTTCCTGGGGGCCGTGGCAGCACCCGCGCCCGGCTTGCGGATCCACGCGTTCAGACTATTGCCCGCCGGGGCAGGGCACTAGGTGCCGGTAGCCGGTTTGCGCAAGCTCGTACCGATGCTCCTGGCCGTGGCGCTGCTGCCGGCCTGTTCCCTGTCGCCTAAAAAGGTACATGCGGTCGACGCCCGGGTCAGCGAGAGTCGCGAGTTCAGCCTGACCTGCGAGGCGAACAGGTCCGATCGCTGCGCACAGAACTCACCGGTACTGGAGTTCGGGCGGACTGCTGCGGGGGGGGATCATCACCACCTGACGTTGCTGGAAGATGGCGAGGCCGCGTTCGCCCTTCGCCTGCACCTGATTCGCGCGGCGCGGAACACCGTCGAGGTGCAGAATTTCATCCTGCGCAAGGACGAAAGCGGCGAACTGTTCCTCAACGAGTTGCTGGATGCGGCCCGCCGGGGTGTGAAGGTGCGCCTGCTGCTCGATCAGATGTTCTCGTTTTCCGAGGCCAGGTACCTGGTCCAGCTCACCATGGCGCACAGTAACCTGGAAATCCGCTTTTACAACCCCTCGTTCTACAAGGCCGAGATGGCCAAACACGACTGGCTCAGCGCCGTGGCTTGTTGTTTCCGACGCTTCAATCAGCGCATGCACAATAAGTTGATGGTGGTCGACGATCTGGTTGGTATTGTCGGGGGGCGCAACATCGCTGACCGTTATTTCGATTTTGATACGAACTACGAATTCAAGGACCGGGATGTCGCCGTATTCGGCAAGGTGGTGCCGGAAATGCGGGCCTCTTTCGACACCTTCTGGGTCAACAAAAAAACCATTCCGGTACAGCATCTGCGCGATGTTGCCGCGGAGTTGCTGGACGACCCGCCAGGCAGATTGGAACCCTACGAACCACCGGCCCGTATGCGTTCGCTGCTGGCAGCGATAGAAGATGCGGACCTGCTGCGCGCGCGCTTTGTCGAAACGGCTTTCGAGGTGGCCCGACTCAGGTATTTCTCAGACCTCCCGCGCAAGCAGGCGGCTGCGGAGGACCGTTCGCAAGAGGACACGACCCAGGAACTGTACGACCTGCTGCTCTCGGCGCAGCGGTCGGTGCTTATCCAGTCGCCCTACATGGTGCTGTCGAAGCGAGCCCGGGAGCTGTTCGCCGAGTTGCGCGATCGTAATCCGGATATCGAGCTGGTTTACTCGACCAACTCGCTGGCCTCAACCGATGCCGACACCGTCTACGGCCATACGCACAAGCACAAGAAACGCTATGTCGGCAAGCTGGGTTTTCACCTTTATGAACTGAAGCCATACCCTGCGGACGCGCCCGATTTCTTCCCGCGCTGGCCCGAGTTGATCGAGGAGAAGAAGCAGGGGATTGGCAGTGACTCGAGCGTTTCCGGGGACAACTCGACGATCCCGATGCCCGCTCCCAGGGTCGGGCTGCACTCGAAATCCTTCGTCGTGGATAGCCGCATCGCGATGATCGGATCGCATAATTTCGATCCCCGGTCGGAAGGCTTCAACACCGAGAACGGACTCATTGTCTGGGACGAGGCATTTGCACAAAAGCTGGAGCGCTTGATCCGGCGCGATATCGAACCGCAAAACAGCTGGGTCGTCGCTATGCGGCCGGACAAGGAGCAGGAGCGCACCGCGATCCAGACCGCCCCGGAAAACATCACCGAGTTCATGCCGTGGTTTTATGGATCCACGTCCGTTTACGAGTTGGCGCCCGGCAAGGAGCCGCTGCCGCCGGACTCACCGGACTTCTACCGTCACTACTACTCCGTGGGCAGCTTTCCCGAGGTGATCCGCACCCGCCGGCAGATCAATGTGCTGTTCCTGGGATCGTTCTTCGGCTTCCTGGAGCCGATTTTGTAGGACCGAGTTCATTCGGGATGGTTTTTTGGCCGAATGAATCCCGAATGAACTCGGTCCTACGGAATCTCCGTTATCATTCCGCTGTGCATATCATCCTCATCCTGCTGGTCCTGCTCGCTCTGCTCGTCGGCCCCGGTATCTGGGTGAAGCGGGTCATGGCTCGCTATAGCAGGCCGGCCGACCGCTACGAGCAGACGGGAGCCGAGACGGCGCGGCGCTTGCTCGACGCTTTGTGCCTGCAGGACGTGGCCGTCGAGATCAGCGATTCGGGTGACCATTACGACCCGAGCGCACGTGCCGTGAGGCTTTCCACCGCCAACTACCAGGGACGTTCGCTGACCGCTGTGACCGTGGCGGCGCACGAGGTCGGCCATGCGTTGCAGGACGCACAGGGTTTCCCTCCTCTGAAATGGAGGACGCAGTTGGTGCAGTGGGTAGGACCGGTGGAAAAAGTGGGTGCCTTGCTGATGATGGCGACGCCGGTAATCATCGGGGTTACGCGATTGCCGGTGGCTGGCGCGCTGATGTTTTTCGGCGGCGTGCTGACCCTCGGCTCGGCGGTGGCCATCCACTTGCTGACCCTGCCCACGGAGTTCGACGCCAGTTTCGGCCGGGCCATGCCGTTGTTGCGAGAGCAGGAGGTGTTGTACGAGGTGGATGAAAGACATGCCCGCCGCCTGCTGAAGGCGGCAGCCATGACCTACGTTTCTGTTTCCTTGATGAGCCTGCTCAACGTGGCGCGGTGGATCGCGATACTGCGCCGATGATCAGCGCCGCAGGATGGCGGCGGCAACCCAGGCGGCAACCAGCGCAGCCGCGACGATCGTGAGTTCGACCGCGAAGCGGGAGCTGAGCAGCGCCAGCGCCGGCAGGGCGATGCCCGTAGCCAGGTTGAGGATCGACAACTCGGCTGACTCCGACTCGACGGCCAGCCCCAGGAATACGAATCCCGAAGCCCAGGTCAGGACCTGCAGGTAGAGCACGGCGTCCGGAACGGTGACCAGCCATGCAACCCCGACGACAATGCCTAGCGCCGGCACCAGGGCGAGGAATGCCTTGGTCGCCAGTCGCGAAATCCCCTGCAGATGTCGAGCCGGGCTGAGTACGACCGCGGTGTCTCGCGTGTGGATCGGTGACCATTCAATCGAGTGCGTTTTCATCTCTTCTCTCCAAAGTACTTACTGATAAGTAAGACCAATGCACAAAAAAATATCTAGCTTTCAATTCCCAGATCCGTGCGGATCTGCTCGAAGGTACATTCCAGAGCCTTGTGCCCATGGATACGAGCGAACTGGCGGGCGCCCTGGATCATGGCCATGATGGAAATTGCCTTGTTTCGAGCGTTGCCATTGAACTGGAACTCGCCCTGTTCGCGGCCGGTTTCAAGCACCCTGGTGAACCAGTCCAGGGTATCCATCATGAAGCGGTTGAGAGCTTCCTTGGTGCCTTTGGAAAGCTCTTCGAAATCGACGGAAAGGGCGCCGGCAACGCACACCGGCCGACCGCACTCACATTGTTTCAAGGTGAATTCGAACAACCCTTCGAGCTGCGGCCTGGCAGGGCCGCCATAGGCCATGAACTCGGCAGTGCCTTTTCTCAGCGCCTGGTGGCTTTCCCTGATCAGTGATTTGACGAGTTTGGCCTTGCTCGGGAAATGATAATGAACCGCCGCGTTTTTGATGCCCAGCGGTTCAGAAATATCGCGATAGCTGAAGCCGTTCATGCCACGCTGCATCAATAGCTGCAGGGCCGTGTCAATGATCTGTTGCCGAGTGTTGCTGATCGCGTTCATGGTCATTCATTTCCTTACTTGTAAGTAAGTATAGAGTCGTTGGCACGGAAATGCAAGCCCGGTTCTGAAATCCGGTAGCGTTTAGTCCGGGGTCCCCGAACGAAGTTTCTTCAGCTGACCGCGCTTTTTCTTTGCTTCCAGCCGCTTCTGTTTCGCGGCGCGCCCCGGCCGCGTCGGAATCCGCTTGCGCGGCACGCGGGTGGCGCCGAGTACCAGGTCGCGCAGGCGCGTGATGGCCTCGGCCCGGTTTTTTTCCTGCGTGCGGTGGTTCTGCGCCTTGATCACGACCACGCCGTCGGCCGTGATGCGGCTGTCTCCGCTGTTCAGCAGGCGTTGCCTGACGGTTTCCGGCAAGCAGGCTGAATGCAGATCGAAGCGCAGGTGAATGGCGGTGGCCACCTTGTTGACATTCTGCCCGCCGGCACCCTGCGAGCGGATCGCGCTCAGCTCGATCTCGTCGTCCGGAATGGTTATCTGGTCGTTGATGCGGACCATCTGCGCAGTACTCTCTAGCTCCGGTGCGCCCGGATCAGCAGCAGGGCGCCCAGCGCCAGCGCAACCAAACCTGCCACGGACAGGCCGGCAACGAACCAGGGCCCGACTTCCAGACCGGTCAGCAGCGCGCCGCTGAACAACAAGGCGCCGCCGCTGGTGGCGCGCAGGGAGCGCCGGTTGAAGTCCCGCTCATCCTTGCGCAATTGCTGAAGGTCGCGCGAGTCCAGGCGCGTAACCAGCTTGCCTTCGGTAGCCTGTTTCAGGTAATCGTGCAGCAACCCCGGCATTTCCGGCGCCTTGCTGAGCCAGCCGGGCAAGCGCTCGCGCAGGTCCCTGGCGGCCACATCCACGCCATGCTTCTCGCGCAGGATGCGTTCGAGCTCGGGCTTGGACACGGCCATCACGTCGAGATCAGGGTACAGTTCGCGGCCCAGCCCCTCGATGTTCAGCAGGGTTTTTTGCAGCATGATCAGCTGTGGCTGGATGTTCAACTTGAAGCGATAGGCCACCTGGAACAGCCGCAGCATCAGTTCGCCGAATGAAATCTC
>Ga0316196_10001477_pt1 | contig 10280 bp, 10 predicted proteins | sample Eddsed2cm_MG_FD_204938 | JGI IMG/M metagenome (GOLD analysis project Ga0316196, IMG submission 204938) | Coastal sediment microbial communities from Maine, United States - Eddy sediment 2 cm | ecosystem: Environmental > Aquatic > Marine > Coastal > Sediment | place: USA: Maine | collected... | reverse complement strand
AACGGCGTGGGTCTGCGCCTTGCCGTGAAGACAACCGGCTGTTCAGGCATGGCTTATGTCATGGAATTCGCTGACCAGGTCGAGGATGACGATGTGGTCTTTGAAGACCAGGGCATCAAGCTGCTGATCAACCCGAAGAGCCTGGTGTATCTCGACGGCACGGAACTCGATTATGCAAAGGAAGGCCTGAACGAGGGCTTCAAGTTCAACAATCCCAATGTCAAGGATATGTGTGGCTGCGGGGAAAGTTTTAACGTCTGATGTCAGCCTGTCGCTGACAACTGTCCTGTTTCCTGCTGGTTGTCTCCATGGCTGCGGATCATTCCACAACCCACTTTGAGCGTTTCGGTCTGGCGCAGTCGTTTGACGTGGATCTGGAGCTGCTGGATAAACATTATCGTGACAGTCAGCGTGCCGTGCACCCCGACCGCTTCGCGCATGCCACTGATCAGGAGCGTCGCATCTCCATGCAGCAGGCAACGCTGGTCAACGAGGGTTACCAGACACTGAAGGATCCGCTGCAGCGGGGCCGCTACCTGCTGCAACTGGCAGGCCGCAACCTCGATAATGAGCCGCACACGAACAGCGATGTCAACTTCCTGATGGAGCAGATGGAATTGCGCGAGGCGCTGGATGAGGTGCGCAATGCCGCAGATGCCTTTGCCGAACTGGGCCTGATCATGGACCGGATTGCCGATGATATTGCACGACTGGCCAGTGGCCTGCAGCAGCAGTTCAGTGCCGGAGATGAGGCCAGTCTTGATCTGGCCGCAGACAGCCTCACGAAGATGCAGTTTTACCGCAAGCTGCAGGAAGAGGCCATGGAACTGGAATTAGCGCTTGAGGATGAGCTTGAGAGTTAACCCAATCATTGCAAGAAGTCTTATTAGTCAGTAGTTAGAGCATAGTTACAATGGCACTTTTACAGATATCAGAACCCGGTCAATCCAGTGCGCCGCACCAGCATCGGCTGGCGGCGGGCATCGATCTGGGGACGACCAACTCGCTGGTTGCCAGTGTTCGCAGCGGTGTGGCAGAAACCTTGCCGGACAGGGAGGGCCACCACCTGTTGCCATCCGTGGTCCGCTATCGTGACGACGGTACGCCGGTTGTGGGGCACAAGGCATTGGCCGCGGCCACCGACGACCCGCTGAATACCATCGCGTCCGTGAAACGCCTGATGGGCCGGGGTGTCGAGGATGTAAAACGCATCGGCAAGTATCTACCCTATGAATTTGTGCCCGGGTCGAGTGGCATGCCCTTGTTGCATACCACGGCGGGTGACGTCAGCCCGGTGGAGGTCTCGGCTGAAATCCTGCGCACACTCAAGACGCGCGCCGAGGAGACCCTTGGGGGTGAACTGAGCGGTGTCGTGGTGACCGTACCGGCCTATTTCGATGATGCACAGCGGCAGGCAACCAAGGACGCCGGGCGACTGGCGGGGCTGAATGTCATGCGCCTGCTTAACGAACCGACGGCCGCAGCGGTTGCCTATGGGCTCGACAAGGGCTCGGAAGGCATTACCGCCATCTATGATCTGGGTGGCGGCACCTTCGATATTTCCATCCTGCGCCTCAACAAGGGTGTCTTTGAAGTGATGTCGACTGCGGGCGATACCGCGCTTGGTGGTGATGACATGGACCATCTCGTCGCGGACTGGATCATGCAGCAGTCCGGTATGGGTACAGATGCGGGGCATGTGGACATGCGCCGCCTGATGCGAACTGCACGTGCGGCCAAGGAAGAACTGACAACGCGGTCATCAGCCACAATCGAGCTGCTGCGTGACGGTCATGCCGACTGGCGCGGTGAGTTGTCGCGTGCACAGTTCAACGAATTGATTGCACCGCTGGTCGACAAGACGCTGGGGCCCTGCCGCCGGGCATTGCGTGATGCGGGTATACGTGTCGGCGACGTGCAGTCCGTTGTCATGGTCGGCGGTTCGACGCGCGTGCCGCTGGTGCGCGAACGCGTGGCCGCTTTCTTTGCGGCCGAACCCATGGTGGATATCGATCCTGACAAGGTGGTCGCTGTCGGTGCTGCCATTCAGGCGGATATCCTTGCGGGCAACAAGCCTGATGATGAAATGCTGTTGCTGGACGTGATACCGCTGTCACTGGGTATTGAAACCATGGGTGGGCTGACGGAAAAGATAATTCACCGTAATACCACCATTCCGACGGCGCGCGCCCAGGAGTTCACGACCTTCAAGGACGGCCAGACCGCGATGTCCATTCACGTGGTGCAGGGTGAGCGTGAACTGGTAGAGGATTGCCGTTCACTGGCGAAGTTTGAATTACGGAAGATACCGCCGATGGTGGCCGGGGCTGCACGCATCAAGGTGACTTTTCAGGTGGATGCAGACGGCTTGCTGAGTGTGACTGCCGAGGAACAGACCCAGGGTGTTGCCAGCAGTATCGAGGTTAAACCGTCCTATGGTCTGAGCGATAGTGATGTCGAGAAGATGCTCAGGGAATCCATGGAAACCGCCGCCGTTGACCGGGATGCGCGCCGCCTGCGCGAGGAACAGGTCGAGGCGGACAGGGTGCTCGAGGCCCTGCATTCGGCACTGGCCGCCGATGGCGAGCAGTTACTGCAGGCCGCGGAACGAGCGACCATTGATGAAGCGGCAAAACAACTTGAGGAACAGCGTCAGGGTAACGATTACCGTGCCATCAAGCGGGCTATTGAAGCGGTTGAAAAGGCCAGCAGCGCCTATGTCGAGCGCCGCATGAACAGCAGTATTCGCAAGGCCATGGCCGGACACAAGGTGGATGAATTCAATTCGCCATGAATAAAGACTGTTTTATCAAGCTCCCTGAGTAAGAGAGTAGGTAAAGCCATACTTTACAAAACTATTGAGAAAGCTGTTATGCCACAAATTATTTTTCTGCCACATGAAGAAATCTGTCCGGAGGGCGCCGTTGTCGAGGCCGAGCCCGGTGTCAGTATCTGTGATGCGGCACTAAGGAGCGGCATCGAGATCGAGCATGCCTGTGAGAAGTCCTGCGCCTGTACCACCTGCCACGTCTATATCCGGGAGGGTGCCGATTCACTGAACGAGTCCGATGAAGACGAGGATGACCTGCTTGACAAGGCGTGGGGCCTGGACCCGGACTCGCGCCTGAGTTGCCAGGCCATCGTCGCGAACGAGGACCTGGTGGTGGAAATTCCGAAATACACCATTAATATGGTCAGTGAGAATCACTAGTACAGGTACAGCCGATTAAAGACAGAAAATCTGCCACGGAATCCACGAAAGAATACATGCTTTAGCAGAAATATTTCCGTGTTCTTCCTTGGGTTTCGTGGCTATTCAACAAAATAATCCAGGAGTAGAGCATGGCCCTGAAATGGACGGATACCCTCGATATCGCGATTGAGCTTGATGAAACGCATCCCGATGCAGACCCCATTCATGTGAACTTTGTTGACCTGCGCAACTGGGTCATGGCGCTTGATGAATTTGACGACGATCCTGAACACTGTGGTGAGCGCATCCTCGAGGCCATCCAGATGGCATGGATTGAGGAGCGGGACTGACGACCGCAGTGGGTGTCGCAAGGGGTGAATTCATCGTTCCACCTGACAGCGGGCAGCTGGCAGAAACATAAACAGTCACTGTCTGATGTGCGCTGCCAGGTGTTCGTCGTTGAACAGCAGGTTCCAGAAGCACTCGAGCTGGATGAGCACGACCCGTACTGTCACCATGTGCTGGTGACCGATGTGCACGGACGGCCTGTCGGTGCGGCTAGAATCAAAGCGGATGGCCACATCGGCAGAATGGCCGTAGTAAAAGACTGCCGCGGGCAGGGTGTCGGTGCGGCGATGCTGGCAGCGTTACTGGAATATGCCCGTGAACAGGGGTATACCCTTGTCTTCCTGCACGCACAGATCAGCGCAGTGCCGTTCTATACACGATTCGGCTTTGTGGAGAGTGGAGAGCCGTTTATTGATGCCGGCATCCTGCACCGGCGCATGCTGAAGAGCCTGTCATGAACGCACCGGCATGAAAGTTTTCCTCATCAGCCTGGCGCTGTGTCTAATACCGTGGACACTGCATGCCGCAAGTCCTGCCGATGCTTCAGGTGCGTCCCCTGCGGATGGACAGTCCACGGCTGCGAGTAAAGATGAGCCTACGGAGGTTGAAATAGCCGCCACGCAGGAGGCGGTTGATCGTGAGGCAGGCGCCAGTGAAGACCCCATGAGCGAGCAGGAGGTCAAGACCCTGGAGGTACCCGTGCAGCCTGCAGTCAAAAAATATGATTACAGTCTCTATGGAAACTACCGCCTCCGATTTCGCAGTACCGATGGCAGTGATTATGCACTGTCAGACGGCGGATCGCGGCTGGGTGCCGATGCGCAGTACCAGTTGCTTCCAAAGCTGAAGGTCTTCGGACGCGCCGAGCTGGGTTTCAATCTGCTGAGTGAACTGGATTTCCTGATCGACAGCAAGGATAGCGCGCCGGAAGGCAAGGACGGCAACAGTTTTTTCAAGCGCCTGTTGTATGTCGGTTTAGAAGCGCCCGGCTATTTCCTGACATACGGCAAGAGCTGGTCAACCTATTACAAGGTGGCCGGTTTTACCGATCGCTTTGCCGGTACCGGCGGGGATGCATCCGGAGCCTACAATGCGGGCACGGATGGCGGTGCCACCGGCACGGGCCGGGCGCAGTCCGTCATACAGACACGCCTGCACATGGGTAAATTACCCGAGGTCATTGGCATAAAACCGTTTAACCTGAACCTGCAGGTGCAGCAGGGTGAGCCCATTCCGCTTGTCGATGGTGCCCGTTACGGCACGGCCGTCGGCCTGAGTGGCGTGTATCAGATGCAGCCAGATTTTTCACTCGGCATTGCCTATAACTTTGCGGAAATTAATGACCGTGATGACCCCGATATCCGTGAGGCCGGACTCAATGGCAATGTACATGCTCTCCTCGTGGGCACCCGCCAGTTTGGTGAAAAATGGTATCTGGGGACCGTGGTATCACGCTTGCTGAACCAGCAAACAACGGACCAGGGCAAGTACTTTGATGGCTGGGGCTGGGAGGTATACGGCCAATACCAGCTACGTGAAAAGATATGGTTGACGGGCGGCTGGAACTACCTGCGTCCTGACAGTGACCCCTTGAGTGGTGACTATGAAGTCAAGTACGGTGTCCTCGGCCTGCGCTATTCACATGATGGTTTTCAGAACATGATCTATGCAAATGTGAAGTTTGATGGCGGCCACCTGGCTGACGGAGAGGCCCTGGGTAACGTGGTTACGATCGGTCTGCGCTGGAACCTGGGAGAAATCAGCAAGCGGGTAGTGGAGCGGTATCGCCTCTTCCAAGCGCGACAGAGCAGGTAGTCTGTTGAAAGGCAGTTCATTTTTGTGTCTAACCGGGTAGAATCCACCTACCCGACATGCAGGTGGCGGGCATTAACAGGAGATTGCTAGATGAAGTTACGACTATTCGCGTTACTGTTTGGAAGTGTTCTTTCAGGGACGGTCCTTGCTGCCGGTAACTCGCTGAATCCCGTACTGGATGATAAATTCACCTTCAAGCTTGGGGCCTCCTGGCTGAAGGCTGACGGCAGCTTTAGTTCCACGCGCGAGGGTGACCCCACGGAAAAGCTCACAACCAGTGATTTGGGTGTTGATGACACGGAAACAAACGCGGCATTCTCTGCACGCTGGCGCTTTACTGAGCGCTGGCGTCTTACCTTCGATTATTTCGGTCTGGATGTTAACGGCAACGTCCGTGAGGATTTCGATGATCTCGACTTTGGAGACATTCAGGCCTCGGGTTTTCTGGCCGTCGATACGAAGTTCAAAACGGACTTTTATATCGCCCAGGTCGGTTATTCCTTGCTGAAGAATGAACGTGCCGAACTTGGTATCGGTGCTGGTGTGCACATCGTGAGGTTCGATACGAAACTCAAGGTGAGTGGCGGCATCAACAATGCGAGCGGCAGTGTACAGTCAGACTCGGTCGATCTGACAGCGCCGTTGCCGAATGTCCTTGGCTATGGCACCTATGCCTTTACACCAAAACTGTCGCTGGATGGCTCCGTCGGCTGGTTTGGCCTGAGTTACAGTGACTATGATGGTAATCTCCTGACGCTCGCGGCCAATCTTGACTACCGTCTGACCGACCATTTTGGTGTGGGTGTCGGTTACAACTACATTAATATGGACCTGACGATCAATAAATCTAACAGAAAAGACAAATATGATATCGATTACAAAGGCCCGGTTTTATATGTGACTGCCAGTTTCTGATTTTTTTCGGTTCTTTTTTTCGACGTGACGACTGGTTAATCAGCCGGCGTATTCGAAACACATCATCGGTGTCTGGAGGATGTGCCAGCACAGAAAATTTTCAAGCGGGGCGTAGACATGGCTTGCCGGCCTGGTGGCAATTGATATGCGCACTCAAACCACGCACCCGTCGCAACACGACCATATCTTCGGCCAGGACAGGGTCAGGCCCGGTGAGCGTCGCACCCTGTGGGTGATCGCCATCACCGCAACCATGATGGTTGTCGAGATCGCGACGGGGCTTGCCTACGGCTCGATGGCGCTGCTGGCCGATGGCTTGCACATGGGTTCGCATGCAGCCGCCCTGAGCATCGCAACCATTGCCTATATCTACACCCGCCGTTGTGCTGCCGATTCACGTTTCTGTTTTGGAACAGGCAAGGTCAATGCCTTCGCCGGCTACACCAGCGCTGTCCTGCTTGCCCTGTTTGCCCTCCTGATGGCGGGGGAAAGTGTCAATCGATTATTCAACCCTGTCGACATCGGTTTTAATCAAGCCATCGCAGTGGCCGTTCTGGGGTTGATCGTCAATGGCGCCAGCATGATCGTGCTGGGGGGGCATCACGACCATGATCATGAACACCATGGTGATCACCACCACCATCATGGACACACGGATCACAACCTCCGCGCTGCCTATCTTCATGTCCTGGCTGACGCATTGACCTCGGTGCTGGCGATCGTTGCCCTGCTGGCAGGTAAATACCTGGGCCTGAACTGGATGGACCCGGTGATGGGCATTGTCGGAGCCATTCTGGTGGCACGCTGGTCGCTCGGATTGATGCGCGATACCAGTGGCATCCTGCTGGACCACCAGGCGCCGGCCCACATGCTGGAGCAAACACGAGCCGCCATAGAGAGTATTGATGACAACCGGATCACTGATCTGCATATCTGGTCGATAGGTCCGGGTATCTACTCAGCCACACTGACTGTGGTGAGCGATGCACCCGGATCACCTGAGTACTACAAAAGCCTCATTCCAAAGCATCTTGGCATTGTTCACACCATTGTTGAGGTTCATGAATCCCGCCATTGATTACTTTGGAGTGCGCCCGATGTCACGATGTGCCAAAAATTCGGTAGTCCCCCGCAAGATGAAGATTCAGCCGAATCCTGCTGCCAGGTATATACCATCGGCTGACTGGTCTTCCGTTACCTCATGGGGAGCGGATTGGCTGGCATGTACAGGTCCCTTCTTGGGATGTAGATTTCCATGATGCCGTTCGTCGTGGTCGTCGTCATGCGTGTCCAGTCAGCATCATAGGGGAGCCGCAATTGCTTGCGGAATTGCATCCGCCATTGTGAGGTGCTGCGGGTGCCCGGCTGAGACAAGCCATACCGGTCATCTTGTTCGACTTGCACGACCAGGCGGTTGCGACGAATAAATACCTGGATGTCCTCGGGGCGTAATCCTTCAATATAGGTACGGACGTAATAGCCGTCTTCGGTCTCACCCGTGTGCAAGCGTAAGGAAGCCGAATGGCGATGGCTTCTCTCTGCTCCGGCATAGGCGGGGTTAACGCTGTTTGCAGGGGCATCATAAAAACCGTAACCCCACGCAGAGACTGGCAACAAGGCTGCAAAAAGGATGGTTACAATCAAGCGGTGAATGCTGTGCTGCATGGTTTCTGTCCTCGATTAGACCTGGTCACAGTGATGTCTGTATATCCTGTATTTAAGTATAGCTCCTCCTGAATTCCATGCGTTGGCGCGAGGAGATCGTCCGGGTCCGGTCATCAACGTGCCCGTCCTGTAACCGTCAAGATGGTTCATTCGAACGGCTGGCCGGGAATATAAAAAAATGAGTTTGCCGATACCGGCAAGCGCCTGGCCTGATGGTGAGAGGTTTTACCCCTTATGCCGCTGTCGCGGTAGGGGAATTCCTGTTTGTGGGCGACCGGCCTGAGCCGGGTTTTCCCGGTGAGTCATGCACTACGTGGAGAATCAGCAGCGGCTACTCAACATCGCTTTCAGTGGCTGCTGTTGATTCCACGTCGGCCAGGACTTCTTCAGAAGCCTCGATGCCGATGTGATAACAACCGTAGCCGGGCATGACAAACTGGTCGACGGCCATGCCAATGATACGGCCGCTGACTGTTGCCAGGATAGTGCTGGACTCGTTGGTGATCGGGTCGGTAATGGCGCCCAGCACATCGTCGACGTCGACCATGTCGCCGACTGCTCTCTTGCTAAACAGGATGCCACCGCGTTCTGCCCTTATCCAGCTGGATTTATAGTAGACGGGTTCGGGGTCGCCCCATGTGAAGAGGCGCGAGTACATGCCCTCGCGTTCCAGCAAGCGGTTAACGCTGCTAACGCCTGTTTCTATCTGGTCTTCCTGTATGCGCAGGGATTCACCGACTTCCAGTGTGGCGGCCGGGATGCCATGGGCAACGGCCGCGTAGCGCAACATGCCGGGACTGCCGATACTGTGTATGACGGCGATCTTGCCGAAGCCCTCGGTGAGTTTCGCGACATCCTCATGGCGCATGTCTGCACGCAATTGCGGCATGTTGGTGCGGCGCATGGAGCCTGTGTGCATATCGATCAGGAAATCACAATGGACGATGACTTCATTAAACAGCGAGTGGGCGATGCGTGATGCGAGGCTGCCATTGGGTTCGCCCGGGAAGAAACGATTCAGGTCACGCCGATCGGACAGGTAACGGGAAGCTCTCTGGAAGCCCTGCAGATTGACAATCGGTATACCTATTATATTGCCTGTCAGGTCTTCGGGATCGATGTCATACATCACGCGGCGCACGATTTCGATGCCATTCAGTTCGTCGCCGTGAACAGCCGCGGTCATGCACATGGTTTTGCCGGGTTTCTCCCCCCTGATCACCATGACCGGTGTCGGCGTGGTCAGGCCGGCAATGTTGCCATCGGTAGACCATGCCAGGCGTGTCGCCGTACCCGGTGCGATTTCCGAGCCCAGAATAACCATTTTTTCGCCGTCAGCCGACTCATCGGGTGCCGCTCCGGTATTCGTATGCGGGGCGGCGTTATCCGGTTCTGCATTCTCGCCCAAAGGTTCGACAGTGTGTGATGGCTGGGGTAACGGGGCCACCTGTTTCAGATCGACGCTGGGTGCGACCACCGGTTCGGTCAGTCCCGCCAGTTCGGTTTCATCCAGGCTGGCTACCTGCGAGTGTTGTGCATCACCGGCGGGAGGATCTGTCGGGGGGGCGCTGACGGCCGCGTTTGCTGCCGCTACCAGGATGGATAACAGGCTACCTGTGATAGTCAGTCCGCTGCGGCGTAGGCTTGATTTCATAAAACACTAAACATGCAAATTAGTTGATTACCTTCATTATATCTTCTGATTGATTGAGACCTTTAGCGAATTGTAGCCGCGCATCGATATCAGTGGGTAGTTGTTTGTGTGATTCAACCTTGCGTAGATTGGTTAGCAGGCCTCGGCCACTGGCGAGCTGGATGCTGAGTCCGGGGCGTGCATTCAGTTCCAGCATCAGCGGCCCAAGGTTACGGTCAATGACAATATCAACGCCCAGGTATCCCAGACCAACCGTGTCCGCACATTGCATGGCAAGCCGCAGGATGTCGTCCCAGCGGGGTATAACAATGCCACTGGTTTCGTAACCGGTGTCGGGATGCCGATCCACAAGGAGATTATGATGGACGGCATTGGTCGTTTCACCCGTTGCGATATTGACGCCGAGCCCGACTGCACCCTGGTGCAGGTTCGCCTTGCCATCAGAATCACGCGTAGGGAGACGAATCATGGCGGCTGTCGGGATGCCTTTAAAGACAATGATTCTTATATCAGGGACACCCTGGTAGCTGATATGTTCGAACATGGGATCAAAATCGACGCGGTATTCAAGAATGGCCTTGTCGGGGACGCCGCCAAGACTGTACATACCGCTGAGAATATTCGACGTATGGTGTTGTATGGCCTCGATCGTGAGCAGACTGCCATTCGCCTTGCGAAAATGGCTGCCCA
>Ga0316196_10001476_pt1 | contig 10288 bp, 8 predicted proteins | sample Eddsed2cm_MG_FD_204938 | JGI IMG/M metagenome (GOLD analysis project Ga0316196, IMG submission 204938) | Coastal sediment microbial communities from Maine, United States - Eddy sediment 2 cm | ecosystem: Environmental > Aquatic > Marine > Coastal > Sediment | place: USA: Maine | collected... | reverse complement strand
GGGAGATAACCGGTTCAGGGGTCTGAATGGTACTGGGTATTGCGGGTACCGGTTCAGGTGCCGGAGCAGTTGCGCATGCTGTCATCGATAAAACCACTATCAAAGCAAGAAATCTTTTTAACTTGACCATTTTGGTCATTGTCATTCACCCCTATGAATTCGCCAGGTTTTATGGTTTTTGACTGTGCTCCGTACCTGGAACTGTCTTATTAATAGATCAGCATTTCCAGTCCCTGCAATTCAAAGTGTATTGCTTGGCGCTATAGTTTGTCGACTATGGAATAACATTCATCCGAAAAATCAAACGGATGCATAGATAGCTGGCATTTGCCAGGGTTCGGTTGACCTGTGCAGACTTTTATTGCCACTGGGGAAAGTGTCCATCTTAATTCCAGCGCCCATCTGTAACACAATGGTCATAATTTTCCACGCGGTATCTGATTGCTGCGGCACGCCGTGCTGTTTAAGATACCCGCAACGAGTCATGGCAAGGGAACGCTGACATCCCGCCCGGGTCACCAGCCCCGGTCGATGCCGCCAGGCACATATTTCATGGCGGCTGCCGACATGCAGTGCAGTATTACACGATTTCCAGGAGATCCATTCGCATGAAGCACGACCTGACGCGTCCGCCGGACCTGTTGCACGAAACCCACATGGGTCCGACGCGCCTGCAGCGTCCCGACTATGTGTCGCTGCTGCCACCCTGCAATGCCGCCTGCCCGGCCGGCGAGAACATTCAGGCCTGGCTCGCCCTGGCGATTGCAAAACGCTACCAGGCTGCCTGGCAGGCGCTGATCGAGGAAAATCCCCTGCCGGCTGTGCATGGCCGCGTCTGTTACCACCCCTGTGAATCCGGCTGCAACCGCAGCCAGCTCGACAGTCCGGTGAGCATTCATGCCGTGGAGCGCTTCCTCGGCGACCGCGCCATCAGGAAGGGCTGGCAGGTCGAATGGGATGCGACGGACAGTGGCAAGCGGGTATTGATCGTCGGCGCCGGCCCCAGTGGTCTGTCGGCGGCCTATCATCTGACGCGCCTGGGACACACCGTGGAGATCCATGAGGCCGGGCCGACGGCTGGTGGTATGATGCACTTCGGCATCCCCGCCTACCGCATGCCACGGGATATCCTGGATGCGGAGATCAGGCGTATCGAGGACATGGGTGTCAGGATCGTGCTCAACCACAAGGTCGAGAATCTGCTGGCGGAACGGGATGCGGGAGGGTTCGATGCCGTGTTCGTTGCCATCGGTGCCCACATCAGCAAGCACATCGACATTCCGGCTCGCGACGCCGGCAAGATGCTGGATGCAGTAAGCTTTCTGGCCAGTGTCGAGGCCGGTGAGGCACCGCAGCTCGGCCGCCGCGTCGCCATCTACGGCGGCGGCAATACCGCTATGGATGCGGCCCGTGTCGCCAAGCGACTCGGCGCCGATGAAGCCCTGATCATCTATCGCCGTGACCGCGAGCACATGCCAGCTCATCCCTTCGAGGCCGACGAGGCCCTTGAGGAGGGTGTGAAGATCAACTGGCTGCGCACCATCAAGGAAATCGACGCTACCACCTTCACCGTCGAAGTCATGGAAGTCGGCGAGGACGGCCGCCCGCGCAGCACCGGCAAGCTGGAAACGCTGGAGGCCGATTCCCTGATCCTGGCGCTCGGACAGAATTCGGATGCCAGCCTGCTTAAGGAGATCGAGGGCATCGAGTTCGAGTGGGACACGGTGATCGTCGACAAACACATGATGACCGGCCACCCCGGCATCTTCGCCGGTGGCGACATGGTGCCCTCGGAACGCACCGTCACCGTGGCCGTCGGTCACGGCAAGAAGGCGGCCCGCAACATCGATGCCTGGCTGCGTGGCGAAGTCTACCAGGCACCGGCGAAACACCCGCTCGCAAGCTTCGACAAGTTGCATGTCTGGTATTTCAGCGACGCCGCGCAGCGCTCGCAGGAGAATCTCGATCTGCAGCAGCGCCAGTCCGGCTTCGAGGAGGTGGTGCATGGTCTGCGGAAGGTTGACGCCGTGTTCGAGGCGCTGCGCTGCCTGTCCTGCGGCAACTGCTTCGAGTGCGACGGCTGTTTCGGGGCCTGTCCGGAGCGCGCCATCAACAAGCTCGGCAAGCACAAGGGCTATTTGGTCAATTTCGACAAGTGCACCGGCTGCGGTGTTTGCTTCCAGCAATGCCCCTGCCATGCCATCGACATGGTCCCGGAGCCCGCCTGACACTGGCGCGCCTGCAAGTCATTATTTACGCAATCGTTTTCTCCGGCCCCTGAGGCCGACCCCTGGAGCAATACATGGAAAACCGGCAAGTAGTCACCATCGACGGTAACGAGGCAGCGGCCTACGTGGCCTATCGCGTCAATGAGGTCTGTGCGATCTACCCCATTACGCCGTCTTCCACCATGGGGGAGCTGGCCGACCAGTGGGCCAACGAGGGCAAGACCAATATCTGGGGCGATATACCGATTATCGCGGAAATGCAGAGCGAGGGCGGTGCCGCGGGTGCGGCACATGGCGCCCTGCAGACCGGGGCGCTGACGACGACCTTCACGGCCTCGCAGGGGCTAATGCTGATGATCCCGAATATGTACAAGATTGCCGGTGAACTCACCGCTGCGGTGTTTCACGTCGCGGCACGTTCGCTGGCCGCCCAGGGCCTGTCGATCTTCGGCGACCACCAGGACGTGATGGCGGTGCGCGCCACCGGTTTCGCGCAACTGTCCAGCGGCTCGGTGCAGGAGGCCCACGACATGGCGCTGATTGCACAGGCCAGCACGCTGGAGGCACGCATCCCCTTTATTCACTTCTTTGACGGCTTCCGTACCTCGCACGAGGTCAACAAGATCACGCTGCTCAGCGATACCGAGATCCGGGCCATGATCGATGATGATCTGGTGCGCGCGCACCGGCAGCGTGGTCTGGGACCGGATGTTCCGTTCATGCGCGGCACGGCACAGAATCCGGATGTCTATTTCCAGGGCCGCGAGACCGTCAACCCGTGGTATGCACGTACCCCGGAAATCGTGGAAAGCAGGATGCGTGAATTCGGTGCGCTCACCGGTCGCCACTACGAGTTGTTTGCATATCATGGCGACCCCGCGGCGCAACGGGTTGTCATCCTGATGGGCTCGGGTGCGGATACGGTACGCGAGACGGTGGACTGGTTGCAGGCTCATAACGAAGCGGTTGGCGTCATCCAGGTGCACCTGTACCGGCCGTTCTCTGCCGCCCACCTGCTGGCCGCGCTGCCTGCCAGCACCCGTGCCATCGCGGTACTGGACCGCACCAAGGAACCGGGTGCCCCGGGCGAGCCCCTGTACCTGGACGTCGTCACCACGCTGACCCAGGCCGCCGCCGCCGGCAGCCTGCCGACCGCCGCACTGCCGCGCATCATCGGCGGACGCTATGGCCTGTCCTCCAAGGAGTTCACGCCGGCCATGGTGAAGGCGGTGTTCAGCGAACTAGAGCAGCCGCAGCCGAAGAACGGTTTCACGGTGGGCATCAACGATGATGTCGGCCACACCAGCCTGGTCTATGACCCGGAGTTCATGATCGAGTCTGAGCGGGTGGTACGTGCGCTGTTCTACGGTCTCGGCGCTGACGGCACCGTGGGTGCCAACAAGAACACCATCAAGATCATCGGCGAGGATCCCGCCTTCTACGCCCAGGGCTACTTCGTCTATGACTCGAAGAAATCCGGTTCGCAGACCATCTCGCATCTGCGCTTCGGTCCCGAGCCGATCCACTCCAGCTACCTGGTACAGTCGGCCAATTTCATCGGCTGCCACCAGTTCAATTTTCTGGAGCGCACCAACGTGCTGGAACAGGCCGCCCACGGAGCGACTTTCCTGCTGAACAGCACGTATGGTGCAGACGTCGTCTGGGGGCGGCTGCCGCGCGTTATTCAGCAGACCATCATCGAGCGCCAGCTGGACTTCCATGTCATCGACGCCTACACGGTGGCACGCGACAGCGGCATGGGCAATCGTATCAATACCGTCATGCAGACCTGCTTCTTCGCACTCTCGGGCGTCATGCCCAAAGAGGACGCCATCGCGAAGATCAAGGCGGCCATCCAGAAGACCTACGGCAAGAAGGGTGAGGAAGTCGTGCGCCGCAATTTCGAGGCCGTCGACAACACGCTGGCAAGACTGCACGCGGTGACGGTGCCGGCGCAGGTCACCGGCACCCTTGACCTGCTGGAACCCGTGTCAGCGGCAGCACCGGCCTTCGTACGCGAGGTCACGGCCATGATGATGGCCGGCAGGGGCGATGAACTGCCGGTAAGCGCCATGCCCGTGGACGGCACCTTTCCCACCGCAACCTCACGCTGGGAACGGCGCGACCTCTCCATGTACGTGCCCGCGTGGGAGTCGGGTAGCTGCATTCAGTGTGGCAATTGCAGCTTCGTCTGTCCGCACAGCGTGATCCGCGCCAAGTTCTACAACAAGTCACAGTTGCAGCAGGCACCCGCGGGCTTTCGCCATGCGCCCATTGAGGCCCGCGGCCTCCCCGAGGTGCACTACACACTGCAGGTCTACCTGGACAACTGTACGGGGTGCGGGCTGTGCGTCGAGGTTTGCCCGGTGCAGAGCAAGGAAGGAGCCGGACGCAAGGCGATCAATATGCAGGCCAAGGCCGAGGTGCTGGATACCGAGCGCCGCAATGTCGAGTTTTTCGAAACCCTGCCGTACGTTGAACATGAGCGGGTGGATTTCTCCACGGTACGCGGTGTGCAGTTCCTGCAGCCGCTGTTCGAGTTTCCGGGTTCCTGCGCGGGCTGCGGCGAAACACCCTACGTGAAGTTGCTGTCGCAGCTGTTTGGCGAACGGCTGGTGGTCGCCAATGCCACCGGTTGCTCATCCATCTATGGCGGTAACCTGCCGACCACGCCATGGAGCCAGACCGCCGAGGGCAAGGGGCCAGCCTGGTCCAACTCGCTGTTCGAGGACAATGCGGAGTTCGGCTTCGGTTTCCGTCTCACGGCCGACACGCAACTGGCCACTGCCGAACGGTTGCTGAAGGAACTGGCACCGCAGCTGGGCGCGGGCTATGTGCAGGAAATCCTGCTGGCACCGCAGATCACGGAATCCGAGATCCGTGCCCAGCGCGCGCTGGTCGCTGACCTGGAAGAAAAACTGCGCGCCATGGACTCGGAGCAGGCGCGCCACCTGCTGACGGTGTCCGATCAGCTGGTGCGCCGCAGCGTGTGGCTGGTCGGTGGTGACGGCTGGGCCTACGATATCGGCTCGGCGGGGCTCGACCATGTGCTGTCCATGGGACGGGATATCAATATCCTGGTGCTGGATACCGAGGTGTATTCCAATACCGGCGGGCAGATGTCGAAGTCGACACCGCTGGCGGCGGTGGCCAAATTTGCCGCCGGCGGCAAGCGCGTTCCCAAGAAGGACCTCGCCCTGCAGGCGATTTCCTACGGCAATGTGTATGTTGCCCGGGTTGCCATGGGTGCGAACCCGCAGCAGACCCTGCTGGCCTTCCGCGAGGCCGAGGCCTACCCCGGCCCGTCCCTGATCCTGGCGTACAGCCATTGCATTGCCCACGGCATCAACATGCAGCATGGCCTGCTGCAGCAACACCGTGCCGTGGCGAGTGGCTACTGGCCGCTGATGCGTTACAATCCGGAGGTACGCAAGTCCGGTGAAAATCCCTTCGTGCTCGACTCGCAGGGTCCGCGCATCGCCTTCAAGGACTATGCTTATCAGGAACTGCGCTACAAGATGCTTACCCGCACCAATCCCGAGGAGGCGGAGATGCTGATCAGCGAGGCGCAGGAACAGGTCAACCAGAAGTGGCGCATCTACGAACGCGCCGGCTATCAGGGCAGGGAACGGCGCGGTAGTACCGACGTGTATCCGGATAGCGGCGGCAGCAGCTGAGCGGCACTGAATAACAAGAGGATAAGGCCATGGATCTGCGTACCAACTACATGGGGCTGGAACTCAAGCACCCGGTCGTCGCTTCCGCATCACCCCTGTCGGAGAAGCTCGACAACTTCAGGCGTATGGAGGATGCCGGTGCAGCGGCGGTGGTGATGTTCTCGCTGTTCGAGGAACAGATCAAGCACGAGAACGCCGCCATCGAGCACCTGATTACCTCCGGCTCCGAGAGCTATGCCGAGTCCCTGAGTTTCTTTCCGGAGTTCGAGGATTACGAGACCGGGCCGGACGAATACCTGAACCTGTTGCGCCGTGCCACCGAGGCGGTGGCTATCCCGGTCATCGGCAGCCTCAACGGCATCACCAACGAGGGCTGGGTGGACACGGCGCGCCTTATGCAGGATGCCGGCGCCAGCGGTATTGAACTGAATGCCTACTACATTCCCGCCAACCTCTATACGGAAGGGCGCGAGGTCGAGCAGCGTTACCTGGAGGTCCTCAAGGCGGTAAAGGCAGAGGTCTCCATTCCGGTCGCCATGAAACTCAGCCCCTACTTCAGTGCCACCGGCAACATGGCCCGGCAATTCGACGAGGCCGGTGCCGATGCGCTGGTGCTGTTCAACCGCTTCTACCAGCCGGACATGGACCTGCAGGAAATGGCCGTCGTCACCGACCTGAAACTCAGCACGCCTGCCGAGATTCGCCTGCCGCTGCTGTGGATCGGGATGCTGCACGGTCGCATCAATGCCTCGCTTGCCGCCACCACCGGCGTGCACAGCCCGGTGCGGACGTGGTCATGACCACGTCCGGCATGTTGCAGCAGGGCATCGGCTTCCTTACCACCCTGGTGGATGGCCTGCGGGAGTGGATGGAGGCAAGGGAATACGCTTCTGTGACACAGCTGCAGGGCTCAATGAGCCAGGTCAATTGCCTCAATCCCGATGCCTTCGAGCGCGCCAACTACATCAAGATCCTGGAAAGTTACAAGGCGGAATACAAGTAGCGCCGGTCGCTTTAAGGAGCATCTCGCAGTTCAGCAGGTGGTCACGGCCATGCAGCTGCAGCTGCAGGGGCATACCGGCACCATTAGCGAGTGCAGTACCTGCCATACCAGGCTGTCGCCTGCCCTGAATGGCCCTCACGGGAGGCACAACTTCAACAGTACTGACTGGAATCTGGAGCATGAGGATTTCTACAAGCAGAACCCCAATGCCTGTCGCGCCTGCCATGGCAAAAACCTGCAAGGTAAGGTACTTGCCCGCACAGCAACGGCGCGGGACTTCCTGCGGGACGATGATGGTGACAGGACCATCCACCTCGCCAGAGGCACACCGGTAAGCTGTGATTTGTGCCATGAAAAACCCTGAGCCAGTGACTGCGGCGCAGTGGTAACTGCTACTTGACGCGCCGGGTTGTTACAACCCATCCTTGGCAGGATGAAACCTCCGATGTCATCTCGCAATGTCTCTTTATGGCTTGCCTGGAGTGCGCTTCTCAGCGCCAGTATTTACCTGTCCGGTTGCAGCACCTTTTCTGACTGGCGCTCGTCCTGGTCAAGGTCCGAGCAGCCGCCTGCCCCCAGCGACAGGTTTTTGCTGCCGCCTGCAGGAACGGATGTTGTGGGTATTGTGCAGATTGCAACTGCACGCCACGAGGACACACTCTCGGATATTGCCCGTCGTTACGACCTGGGTTACGAGGAGATAGTCGCCGCCAATCCTGGCATGGATCCGTGGCTCCCTGGCGAGGGCACACAGGTGGTGCTGCCCACACAGTTCGTGCTTCCGGATGCACCGCGAGAAGGACTGGTTTTGAATCTGGCTGCCATGCGGCTCTTTTACTATCCCGGGCCCGGAGCCGATGAGCCACCCAGGGTAATCACGCACCCTGTTGGTATCGGCCGTGAAGGCTGGCAGACCCCTGAGGGTAGTTCGCGTATTACCGAGAAAATCGTGCAGCCGACCTGGACCGTACCGGTCTCAGTGCGCAGGGAACATGCCGAAAAGGGCGACCCGTTACCGCCAGTAGTGCCACCCGGACCCGATAATCCCCTGGGAGAATTTGCCATGCGTCTGAGTCTTCCGAGTTATCTCATTCATGGCACCAATCAACCCTGGGGTGTGGGGCTGCGGGTCAGCCACGGCTGCGTGCGCCTCTATCCGGAGGACATCGCCAGCCTGTTTCCAGAGGTTCCGGAGGGAACGCAAGTGATCATCGTAAACCAGCCCTATGTGGCCGGTTGGCGCAATGGGCAACTTTACCTGGAGGCGCACCAGCCGCTTGCCGAGGACGCCAAACGCTGGGGCAACAGCCTCAAACCCATGGAGCAGGCGCTGGCGACAAAGGCAACCGGGGTTGATGCTGTAGACTGGGACAAGGCAAGAAAAGTGGCGCAAGAAGCCCGCGGCATCCCGATTGCCGTCTCACCAGGCAGCCCGGATCTCGCCGAGGTACTGAACTCGGCGCCGCAGGTGCCGAGTCATCCGCCGTGGGCGCTGGCAGACGACAGGGAAGGATAGAAATTTCAGTACGGGTACAGACCTGTCCGGATTTAACAGAATCCCTGGCCTGACCAGTAAGGCACACTCAATCAAAGAGGAGAAGAGAATGACCAATGACCCGAAGAAACAGGGAAACGACTGGACCGATGAGATCATGGTTACCGGTAATGAACTGGTCGCGCGCATCAAAAAACTGGTAGCCGATGGAAATGTGCGCCGCCTTATAATCCGTAAACCCAGCGGTGAGAGCTTGCTGGAAATCCCCCTTACAACCGGGGTGGCGGTCGGTGGAACCGTCACCATACTGGCACCTGTGCTGGCAGCCCTTGGCGCCCTGGCTGCACTGCTGGCAGAGTTCAGGGTAGAAATCGTGCGCACAGATGGAACTGACAAGCATGAGGAATAAACGCGATCATAACGATCAGGCAGTTGTAGCGTCAGGCTGGTGATTGCAGGCATTCACGTGACCCTTCGGGGTCAGGATCTGGTCTCGTGACCGCATTGCAGGTAACGAAGGTGGTGGACTAACTTACTGATAAATATGGCGCGCCCGAGAGGTTTGCTCGCCGCAAGGCGGCTCGCCCTTCGGGGCAGCGTCTTTTCAAGACGCTGCTGTCTCGCCCGGTGATGCCGGGCTCGGCTCGAACCGGGGATGTTTTCATCTGCCCTCGGGCACCCCATATCAAAAAAGGCCACCCTGACGGTGACCTTTCCCGATATGGCGCGCCCGACAGGATTCGAACCTGTGACACCCGGCTTCGGAAGCCGGTACTCTATCCAGCTGAGCTACGGGCGCTGATCGCCCTGTAATGGGCGGGCAGCTAGAATAACGCTATCTGTTCTGCGGGTCTATGGCCGAAGGTCCCTGATTTTAAGGCTGTTAGTCGTGATTTCCAGCGTTGGGTGTTTCCAGTATAATCCTGCGGCATTCGTTTCAGGTGCCATGTCAGAAGACCAGGTGCTTCCCAGGCAAATCAGGAGAATAAAGTGAGCCAAGATAAAGAATTTTTCACCACGTTTTTTTCAATTATGGCCGGATTGGCCGTATTCGCTATCATTTTGGTGATTATCGCATCCCAATTGACCAGCGAAGTTACAGAATACAAACCTGAGAAGATTGTGATAGAAAATATCAAACCGGTTGGTGAGGTATATATTGCCGGTGAGTCGGAACCTGAAGCTGCACCGGCCGCAGCTGCTGCAACGACGGTTGCTGCCGGCCCGAAATCAGGTGAAGAGGTTTACAACAGTAACTGCCTGGCCTGTCATGGGACGGGTGCCGCGGGCGCCCCAAAAATGGGCGATGCTGCGGCCTGGGCGCCACGCATTGCGGCGGGCATGGACAGTTTGCTGGCCAACGCAACCAATGGCCTGAAGGCGATGCCGCCCAAGGGGCTGTGCATGACCTGTTCGACGGAAGAATTACAGGGTGCCATTGAGTACATGGTTAATAAGAGCCAGTAAGTCCGGCTGCCCTGTCGAAAAAAAGGGCTGCCCATGCAGCCCTTTTTTGCGTATGTGGATGGCCGCGGCGCGCCTCTGCAATCAGTGTTGGCCGGAGGCTGCCGGCCACAATATGACCGGCTGCAAACGGGATTCTATATCCTGGTCAAGTAGTGCCGTTGCCTCGTCAGCGGTCACCGGTGGGCTGAACAGGAAGCCCTGAATTTCATCACATTGCAGATCCCGCAGAATGTTGAGCTGCTCCCCGGTTTCGACGCCCTCGGCAACCACCATGAGGTCCATGCCATGGGCCATGGCAATGATTGCACTGACAATCGCCGTATCGTCGGAATCATTGGCAATGTCGCGGATGAAGGAACGGTCAATCTTGACGGTTTTAATCGGGAAACGCTTTAAATGTTTCAGAGAGGAGTAGCCG
>Ga0316196_10001474_pt1 | contig 10295 bp, 6 predicted proteins | sample Eddsed2cm_MG_FD_204938 | JGI IMG/M metagenome (GOLD analysis project Ga0316196, IMG submission 204938) | Coastal sediment microbial communities from Maine, United States - Eddy sediment 2 cm | ecosystem: Environmental > Aquatic > Marine > Coastal > Sediment | place: USA: Maine | collected... | reverse complement strand
CGCTCATGTTCTCCTTTCTCTCGCGCACAAACCCGCTCAACGTGTGGATCGGCAAACTGCGCGAGCCCAAAACCAACAGATAACCTGCATATCCCACCATATGCCTGCTACGGCAGGAAATCTGCAGGCACCGCCAAAGCCGCCAAAATCGACGCAATACAGCCCTTGCCACCAGCGAGCAACAGAGTTATCCTACGCATTGTGAATTTGTTCACGTGACCTTTTTCGCGTGATGCCGCACTACAGCACCTGACCGCCCCTACCAGGGGCGAGGACCGCGGAGGTTTTCCATGACAAAAAGACGAACCGTGATGATTGACGGCAATGAAGCCACCGCCTCGGTCGCACACCGCATCAATGAAGTGTGCGCCATCTACCCGATCACCCCGTCCTCGAATATGGGTGAATTCGCCGACGAGTGGTCGGCGCAGGGGAAGACCAACATATGGGGCGCTGTCCCCGACGTCATCGAGATGCAGTCCGAAGGCGGCGCGTCAGCAGCGGTGCACGGCTCTCTCCAGGCCGGCGCCCTGACGACCACGTTTACCGCTTCGCAGGGGCTGCTTCTGATGATCCCGAGCATGTACAAGATTGCCGGCGAGCTCACGTCTTCGGTCTTCCATGTTTCGGCACGCACCCTCGCCACCCACGCGTTGTCGATCTTCGGCGACCATTCGGACATCAACGCCGTCCGCCAGACCGGATGGGGGCTGATTGCTTCGGGGTCGGTGCAGGAAGCGCACGATATGGCGTGCATCTCGCAGATGGCGTCACTCGCCAGCCGTATTCCCTTCGTTCACTTCTTCGACGGCTTTCGAACCTCCCATGAGGTGTCGAAGATCGAGTACCTCGAGGATGAGGATCTGAAAGACCTCATCGACGACGATCTGATCCGTGCCCACCGCGATCGCGCCCTGTCCCCGGACCGGCCGGTCATCCGCGGCACCTCACAGAATCCGGACACTTTCTTCCAGGCGCGCGAAGCGATCAACCCCTTCTACGAAGCGTGTGCCGGCCACGTCGCCGACGCGATGGAGGCCTTCGGCAAAAGGATCGGACGCGAGTACAAGCTCTTCGACTACGTCGGCGACCCGGAAGCTGACCGGGTGGTAATCATTATGGGTTCGGGCGCCGAGGCGGTCCACGAAATGGTGGACTGGCTCAACGCCAAAGGCGAGAAGGTCGGGGTCCTTAAGGTCCGGCTCTATCGCCCGTTCTCGGCCCGACACTTCATCGAAGCCCTGCCGAGAACCACCAAACAGATTGCGGTCATGGATCGCACCAAGGAGCCGGGATCGCTCGGCGACCCGCTATATCTCGACGTCATCACTGCGCTTCACGAGGCGCGGACCGAAGGCGACAGCCCGTTTGCGGCCGAGCCGCTGGTCGTCGGCGGCCGCTACGGCCTATCGTCGAAAGAGTTCAATGACACGATGGTCAAGTCGATCTTCGATAACCTCGCCGCTGACAAGCCCCGAAACCACTTTACGATCGGCATCGTCGACGACGTCAGCCACACCTCGCTGCCGATGGACGATGACTTCACCATCGCCGGAGACGACGTCTTTCGTGGCCTCTTCTATGGTCTCGGTTCCGACGGCACGGTCGGCGCCAATAAGAACTCAATCAAGATCATTGGCGAGGAGACCGATAACTTCGCCCAGGGCTACTTCGTCTATGACTCGAAAAAGGCCGGCGCAGTGACCGTTTCCCACCTCCGCTTCGGCCCCGACCAGATTCGCTCCTCCTACCTGATCCGCAAGGCCAACTTCGTTGCGTGCCATCAGTGGGTCTTCATCGAAAAGCTCGACATGCTCGCCTACGCCCAGCCAGGCGCCACCTTCCTCGTCAATTCACCGTTCGGCGCCGACGCCATCTGGGATGAGTTCCCGCGCGAGGTGCAGCAGGCGATCATCGATCTCGGCCTCAAGGTCTACTGCATCGACGCCACGGATGTGGCGCGCGAGACCGGCATGGGACGCCGCACCAACACCATCATGCAGACCTGCTTCTTCGCCATCTCCGGCATCCTGCCCCGCGACGAGGCGATCGAGAAGATCAAGGGCGCGATCAAGAAGACCTATGGCGCCAAGGGCGACGAGATCGTCCAGCTCAACTTCAACGCGGTTGACGGCACGCTGGCCAACCTCCACGAGGTCAAGGTGCCCGATGCAGTCACGGCCACCGCCACCCGCCCGCCAACGGTCTCCGACGAAGCTCCCGACCTTGTCAAGAAGGTCACGGCTCTGATGCTCGAGGGCAAGGGCGATCTCCTGCCGGTGTCCGCGTTTCCGCCCGACGGAACCTGGCCGACCGCTACCACCCAGTGGGAGAAACGCAATATCGCGATCGACATCCCGGTTTGGGACGAGGGGCTTTGCATCCAGTGCAACAAATGCGTCATGGTCTGCCCCCACGCCGCGATCCGGGCCAAGGTCTATGAGCCGGCCGCTCTCGACGGATCGCCCGAGACCTTCAAGGCGGTCGACTACAAGGCGAAGGACTTTCCAGGCTCCAAATACACCATCCAGGTGGCACCCGAAGATTGCACCGGCTGCGAGCTCTGCGTGAGGGTCTGCCCGGCCAAGGACAAATCCAACCCCAAACACAAATCTCTCAACATGGCACCGCAGATGCCCTTGCGTGAGCAGGAGCGCGAGAACTACGCCTTCTTCCTCGACCTGCCCGAGGTCGACCGCACCAAGGTCAAGATCGACGTCAAAGGCTCGCAATTCTTCCAGCCCCTCTTCGAGTACTCGGGAGCCTGTGAAGGCTGCGGCGAAACGCCTTACGTCAAGCTCCTCACCCAACTCTTCGGTGACCGGTTGTTGGTCGGCAACGCCACTGGCTGCTCATCGATCTACGGCGGGAACCTGCCGACCACGCCGTACGCCGTCGACGAAAACGGACGCGGACCGGCGTGGAACAACTCGCTCTTCGAGGACGCAGCCGAGTTTTCGCTTGGTTTCCGCCTCGCCATTGACCAGACCTCGAGCGCCGCGCGGCGGATCCTCAAAGGGCTGGCTTCCACAGTCGGCGAAGGGCTCGTGGACGAAATCCTAATCGCGGACCAGCTCAGTGAGGAAGGTATTGCCGCGCAGCGCGCGCGTGTCGAGACCTTGCGTAAGAAGCTTGAAGGCATCGACAGCTCCGACGCAAGAACCCTCGCTCACATCGCCGACTACCTGGTGAGAAAGAGCGTTTGGGCTGTCGGCGGCGACGGCTGGGCCTATGACATCGGCTACGGTGGTCTCGACCACACCCTCGGAATCGGCCGGAACGTCAATCTGCTGGTCCTTGACACCGGCGTCTATTCCAACACCGGCGGCCAGGCTTCAAAGGCGACACCGCTTGGCGCTACCGCCAAGTTCGCGATGGGGGGCAAGGAGATCCCATCCAAGGACCTCGGCATGATGGCCATGGCCTACGGCCACGTCTACGTGGCCTCGGTCGCCTTCGGAGCCAAAGACAGCCAAACCGTGCGGGCCTTCCTCGAGGCCGAATCCTACGACGGACCCTCGATCATCATCGCCTATTCGCACTGCATCGCCCACGGCTACAACCTGTCCGATGGCCTCGACCATCAGAAGGCAGCGGTGGAGTGCGGAGCCTGGCCGATGTATCGCTTCGACCCCCGCCGCACGGCGATGGGCGAGAATCCTCTCAAGCTCGACTCGCGGGCGCCGAAGATTTCCTTCTCCGAGTGGGCGCTCTCCGAGACGCGTTTCCGGATGCTCATGAAGACCAACCCCGAGCGGTCGAAGAGATTGCTCGAGGAAGCCCAGCGCGTCGTTCAGGCCAAGTACGACATGTATCAGCAACTCGCAAACCTGCACTACGGCTCTGATGCCGACACCGAAAGCAATTGAGGGAGGGAGCTATGGACCTCAAGACTACCTATCTCGGACTCGAACTCGCCAACCCGATCGTCAGCGGTTCCTGCCCTCTCGGAGCCAATCTCGACACCATCCGCCTCCTCGAAGACGCAGGAGCGGCTGCCGTTGTCACACCATCCCTCTTCGAAGAAGAGATCATGGCCGCAGCCACGGCGCAGATGGAGATGGAATCGGCCGGGGCCGGTTTTGCCGAGGCCTCGTCCTACATCCCCAATCCCGACGGCTACCATATCGGCCCGGATCAGTACCTGGAGCATATCCGGGCGGCCAAGGAGGCGGTATCCATCCCGATCATCGCCTCGATCAACGGCACCTCCCCGGGAGGCTGGACGAGCTATGCCAAAAAGATGGAAGAGGCCGGGGCTGACGCCCTCGAACTCAACACCTACTACATCGCCACCGACGCCAAAGAGCCCGGCAGCGATGTCGAAAAGCGAACGCTCGATATCGTAACCGCGGTCAAGGAAGCGATCTCCATCCCGGTCGCGGTCAAGCTGTCCCCATTCTTCTCTTCGCTCGCCAATCTCGCGAGACAGCTCCAGGAGAAGGGCGCCGACGGAATTGTCATCTTCAACCGTTTCTACCAGCCGGACATCGACATCGAGGAACTGGACGTGGTGCCCAACCTTCGGCTTTCGACCGCTGATGAGTTGCGGCTGCGGCTCAGGTGGCTGGCCATCATTTCGAGCCAGGTCGAAATGTCGCTCGCGGCCACCGGCGGCGCCCACAATGCGGTCGACGTCATTAAGGCGGTGATGGCCGGGGCCCATTCGGTGCAGATGGTGTCGGCGCTTCTGATCCACGGTCCGGAGCACATCAAGCGCACCCTCGAAGCGATCGATTTCTGGCTCACCGAGCACGAGTACGAATCGTTGCGCCAGATGCAGGGCTCGATGAACCTGTCCAAGGTACCGGATGCGGCCAAGCTGACCAGGGCCAACTACATGAAAATGCTGGACAGCTGGCAGCAGTAGCAGTTCGTTTCAATCAGCGATTCACAGGGGCGGGAAACCGCCCCCTTTTTTCGCCAATTATGAGCGCCTGGCCGCTTCGGCGACACAGGTGCCACTCTTCGCATTGTTTGCCCCGAAAGCGGTCCACGATCGAGAGGCGACAAATTCAAACAATGCGAAGGGTGGCACCCTCCTCGCTGCTATCAGGAGCCCCTAGAGGCGTGCTCGCACCTCTTCAAGAACGGCCTCGAATTCAGGGTTCCCCTTCAGGGAGTCGAAGTCGTCATCTTCGAAGATGCGGTGGTTCGCCCAACCGAAATCGAGGAGGCGATGCAGCGTTGCAATGGCGGCATCGGCGTCTCCACTCAGAGCCAGAATGCAGGCCTGGTCGTAGAGGTTCCAACCGGAAGAGGGATGATTGGCGCCAAATATCTCGTTTCGAATTCCAAGCGCACGTTGATACCATCGTAGCGCTTCGTCGTACTCGCCCTGCTGGTAGTAATGGAATCCGAACAACTCGGTGGTCCGCGCCACACCCAAATGTTTGGAGCCGTGAGCTTTCTCAGCGATTTGCAGTGTCCGGTCAAGCGCGGCACGAGCACCCTCCAGATCCCCTCGGTTGACCAAGAACAACGCATACGGCCCCAGGGTCCAGATGAGATCCGGGTGGTCAGGACCCAGGGCGCGCTCTCCGATCGCGAGCGCACGCGTGATTTTTTCATCGGCTTCTTCGAGGTTCCGTTGCCGTCGATCGAGTTCCGCCAAAAGTGTAAGTGGCGTCATCAAATTGGGATGATCGGGACCGAGGGCGCGCTCCTGGATCTCGAGCGAGCGTTCGAACAGCGATCGTGCCTGATCAGGGCGGATGGTCTCCATATGGACACGGCCAAGGGCGGCCAAGATCCCGCCGACCGCGGGATGGTCGGGGCCGTATCTGGCCTCGTACGACTCCAACGCACGTTCGAGAAGCTGTTGCGCTGCGGCGTAGTCCGCCAAATCCATCAGCATTATGGCGTACGGCCAGGTGGTATGGACGGCCACCGGGTCGTCCTCCATCCCGCCCTCTCGGAGAATTTCCATCGAGCGCTCGAAGGCCGCCCGCGCAGAGTCGTACTCACCGGCGCGCAAATAGGCGCCACCGGCAAACCCGAGACTCGAGGCCACAGCCCAGTGGCCGGGATTCAGGGCCTCTTCGTAAACGGAAACAGCCCGCTCAAACAGCGAGCGCGCCTGTCCATAATCGGCAACCCAGTAATCGAGCCACCCGAGGGAAACACAGCTTTCAGCCACTTCCGTGTGAATGGGACCGAGGTATTCTTCTCGGAGCATCAGAGCCTCTTCGAGCAACGGTCTCGCTTCATCAAACCGGCCCAGATTTCGGTACGCATTGCCGACAGTGCTCAAAAGCTGCGCCCGCATGAGCGGTTGGTCCGTCAGCTCGTCCCGAATCCGCTCCACACCTCGGTCAAGCATCGCGGTGGTCGACGGGATCTGTCCCAGCTGAGCTTCTGGATCGAAGTCCGCAAACATTCCAACCAGCATTTCCGAAACCTTGCGCGCCGTCTCCGCCTCGTGCCTCGCTTTCACGAATCCGACTGCGGTGCCGACGACTCCCGCGACCAGGGCGACGGCCACCACCAAACCCGCGGCGACGCCGACTCTGTGCCGGCGGGCAAATTTCTGAATCCGGTACGGAGTACTCGGCGGGCTCGCCTCGACCGGCTCGCTTCTGAGGTACCGGCGCACGTCCGCCGCGACCTCCGACGGTGAGCCATAGCGGCGGGTACGGTCCTTCTCCAGCGCCTTCATCACGATCCAATCGAGGTCGCCGCGCAGAGTCCGAGCCAGCCCCTGAATGTCGGTCCGGCGCCGTTCGGCCGCCACCTTGGAGGCTTTACCGAGGCTCGAAACCCGGGTGCTCGGTCGAGGTGGTTCCTCCTCACGAATACGCCGGCGCATTTCGTCGAAGCCGGCCGTCCGTAGCTCCCCTGAATCGAAGGGCTGTGTCCCGGCCAGCAGCTCATAGAGCACGACGCCCAGCGAGTAGACATCGGATCGGGTGTCGACATCGAGCCCGGTGAGCTCCGCCTGCTCCGGGCTCATGTACTCGGGGGTCCCGATCCACTGGCCGAGCTCTGTGAAGAGGGTGCGTTCGGTGAGCCTCTGCGAGGTCGCTTTGGCGACGCCGAAATCGATGATCTTGGGAATTGGCCGACCGTCCTCGACCGCAACCAGGATGTTCGATGGCTTGATATCGCGATGGATGATGCCCTTTTGATGCGCGTGCTGCACCCCCCCGCAGACGTCCATAAAGAGCGTCAGCCGCTCCTGAGTGCTCAAGCGCTGAGCGTCACAGTAGTCGGTCAGCGGCACCCCTCTGACGTACTCCATGGCGAAGAAGGGTCGGCCCTCGTCGGTCGAGCCCGCCTCGTAGGCCTTGGCGATTGTGGGGTGGTTCATGAGCGCCAGGGCCTGCCGCTCGGACTCGAAGCGAGCCAATACCTCCTTCGTGTCCATGCCCCACTTGATGAGCTTGAAGGCCACCCTGCGCCGCACCGGTCGCTCCTGCTCGGCCTCCCACACCTCGCCCATGCCGCCCTCGCCGAGCTTCTGCAGGAGCCGGAAGTTGCCGATCCGTTCGGGTGGACGTCTCTCCTCCGGCGGATCCGGCGTTGAGCAGTCGATCTCCAGGAGAGCATTCACTTCACGACGGAGATCATCGTCCCCCGCGCACGCCTCATCGACGTACGGCGACCGCTCCTCGACCGCCAACTCACAAGCAGCCAGAAAAACCTCTTTGGCCCTGCGGTGACGATCAACAGTCATGACGGCCCAACCTCCGAAAGCCTGAGACGCAGCCACGCCTGGGCGTGACGCCAGTCGTTCTCGACGGTGCGTTTGGACACGCCGACCACTTCGGCCACCTGCTCAACCGTCAGCCCCCCAAAGAATCGGAGAGTCACGACCTTCGCTTCTCGCTCGTCGATCTCTGCAAGCTGCTCGAGGGACGCGTTGAGGTCGAGAAGCTGCTCAGGATCGAGCACCTCCCCGCCCAGCGGATCAAGGGCCTCCGAAAGGGTAATGCTCTGCCACCCGGCACCCCTCTTCTGTGCTCCACGTTCGCGTGCGTGGTCCACCAACAAACGGCGCATCACCCTGGCGCCAACAGCGAAGAAATGGGTCTTGCCTTTCCAATTGGCGCGGGTCTGGTCGACCAGCTTGAGGTAGGCCTCGTGAACCAGCGCGGTCGGTTGCAGGGTGTGGCCCGGGGTTTCGCGGAACATGTATCCCTTTGCGAGCCGGCGCAGCTCGTCATAGACGACCGGAAACAAATCCTCCGCGGTGGCGCGATCGACCTTTCCGGTCCCACTCAGACCGGAGATGATCTCCGTCACGAGGGTTTTCGAATCCGTCGTCAACCACGGCCTCCTGCTATCTGCATTGGTGCCAGAACATTGTAAGGGAATTCCGACCAAGCACCCATTTCCTATCGAATCCTACGGAACCGGCGACCCCGGCGTTTCATGTTGCGGGGTTTTCAAAGCGAATCCGCGTTACTGCATGGAGACCGAAAATCAAATCGGAGAGTCTCTTGTAGAGAGAAAAAAGGCATGAGCAACGGGAGGAAAAGATGAAACGAACGCTGATTCTATTGGCAGTTGTAGGAATGATGGCAATACTCGCCACCCCAGTGGCGGCCGCGGACTCTGGTTGGCATCTCCGGGTCTTTGCAGCCGGATTCGACCCAGACCTCGACGTGATGGTTCCTGCGGAAAACCCTGATGAAGTCCGGGTTCGGGCCGACAGTGATCTCGGCTTCGGAGCCAGTATCGAGTACCAGTTCAGCAGTCTCATCGGCCTCGAGGCCGGGTTCATGAAGGCGAGCCCCGCGGTCGAGCTGAGCGCCGAAGACATCCCGGGGTACGGCGATATTTCCCTGACGGACTCGATGTCGACCACCGCCCTCATCCTTGACCTCAATTTTCACCTGACACCCAACAGCGAGTACTTCGACCTGTATCTCGGTGGCGGAATCGCCAGCATGGGTTATAGCGACCTTCACTTCACTGAACCGGACGGAGATTCCCTGGACCTCAGGATCGACGACGATCTCGGCTATTCCGCCAAGGCCGGTATCGGAATCTCGCTGGGCAAGAACAGCAGCTGGGCCGCGTTTGGCGCCCTCCGTTATATCTGGACAGACCTCGAGGTCACGCAGGAAAACTCAGCGACCTTTGATTTCGATACGTTCTCGTTCACGGTGGGGATTGCGGTTAGCTTCTGAGAGGCGCCACCCACAATTGATGCGCGCGTTGTGGCTTCGACGACACCGGTGCCACATTTGAGGAGCGCGTTGGGACTTCGACGACACAGGTGCCACTCTTCGCATTGTTTGCCGTCAACACGAAACCTCTACGGGAAACGACGAGGGCAAACAATGCGAAGGGTGGCACCACGCCCACCGAAGCGAAACGCCACGATTCGTTGGATCAGCCTGACACAAACGGATTCGTCGCGCGCTCACGGCCGATGGTGGTATCGGGGCCGTGGCCGCAGATGACGCGGGTCTCGTCGGGCAGGGTGTAGAGCTGTTCGCGGATTGATGCCTCGAGGACCGGGAATGAGCCGCCCATGAGGTCGGTACGGCCTATGGACCCCGCAAAGAGGACGTCGCCAACAACCGCCAGCGGTCCGTCGTTACTCGTCACCACAAAACAGACACCGCCAGGCGAGTGGCCTGGGGTGTGTCGCACCTCGAGCTCAAGGGCTCCAACCGACACCGTGCCACCGTGTCGTAGGGTCAGATTCGGCTCCGGGGGTGCCTCAACCTCGAGGCCAAACATCTGTGCCTGCAAAGGCGCGTTGCGATAAAGCTCGATCTCATCAGGATGTAAGCCTATCGGCAACTTTCCTCCGAGCAGACGGAAAATTTCAGCGGTGCCACCCACGTGGTCGAGGTGACCGTGGGTGTGGAGAATCATCGTCGGGCGGAGACCGGAGGCGCGCACATGGTCGGCGATCTTCTCCGCCTCCTCCCCGGGATCGATGACCACCACCTCTCCGGCATCGGCGTCTCCAAGCAACACACAGTTTGCCTGGATCGGACCCACCGCAAAAACATCCAGAAAGAGCGGAGCCGTCATTGGACAGACCCATAGACGTTATTGCGAATTTCGAATTCTGAATTCTGAATTCTGAATCCCCGCCCTCCCACGCCAGTAGGCTGCGATGGGAATTCCGAATTCCGAATTCCGAATTCCGAATTCAAACGAAGACTCTCTCGACGAGTAAACCCATGAGCCGACTCAGCTTTTCCGCTGCTTTTTCGCCCTCCTCCAGGACCTCGGTATGGGTCAGGGGACGGTCAACGAGGCCGGCCGCGGGGTTGGCGGCGAAGGAAAGCACGAGGACCTTCATTCCCATGTGGCGGGCCGCAATGACCTCC
>Ga0316196_10001470_pt1 | contig 10305 bp, 9 predicted proteins | sample Eddsed2cm_MG_FD_204938 | JGI IMG/M metagenome (GOLD analysis project Ga0316196, IMG submission 204938) | Coastal sediment microbial communities from Maine, United States - Eddy sediment 2 cm | ecosystem: Environmental > Aquatic > Marine > Coastal > Sediment | place: USA: Maine | collected... | reverse complement strand
CTTCCGAGTCCCGTGCTTCCATGTCCTGCACGATATCGGCCTGGGTATCGGTATGCAGTTCTTCCATGATCTTCGCGGCGACCGTGGAGTTGAGGCTTTCGATCATGGTGACGGCGAGCTCGGCCGGTGCCTCTTCGATCAGTTCGGCGGCCGCCCCGGGCGGCAGCATGGTCATCAGTTCATCGCGATCTGAGGGCTCCATCAGCGAGACCTGTCGCAGCGCTTCGTGGCTGGAAAGATTTTCGACCATTTCCGTCAGCTGTGCTTCGTCAGCGGCATCTACTGCGGTCTGCAACGCATCTTCGTAGGTTTCGAGATCCTCGGTATCGTCGTGTTTAGGCTGCTCACTCATGATGTCTGAATCCTTATGCTGCTGGAAAAATTCGCTTAATGGTGGCCGCTGCTCGCGCCAATGTAAAGCGAGCATCGCTGCGCCCGATTCAGTCTGAACTTAATTTTGCGCTAGTGGGTAAATTGTTGATCTGGATAGCTTTCGCGTTCCATTGTGCAGCGGACCCGGGCGCGACCTGCAGGTTGCGTAGCCTGTGAGTCACCCTGCCGATTACGCATCGGTAACGTAGCGAGTGACGGTTACCCGGTGTCGGTAGCGACAGCGCTGGCCTTGCCGGGTGGTCTGCGGGGGTAGCTAGCGGGGGTAGGCCTGCCCACAGTGGATCATGATCGCGCTCAGTCGTCCTGCATGATTTCCGCGACCATTTCCGAGTAATTCTGCAGACGACTGACGGCATGTTCTAACTGGGCCTTGTCAAGCGAGGCGCTGATTTCCTCGAGCGCCTGTGCATAGGCATTCCAGTATGCGCTGCGCGCCGGCTCGTAGGCGCGCGCATGGTCGCTTGCCGGATCCAGTAGAATAAACTGCAACTGCCGGGTGGAAAGACCATCGCTTGCGGCTTTACGCAGGGCACCGAGCAGCGCCTGCTGGCGTGCTTCGCGATAACTGATCCAGGCCGGGTAGAGATCCGGCAGACGCTGCAGGCGCAGGGCAATTTTTTCGCGTTGCAGTTCATCGAACGTGCCGAACCAGTTTTGCAGTCGTTTCAGGTTGCGTTCGACCCGATGGATCTCACGCTGTTGCAGCGACATTTCCAGGTAGTCCTCATGGTCGGCTGCATCGTCGCGGAAAAATTGCTGGTAGTGGTCAATCTGCGCAGGAGTCAGGGTTGCCGCGATTGGCCCGACGTCATCGATCATGCGGGTAACCGAACGCTGCACGGCGAGCATGAACTCGGCGCGCAGCGCAAGCACTTCGTTCGCGCTCAGGCCATCGGCGACGGCGAGCGCGGCCGAATCCATGAATTGCCGGTAGCGCGCCAGTTCAAACTGCCGATGCCAGGCGAAGAATTCCTGCAAGGCCTCATCGAGCCGGGTTTGCTGGGCATCGTCGAGGTCGAAGGCATTTTCGAACTCATTGCCGACCAGGGATGGCGCATGATCGTAGGCGAAGTTTATAGCGCCACAGCCCGCCAAAAGTAAGGCGGCGATGATGACGAAGCAGGCGCGGCAGATTCTTATCATCACTCCATTACAGCAACGGCTGATTTATCTGAGCGCTTTCGGCAACGGGAAAATAACGTCTTCGGTAAATCCCATGGACGAAGCTTTACCGGCACCGTGAGCCTGAAGAAAAGTGACTACATTATTCACCAGCAATTCCGGTGCAGAGGCGCCTGCAGTAACTCCGATGCAGGTCTTGTCTTGCAGCCATTCCAGCTTGATATCAGCGTCGCTGTCGATCAGGTAGCCCGCGATGTTTTTGTTTTCGGCTATCTCGCGCAGGCGATTGGAATTAGAGCTGTTGTTGGAACCGACCACCAGGATCAGGTCACAGCGTTCGGCAAGCTGCTTGACGGCATCCTGCCGGTTCTGCGTGGCGTAGCAGATGTCTTCCTTCTTCGGCCCCTTGATCATTGGGAACGCCGTATGCAGGCTGTCGATCACGATGGCAGTATCATCCTTGGATAGCGTGGTTTGCGTGACGTAGCGTAATTCTCCAGGGTTGTTTACCTTGAGTTTTTGTACGTCATCGGACGACTCTACCAGGTAAATATCACCGCCATTGCTGCTCTCGTACTGCCCCATGGTTCCCTCAACTTCCGGGTGTCCGCGGTGACCGATCAGGATCGTCTCGATTCCCTGGCGGCTGTAGCGACTGACTTCCATATGAACCTTGGTGACCAACGGGCAGGTCGCATCGAACACCTTGAGCTGGCGGCTGGCAGCCTCGCGTTGAACAGCCCGGGAGACGCCATGGGCGCTGAAAATAACGTAACTGTCGTCCGGCACCTGGTCGAGTTCGTCGACGAAGATGGCGCCTTTGTGTTTGAGATCATCGACGACAAACCGGTTGTGGACGACTTCATGACGGACATAGATCGGCGCGCCGAACAGCTGGATCGCGCGCTCCACGATTTCGATGGCGCGATCGACACCGGCGCAGAACCCGCGTGGGTTGGCTAACAGAATTTCCATCAATGTAAGGTCTTGGGTTCAAGGGTATCGTTATCGACGGCGACTATCTTAACGCCATAGCGAACGGTTTGACCAGCCAGCGGATGGTTGAGGTCGACCCTGACCTGGTGGTCGTCAAAATCGAGTATCGTACCCGGTAGCGTATCGCCTGCCTCGTTGGCGAATTCGATGATGAGGCCGGCTTCGAGTTCCAGGTCCGGTTCGAAATCGGTGCGGGGTAATGCGCGGAACAGGGTTTCGTCGATGTAACCGAAGGCGAGATCGGGTCCGATATCGATGGTTTGTTCATCGCCTTCGCAAAGTCCGATCAGCGCCAGTTCAAGTCCCTCTGCCATTTCGCCTTTGCCGAGCTCGATGGTCATCGGTTCATCGTCGAAGTTGTCTTCGAGTATCTGGTCGTCGGTTAATCCGAGGCGATAGTGCAGCGTCACCCGGCTGTTGCGTTCGATCATGCTCATGTCGCTATTTGGTTTCTTCTTTATGTACGCCGAAGAAGCTGCTAAGGATCAGTAGCACCGCGCCGACACTGATGGCCGCATCGGCAATGTTGAAAGCCGGGAAGGCGGTGCTGCCCAGCCATACCTGGATGTAATCCACCACGTGCCCGAGCAGGATGCGGTCGATCAGGTTGCCGATTGCACCACCAAGAATCAGACTCAGCGATGCCGCGGTCAGTATTTCGTCGGCGGGCAGCTTGCGGATCCATTGCACGATAACGATGCTGACCACGATGGCAATGATAGTAAAGAACCAGCGTTGCCAGCCACCCGCATCGGCCAACAGGCTGAAGGCAGCCCCGGTGTTGTAGGTCAGGAACCAGTCGAAGTAGGGCATCACGTTGACGGCCTGATGCGCTGTCAACTGCGACTCGGCAATCTGTTTGGTGGCCTGGTCGAGAATGATCACGCACAGACTGACCCATAACCATTTAAGCTGAGTGCTTGTGCTAGTCATTGAAGCCGTTACTCGTAGCCGGTGCTAACCTAGACGTAGGCGCGCGGCTCACCATCACCCTCGATATTGTCAATACAACGCCCGCATAACTCGTCGTGTACGGGATGCTGGCCAACGTCCTCGCGATGGTGCCAGCAGCGCACGCACTTGGCGAATTCGCTGGCGCTCGCGGCGATGCGGAAACGGCTGCCATCGGCCAGGGTAATGAGGTCCTCGCTGTCGCTGTCTTCGAGCACCATGAGCCTGGCCGCCGAGGTGATCATGACGAAGCGCAGTTCATCACTGATAACCTGCAGGCGCTCGACCAGTGGTGCATCGGCGTGGATCACGATGTCGGCGTCGAGGCTCGAGCCGATCTTGCCATCCTGGCGCAGTCCTTCCAGGGTGCGCGTCACTTCGGTGCGCAGTTGTTCGAGTACAACCCAGACCTCCGCGTCAATGTCGGGGTTGGCATAGGCGAAAAGTCCGTCATACCATTCGGCGATAAACACGCCGAGTTCAGCGCGCTCGCCCGGCATGTTTTCCCAGACTTCGTCAGCAGTGAAGCTCATGATCGGTGTGATCCAGCGCGTCATTGCCTCGAGCACGTGGTACATCGCGCTCTGGCAGGAACGGCGCGCGCGCGAATCGGCTTGCGTGGTGTACTGACGATCCTTGATGACGTCAAGATAGAAGCCGCCCAGCGTTTCCGAACAGAAATTATGAATTTTCTGCATGGCCAGATGAAACTGGTAGTCGCCGTAGTGTTCCTGCAGTTGTGTCTGTAACTCGAGCGCTTCGGCAACAATCCACTGATCGAGCGCGAGCATGTCCCCGGCTGCTACCAGGTGGTTGGCGGGATCGAAGCCGTTGGTGTTGGCCAGCAGGAAACGCAGGGTATTGCGAATACGACGATAGGAGTCTGCGGTGCGTTTGAGGATCTCGTCCGAGATCGTCATTTCGCCGGAGTAATCCGTCGAGGCGACCCACAGGCGTAAGATATCTGCGCCGAGCGTATTGGTTACCTTGATCGGTGCGACAACGTTACCGACCGACTTCGACATCTTCATGCCCTTGGCGTCGACCGTGAAACCGTGCGTCAATACCTGTCGGTAGGGCGCCTGGCCGTGCATCGCACAGGACGCCAGCAAAGACGAGTGAAACCAGCCGCGGTGCTGATCCGAGCCTTCCAGGTACATGTCGGCCGGGAATTCGAAGCGGTCATCCTGTTGCAGCACGCTGAAATGGGTAGTGCCGGAATCAAACCAGACATCAAGCGTGTCGCTGAGCTTGACGTAATCATCGGCATCGTCACCGATCAGCTCGCGCGCATCGAGTGAAAACCAGGCCTCGATCCCGCCCTTTTCGATGCGTTTGGCCACCGCTTCGATCAGCTCCGCCGTGCGTGGGTGCAATTCATTGGTCTGTTGATGCATGAATAATGGAATCGGCGAGCCCCAGTAACGCTGCCGCGAGATGCACCAGTCGGGCCGCTTTTCGATCATGCTTTCGATGCGCGCCTGGCCCCAACCGGGCACCCAGCGCACTTTTTTGATCTCTTCCATGGCGAGATCACGCAGACCGGCCTTTTCCATGCTGATGAACCATTGCGGGGTGGCGCGAAAGATGATCGGTGATTTGTGGCGCCAGCAGTGCGGGTAGCTGTGCTGGAATTTTTCAACGTGGATCAGGGCATTGTTTTCCTTCAATACCTCGATCACGTGGTCGTTGGCGCTGAATACGTGCTCACCGGCAAAGAATTCGGTGTCTGGCAGAAAGCAGCCATTGCCGCCGACCGGATTATAAATTTCAAGGCCGTACTTACGACCCAGGATAAAGTCATCCTGACCGTGTCCGGGTGCCGTATGCACCGCGCCGGTGCCGGCTTCGAGGGTGACGTGATCGCCGACCACGAGCAGTGACTCGCGCGCGTAGAACGGATGCTGCAACAGCAGGCCTTCCAGTGCCGCACCTTTACCGCGCGCCACGACCTTTGACTCAGTGATGCCGTAGCGTGCCAGCGCCTCCTGCGCCAGGCCTTCGGCAAGCAGCAGGCGTTCGACGCCAAGCTCGGTTTCGACCTGCAGCAAGACGTATTCCTCGCCGGGATTGAGCGCGACGGCGAGATTGGCCGGCAGGGTCCAGGGTGTGGTGGTCCAGATCAGTACGGACAGCGGTCCTTCGCCCGGGCCGTCAGCCTCGCTGTCGAGCGCGGCGATAAATGCCGCTTCGTCGATAACGGCAAAACGGACGTCGATCGCGGGTGAAGTTTTGTCCTTGTAATCGACCTCGGCTTCAGCGAGTGAGGAGGCGCAGTCGATGCACCAGTGCACGGGCTTGTCGCCCCGCACCACGTGTCCGTTTTCGATGATTTTGCCGACCGAGCGCACGATATTGGCTTCAGTCTCGAAGTTCATCGTCAGATACGGGTTGTACCAGTCGCCGAGCACACCGAGGCGGATGAAGTCGATGCGCTGCTTGTCGATTTGCTTGAGCGCATAGTCACGACAGGCCTGGCGGAATTCATCGGCTTCGACTTTAACGCCGACCTTGCCGATGCTTTTTTCCACCTGGTGCTCGATCGGCAGGCCGTGACAGTCCCAACCGGGCACGTAGGGGGCATCTTCACCATTGAGCGTGCGCGATTTGACGATCATGTCTTTGAGAATCTTGTTAACCGCGTGACCGATGTGAATATCGCCGTTGGCATAGGGCGGGCCATCGTGCAGCACGTAGCGTTTGCGCCCGCTGCGCGCGCTGCGAATCATCTGGTAGAGATCCCGATCCTGCCATTTCTGTAAACGCTCGGGTTCACGATTGGCGAGATTGCCACGCATCGGGAACTCGGTATCGGGTAAATTCAATGTAGATTTATAGTCAGCCAACGGTCATTGTTCTCGGTCAAATATCGGTGTTATTCATCGCGCTCGAAAAAGGCTTTTGCCTTTGCCGTATCCTGCGCGATATGCGCGCTCAATTCCTCGAGCGAATCAAATTTCTCTTCATTGCGTATCTTGTGCAAAAACTCGATTTCGACGCGATAGCCGTAGACATCCCGATTGAAATCGAGAATGTAGACCTCAAGGATGGTATCGACGCCGTTAACGGTCGGACGGGTGCCGATACTGGCCACGCCCCGCAACGGATGATTATCTATTCCTTTCACCTGAACCGCAAATATTCCTTTAACGATCAGGGTTTTATCACCCATTTTTATGTTTATCGTGGGGTAACCCAGTTGCCGTCCGAGTTTCTGCCCGTGCGCAATCCGCCCTGACAGCGAATAGGGTCGGCCCAGCAATGCGGCTGCGCCCGCGAAGTCCTCCTGTTGAATGCACTCGCGCACGCGGGTGCTGCTGACCCGTTCACCATCCTGCATCAGGGTCTCGGTCTCGTCGACGCGAAAGCCGAAGCGCTCGCAGTTTTGCTGGAGATAACTGAAATTGCCCTGGCGCTGGTGGCCAAAATGAAAATCGTCGCCGATCACCAGATGCCGGGTCTGCAGGCTGTCAATCAGTATGCGTTGCACGAATTCCTCGGCGCTCGCCGCGGCAAGTTCTGCATCAAAGTGCAGGCATAACAGGTAGTCTATTTCCTGCGCCTTGAGATAGGCGATTTTGTCGCGAAAGCGAGCGAGTCGTTTGGGTGCTCGCTCAGGGGCAAAAAATTCGATCGGCTGTGGTTCGAAAATGATGACTACGGTGGGCAGTTCGGCGGCTGCGGCGACACGTCGCAACTGGCGAATAACCAGCTGGTGGCCGCGGTGCACGCCGTCGAAATTGCCGATCGTTACTGCGCTGGCGCGCAGCGGGCTGGTCAAATTGTAAAGACCTCTGATGAGTTTCATTTGCGTTGCTTCAGGCGATGAAATGCTGGCGGCGGAAGCCCATTATCCAAAGCATCGCAAGGTAACACAAGATCGCGGGCAGAATCAGCCAGATTAGTTCGGCGAGCCGTTGATACCAGAACCATTCGCTCCACGCGCCGCTATTCGGCAGCATGAAGTAAATCAGCGAACTCATGACAACGCAGCTGGACAGAATCTTCAGCAGTGGATGGCTAAAGGTCGCGGGTGGCCCCAGTATTTCGTCACGACGCAGCTCGCGCGCCAGGCGCCAGGCGTTGAAGTAGGCCGACCCGGTCGTGGCGAGCGCCAGCCCGACGTGCGGGGCAATGAATTCCACTTCCAGCATCCACACCACGAATATCACATTGAATACCATGTTGATGACCATCGACTGGATACCGATACGCACCGGGGTCCGGGTATCCTGGCGGGCGTAAAAGCCACTGGCCAGGATCTTGATGAGGATGAAAGCAGGCAGCCCGAGGCTGTAGGCCATCAGGCTGTAGGCCGACATCATCGAATCGCTGTGCTTGAACGCGCCGTATTCGAACAGCGTGGCGAGAATCGGTTGCGCCAGCAGGAACAGGCCGATGGTCGCCGGCAGCGCAATTATCAGGGTGAGTTGAATGGCCCAGGTCAGCGTTTTATTGAAGCTGTCATCGCCTTCACGGTAATGTGCCTGTGACAGGTTGGGCAAGACCACCGTGGCCAGTGCGATGCCGAAGACCCCGAGCGGGAATTCGAGCAGGCGGTCGGAATAATAGAGCCAGGCGACACTGCCGGTAACCAGGAAGGAAGCGATGAAGGTGTCGAACAGTAAATTGATTTGCGCCACCGATGATCCGAACAGCGCGGGAATCATCAGCTTTATTATTTTTTGCACGCCTTCGTGGCGCCAGCCCCAGCGGGGCCTTGGCAGCAGTCCCGCCCGATACAGAAACGGCAGTTGAAATAAGAGTTGCGCGATACCGGCGATCAACACGCCCCAGGCGAGGCCGGTGATCGGCACGTCGAGACGCGGGCTCAGCCACAACGCGCAGCCGATCATGCTGAGATTCAGCAGGACCGGGGTGAATGCGGGCACCGCGAAGCGTTTCCAGGTGTTGAGTATGCCGCCTGACATTGCGGTCATCGAAATCAACAGGATATAGGGGAAGGTCAGGCGCAGCATGTCGGAGGTCAGCTCGAACTTGGCGGGCTGGTCGGTAAAGCCGGCCGCGAAAACCGCGATGATCAGCGGAGATGCAAAGACCCCAAGCAGGCTCAACAGCAACAGAATGAATCCGAGGGTGCCGGCCACACGATCAATCAGATCACGTGTCTGTGCCATGTTGCCCCGGCTGCGATACTCGGACAGCACCGGCACGAAGGCCAGTGAAAATGCGCCTTCGGCAAACAGGCGGCGCAAAAAATTGGGGATTTTGAAGGCGACGAAAAAGGCGTCGGCGGCATCGCTGGCGGAAAACAGGCGCGCGATGACAATGTCGCGCAACAGACCCAGCACCCGCGATAACAGGGTCATCGAACCGACCGAAAGAGTGGATTTTATCAGCGCGCTCATGTCAGGAGTGGTTGCGGTTTCGTCTCAGGATTATAAAAGCGGCGAATTCTAGCATCTAAGTGAGTGTATAGCAGTGATTTTGGGTTGACAGCGCCTGTCTCAGTGAAGATAATGCGCGCCTCATTTTTCAAGCCCGAATCCAGGAGCACACCTTGGCCAACACAGCATCTGCGCGTAAGCGTGCGAACCAGTCCGAACAGCGCCGCCAGGCGAACGCCAGCCGCCGTTCAATGATGCGAACTCATCTGAAGGCGACTGTTGCTGCGATCGCCGCTGCCGACAAACCCGCTGCCGAAGCTGCTTACAAGAAAGTAGTGCCGGTGCTTGACAGCTCCGCGACCCAGGGGTTGATCAGCCATAACAAGGCGGCGCGTCACAAGAGTCGTCTCAATGCGCAGATCAAGGCATTGTAGAGAAATCGCATAAGTTTAGAAAAGGCCGGATTTTTTCCGGCCTTTTTTTTGCCTGTCCGCTTTGTCTGCCTGCCAGGGCTATCGGCTCAGCCATTCCCTGCTGACCAGCAGGTCCTGTGCGGATCTGATGCTGCCGACAAAGCGCTCGCCTGCCTTAACCTGGCCAACCCCCTTGGGTGTACCGGTCATGATGATGTCGCCATCTTCCAGCGACATGAAACGCTGGATGCCGTCGAGTATCTGCTCGGGTTTGTACATCATCAGTTCAACGCCTCCATCCTGGCGCAATTCCCCATCAATTTCGAGTTGCAATGACAGGCTCTCCACCGGGGTGTCGCCGAGCGTAACAAAATCGCTGAAACAGGCGGCGCCATCGAAAGCCTTGGCGCGTTCCCAGGGTAAACCCTTGCCTTTGAGCTTGGATTGCAGTTCGCGTTGAGTCAGGTCGAGCCCGAAACCGACCGCGTGTAATGCCCCGACGCGCACCATGAAACAAATTTCACCCTCGTAGTGCAGCGGTTCGTCGCGGAACGCGAGCAAATCACTTGAGATGGACGAATTAGGTTTGTTGAAAATCACCATGTCGTCCGGCGTTTCATTACCCAGTTCGCGAATGTGTTCGAGGTAGTTGCGTCCGATACAGACGATTTTGGACGGGGCTATTTTTTCGGATTCAAGTTGAATTGTATTCATTGGCTCAGCTTTAAAGTTAACGGGTTTGCGTGCATCAGTTTACGGTTCAGCCTGGATTAAGACTGGAGCCGCTAGTGTAGCGCCATGATTTAGCGATAGCGGAGATATTAATGTCTACCCAAATCAGAAACAAATTTACCGTCGTTGCCGCAACCGTCCTGCTGACACTGATGCTGACGATTGCGCCGGCCCGTGCTCATCACGATCACGACTTCGTGGCTCCTCTGATCGCCGGCTTCGCGCTCGGCGCGCTGGTCAACTACGATCATAGTTCCCGGCATTATTACCACTACCAGCATCAGCGCCACGGGCACTATCGCCAGGGCTCCGGCCACCGGTCCGGGCATGGTTACAGCCATGGCTATCGT
>Ga0316196_10001464_pt1 | contig 10329 bp, 20 predicted proteins | sample Eddsed2cm_MG_FD_204938 | JGI IMG/M metagenome (GOLD analysis project Ga0316196, IMG submission 204938) | Coastal sediment microbial communities from Maine, United States - Eddy sediment 2 cm | ecosystem: Environmental > Aquatic > Marine > Coastal > Sediment | place: USA: Maine | collected... | reverse complement strand
ATCGGTCCCAAGAGTGCAACACACACTACGTATTGGGCGATAGTCCCCCATCCACCGGTCATACCAGCTTCTTCCAGGGCACGCTGCGGGATCCAGTACAGGCCCCATGAACCTGCGGCCAGGAAAAGAGCAAAACAAATCAAGTGGAAGTGAGGATGACGCATTTTCAAGATCAGATTAGTAGGTGGTTGGGGATTTAGTTTCGCCTAACGCCCGCATCAGCGGCTGAGGCGAGCGTAGCTCGCCGAAGTCCGACTGCATGCGATTGTTATGAGTGCCGGTGAATGCCAAGCTTAACTTTCTCAGAATATTCCAAATAGTTTTGCTGCAGATAACTTTGTATTTTGCTGACTGAATCTGCAAAACCAAATTCTGTAGTACCCTCATCAAATCCATCTAATTCTCTAAATGCCATAAGACCCATTTTTAATTCAGCCACATGATTTGGCTTGTCTTTACCAAGAATAACTTTTTTACAATATCGAAGCTGACCCTCAATAGAGGCAGACCATTTAGCGTCACCATGAGGAATAGTAGATAAACAAATTTCAATTTTTTCGAGTATTTCAGAGTTATCCATATTAGTACTCATAACGCCCGCATCAGCGGCGCGGCTTTGCCGCGTCCGCCTGCAGCGCCTTGTTAGGTTTGCATTGGTCGCTAATGTTCAACTCCTAAGTACCTTAACAAGGGATTTCTGCAGTTTCGAATTACTTTCACTTATTCCGATTCGTGGATTAAGTCCATAATCAGAAACATGAACAAGTAGGTTTCGGTCTTCAGAAGTTGCCATGTAAGATATTCTGACAATTAGGCTAATAATCTTGGGATGCTTTTCAGCAAATACTCTCTGCCAAACTCCAGAATGATTTCTTATAATTAATTCAGTTATTTCAGCGATCGTTCTAGAGAGTTCTTCATCGTTTCTACGAACTAGTAACCCATCGCCATCGTTGAGAATTTTTGATACATCTAAGGCAACCAAGCCAAGATGACCTGTTCCCACATTTTTTCTGAAAATGCTCTCTAGTTGATTGGATGCCTTTCGAACATTTCTCTCAATACCCTCTGGAGATGTTATCCGTTTACACTCAACCCATAGTTTCTTACGTTGAAAGCTGATTCCTGTATCTGACATTGCGTCAAGAATTGCAGTTACTCCTCGAGAAGGCATATGAGCTTTAGCGGCGACAATTGCCTCAAACAGATAATTCCTAGCAGCGGATGATTTCGGGGACTCATCGGACGCCCTTATTGGCCCATTCACAGCCTTTTGAAGCTTGTTAGCAATGGAGTCTAGTGTGCTTGGAGAAACACTTTTAAGTGATTCATAAATCGCAAGAAACTCATGAATTTCGAAAATGGAGCTTACGAAATCTGGAAACCTTTTCCTGGTCTCTCCATCGGATGCAGATCTGTAATTGTCCTTCCAGTACTCAAGCACATTATCGTAGTGAGCCGTTCTTCCTCTTCCCAAACTAACCCCAATTGAATCCATCCAGGCAATTGTCTCGGAATATCGGTCATAGATCGCTTGATAAGATTCAGTTGGAATTCTCATGCAAACCTAACGCTTCGCATCAGCGGCTGAGGGGAGCGCCAGCTAACCGAAGTCCGGCTGCATGCGATTGTTATGCGATTCATTGCGGGTCATTAAAATTAGTAATTGCCTGCCTGTTATCACTCGATTATCTTCTTCTGTTGATTGTTCACATCTTAGGATACAGGGATTCGAATGTACAAACTCTATTGGCACCGGGATACCTCGTCTACTGCAGCAATGGCAATACTCGAGGAGATTGGCCAGCCGTTTGATATGCAGGAACTAATTTGGGAGCGGGGGGATACTGAAACCCCTGAGTACTTAAAGGTTTCTCCGCTAGGTCTTTTCCCAGCTCTTGAGCTGGGCGATGGGACTTCAATGTTTGAGTCCGCTGCGATGGTTCAGATTTTGTGTGACCGCCATCCGGAAATAAATCTTGCGCCTTTGAACGATGAACTGGATAGGCCCAGGTATCTGCAGTGGCTTTATTACTTATCTAATACCGTTTACCCATCTACCACTCGAATTTGGCATCCTGAGCGTTTTACTACAACTCCTGACTACGAACCGACCGTTAAAGATCAGGCTTTAATAACAATAATGGATCAGTGGCAGGGTTTAGAGATATATCTTGAAAAAGAAGGCCCCTATTTATTAGGTGACAGATTTTCGGCCTGTGATATTTACTTACAAATGATTACAACCTGGCTTGAATCTCCTAAAGATTTATTAAGCACATTTCCACACATACGCAATTTAGTAAAAGAAGTTGTATCTAGGAAGTCTTGCAGTATTGCAAATGATCGCCACAACCCCCCTACAGGATTAGAAGAAGGCTAGTTAATTTTTATACGTTTGGCGAATGATCTACAAAATCGCATAACGCCTCGCATCAGCGGCGCGGCTCTGCCGCGTCCGACTGCATGCCATTGTTATATTCGTTTTTTCCATTTCATCGGATCTCTTCGTGCATGTAACACAGCCAGAATAATGATTCTTTCATTTTTAATAAGATAGAAAACACCAAATGGAAAGCGTCTTGTTACAGACCGCCTTATGCCATCACCAATTACTTTGTGGATTAGAGGATTTCTTTTGATTTGGGAAATAACTTCATCAACACACAATTTGAAGTCAAATCCGAGCCCGGGTCTTTGTTCTTGATATCAGTGAAATGCATCTAATAAGTCCGTCTTTGCTTCTGGACGGATTATTAAATCGTATTCCATCTTACTGCATTTCTTTCTTTACTTGTTCCCAGGAAGTGCCTTCGTTGGGGGAGGCTTTATAAGCAGCTAGTCGCTGCTGCAAAATTTTCATTTGAGCGTCAGTGACTTCTAAGGTGTCTTGATCATCAGTAATGCTGTCCCATAGCTGTTCCGCCAACAAAATCCGCTCGGATTGGCTGAGTTCCTGAATATCAATTTTATTTACCGTGCTCATAAGTTACGCATTTTAGAATATATATGGCTAGTCGTCGACTTATCAAAGAATATAACGCCCGCATCAGCGGCTGAGGCGAGCGTAGCTCGCCGAAGTCCGACTGCATGCGATTGTTATAAGCGCATTCTCAATCATGAACAGATTGCCTCAAAACCTCAGAGACCCACTGATTTATACTTTTATTATCTGCTGTTGCTCGAGCTGAAATTTCACTATGTAAGCTTGGAGGAATTCTAAGATTAAACTTCCCTGAATACTCTTTGGTCGGTTCTACGCCATTTTCCTCGCAAACTTCAAGAAAGACTTTCAATGAATTTCTAAACTCTTTTCGTAAACTGGCAGGGCTTTTACCATAAAAATCAGCACCTCCATTAAGACCTAGTATTTCTCCACGAAAAAGATCTAAATCTGGATCAAACTCGATTTTTGCCTTAAAGCCATCTACTTCCATCATATTCATGGTTTTACCTCATGTAATTCTAGCCAATCTCGAATACTGTTGACTGCACCTTTATCTGTGTCAGGTGACGGGTGTGGACGGTGAAACACTCGCACTTCCCCAAATAAAACTACTGCAACTCGCGAACCAGCTCGTTCCGAAACTTCTGCATCTAAAACCTTAAACAAGGACTCTATGTCTGACCAGGGGATAGTCCCACTAGTAGGACGAGCGAATATCCGCTCAAGCGTCCTTTGGTGCTTTCGTTTCATTTGGGTATGGTACCAAATAATGGTACTAAGTCAATTGGCACTTATAACGCTCAAATCAGCGGCGCGGACTTGGCCGCGTCCGACTGCATTTGTTTGTTAGGTGATTCATCTGCCATGCTTACCATCCACTAATAGGTCGTGTGTCCATTTTAGCTTTGCGCCGGGAAAAGATTTAGCAAATGCTTCTCTTACAACCATCATGTCATATTCATGTATGTAGTCATCTGCCAGATAAATAAGCTGGATGTTGCGGAAAATAGAAACACGGTTTAAAAGATTTTCTAATCCTAGTGCCCTATAACATTTTGCTCCAATATGAAGCTGAGCTACTGCAGAAACCTCAATGCTCGTTTCGGCATTTTCTAGAGCGACTTCATCCCAGATCGATAAAATTCCATCGTTAAACACCATTGTCACGACTCACCTAACGCTCAAATCAGCGGCGCGGCCTTGGCTGCGTCCGACTGAATTTGCTTGTTATGTGTTGATGTGGTGTTTAATAATTGCATCAATATTCTCATTATCTAGAAAGCACCTTTTCAAAATTCCACGAAGGGCTTCGATTTCATCAGCTTTTACTGCTGAGTCAAAAGCATCAAATTGGCCAGTATGCTGCAACATTTCGTTAACCGTCATCCCTGATAACGCGCTCTTGGAAGACTCTCTTGCTTCTTCTTCATATTCTGACCAATACAGCACATCGCGGTAGTCTTTTTTAGCAGCCTCCAAAAAATGACGCAAACCATCAAGGGAGCCTGATGCCAAACGAGCGATTGCCTCCTTTACTCTATTTGCTTCCAAGTCATCGTAAGCCTCAATAATTTCTATCGCTGCCTCTTGATCTTATGAGGAAAATTCCCCTTTAAGAATATCTAAGTAAGACATACTCAAAACACATAACGCTCCGCATCAGCGGCTGAGGCGAGCGCCAGCTCGCCGAAGTCCGGCTAAATGCGATTGTTATGCACGAACCATTATCCATAGGATAGAGACCAAATACATGTAGATTGGAATTGCGCAGGCAAGTAATACTACCAACAAGAAATCAGGTATTCCTATGCCTAAACTAAATAGCCAATCCGATATTTCGAATCTATAGTGTGTGGATGTAAAAAAAGCTAACCCTGAAAGTGTCATCGAGGCCATCCATCCGTAAATCCCCGCAAGAGTTCGGCCACATTTATGGCATTGCAGGTCTGTTGCCGTGTTCAACCACATATAATGATTTCGGAACGAAATGATTGATCTACAGCCTCTGCACCTCAGCATTTTAAATTACGAGTTCTGCATAACGCTCCGCATCAGCGGCGCAGCTTTGCTGCGTCCGACTGCATGCGATTGTTATGCGTCATCGCTACTTTCTTTATTAGGGAATTGTGCGCGCAAATATTTGATTTGCCCTACGTTCAAAGGCAATGCATTCTCTGCAGGATTAACCACCACCCCAGCATATTTACCCATCTTTACTGCCCAATCCCATGCATCTGGAGCTGGAAGTACAAGTGAGTTAACTGGCTGTTTGCAGTACTTAGAGATTTGATTCCAGTCTGTAAAAAGCGGGAGGTATTCGTTCCCGTCAGAATCTGCTGCGCTAATGACTTTGATAATACTATCTTTTTCGATTGTTGTTTTACTATCTTTATCTGGCTCAGATGAATGCATTTCGTCTGTTAGGATTGCCGCAAGAAAATTAGATTTATTTAGCTCAGCCAAAACTAAATCTTTAGCCTCATCTGAGTTATCTGACAAAAGGGCTTTAATCGCCGCTACAAGATCCGGGTTTGTAACAGCTTCCTTGATGTCCACAGGTGGGGGGCCAATAGTTTCTCTGATGTGATTATCCATATGAATTGAATTCTAGTTCACTATTCCCAGTGTCTCCATGGCGCATAACGCTTCGCATCAGCGGCGCGGCTTCGCCGCGTCCGGCTGCATGCGATTGTTAGGCGGCTGACTTGATGTAAAAAGACCTCTTACCATAGCTGCCAGAGCGTATATCACTAACCAAAGCATGAAATAAACAAGCGGGACTACCCAACCAGCAAAAAGAGCGAATACACCGGAAGCTCCATCGCTGTCCCAACCTTCGGGCAATTCTTCGTATCTTTCCTGATCAATAAGTTCGCTAATGCGATTTTGTTCTTCAACAAATGCAGTAAAAACTACGCCCCAGCCGAGTAGTGCAAATAGAACTATCAGTAGGACGATTATCCACCAGCCAGGCTTTTTGGTAATGAACTTTAAGACCAATAAGGCTGGGGGGAAAACTACAAATGAGAAAATCGCAATAGAGGCAATAATGTCGTTCACTTTGTCCGCCTAACGCTTCGCATCAGCGGCTGAGGCAAGCGCAGCTTGCCGAAGTCCGACTGCATGCGCTTGTTAGGTTGTATATACATAGACCGTTTGCGGCTGCATTATGCCTTTTTTATAATTCTTACAGAAAAAATCAGTATGACTGCTCCCACTGTTGCAGTAATTATTGATCCCACTATACCCCCAGCTGCAATACCAAGGAGTCCAAAAACAAAGCCGCCTACCACTGCCCCAATAATTCCTACAATAATATTACCGAGCAGACCAAAGCCACCTCCCTTCATTAAAGTTCCTGCCAGCCATCCAGCTACAGCACCAATCGCCAGGAAAATTATTAGACTAGTTAAATTCATTGTTTCACTCCTAATTGGTTTTGTGTATTTATTTTATACAACCTAACGCCCGCATCAGCGGCGCAGCTTTGCTGCGTCCGACTGCATGCGTTTGTTAGGGCGAACTTGTTGCCTGTACGCATCTGAATTGATAGGTCCGGTTATCAACTTATCTATCCCAATGTAATTCAACATATCTACAACCGGCCATATGCAAAGATATATTTGCTTCTGGGAATTTGGCCTCAAGCTCTTTTGCCAAGTCGAGTAAAAGTTCATATCTGTTAACTGGTTTTGGCGGCTGAGGTCCGGCTCTTGTTCTCATAAATTTGATGGAGTGCTGAGCTACATTGATGGCGTCCTTAAGTTTAGCGGCACAATATTTTTTTGATGCTTTACTGCACGATTTCCTTTTCGTGAATTTTTTGAGAGCGACATCGAATTCTTCAATCAGATCACCTTTAGTATCAATCAAAGACAATGCCGCATCCCATGCTGCATTATCGATTTTCCAATGGGACTCTAATCCATCCATTCTTTCGCCCTAACGCCCGCATCAGCGGCTGAGTGGAGCGCTAGCTCACGGAAGTCCGACTGCATGCGTTTGTTAGGCATGTATTACCTCTTCCATAAAATTATTGGACACACTCCATCAATCCAATCCGTATATGCATCCGCGCATCTCAAAGCTATTCTCCTTTTTTCAGTTTCCGTTACCGGCTCTCCATCACTCCAGGTTCTTTGATAATTGGGCTCAATAGTGGGTGTCTTCCTTCCAAATACTCCAACCAATATATAGTGGTTATTTTCCTGATACGATATTTCTTCTTTTCCGCAATCTTGTGAAAACAGCTTATAAGATGGGCTGCTTGTTAGATATCCCGGCTTCCACTCGTCACGAAACGCTGCAAGAGATTTGATTGTTTCTATCGTCTGTTTTTTCTCCGATTTCTTCATTTTGGAGTTACATGCCTAACGCTTCGCATCAGCGGCTGAGGCAAGCGCAGCTTGCCGAAGTCCGACTGCATGCGATTGTTATAAGGCGGTTTCAATCTTCGCTCTCCACTGTTGCGCCAACATTAAAAGTATCTTTCACGGGGAATCCGGTGAATAGTTTGCTTGCAGCAGTTACGTGATTAGGCACATGAATAAGGAATCCCATCAGTAAATCATGGACTTGCTCTGCGGACAATGACTCAGGGTTTTCGCAAAACTGGGTCCATTCCTCTAGGTCACCTAGCCAGTCTGTCATGTGGAAAGCCACATCCGAAATTTCGGCTGGTTGAATATCAGAGTCTTTAAGTGCGACCCCTATAGCTTCCCTGATTTTGTCTTGGTCGTATTTCATAACGTCTGCTTAAGCCTTATAACAGCTCATTTATGTAATTTATTGCACACCATATCTTTAAACGCTTCATTCGATGGGTGATTACTAACCTTTACTTCTTTTGTGTCTTTCAGAAATGATCGTTTTATTTGGTATTCGAACTACCCTGACCATTAATAGTCGCATATCTTCTACGATAAAATCTGCAAGTATTTGGTTATCTATGTCATCACTTTCGATATCCAATCTAAATCCTTGCCCCTGTATGCCACCACCATTCGAAAAATCAATTTCGAAGCCAAACATCACCCGCCTTTCGTCGATTTCCATCAATCACCTGATGTTCTACTCTGTAAATACAATCACATAACGCCTCACATCAACGGTGCAACCCTACATTGTCCGTTCCCGCACCGTCGCGTGCTCGCAGAAACTCTATGATCATGCTCGACCAGTTTCGCGCAGTGTGTTAATCATGGATGCAGCATACGTATCCTCATCTGATGCGCGCGGCTCGTTCGGCACTGTACTAAAGGGTTTGACGCTACTATACAAATTCGGATCGAAGAAGAAGGCCATTGATTGACGATTATTCCCTGTGCTGTAGACCCGGTGCGGCGTCGCGCGCATCCGACCAGAGGTTTGCGTCTCCAGCGCTTCGCCCAGGTGAACGGAGAATCCGTCCCGTATATTGGGAACGTTGAGCCATTCGCCTTCCGGGGTTTGAAGCTGCAATCCCGGTTCGTCCTGCCACTGGAAGGTCAAACCTCCATTATCGGTGTGCTCGATAGTGACCACCGGTACCTCTCGCCCGTCGATCATGAGCGTTGCATCTTTCTCGCCCCGCAAGGGTGTGGCCATATCGGGATTCTCCGGGTATTTGAGAAACCTAAGAGTCGAATTACTTTTTTGGTATCGGTTGGCCGCGGCCGATTCGTCGGAGCCCAGATAGCGCGCGATGGACCGTACGACCATGGTACCGAGGGATTCCATTCGCTGAAAGAGCTCGACCATTTCCTTGCGCCAGCCGAGGTTGGGTTCTTGCGATGGCCAGGCGTTGGTATGCAACAACATATCGATTCCGTCTATCTCTGGTCCGCGCAGTGATTTTTCGGTGCCTAGATCGAACCCTTCGGAATACGAGAACCCACCCGTGTGTTTCATGTAGCCACGCATTGTTAGTTTACTGTCGTGGCGCATCTCGCGTTTGGCAATGTCGTAGAGCACGGACTCGGGCAAATCGAAAATGTCAAAGCCCTTTTCGAGCGAGGCGTACTGCTGCGACAGCTGCGGCAATCCGGTGACTACTAAACCACCTCTTCTCTCGCATGCCTCGCCGATCAACCGATCAACATTTGCCCAGGCTTCGGCATTGTTGTCAAACAGCGGGGCTACATTGACGATCGGCGTCATTTTTTGTGCAGAAATCTGATCCAGATGATGCCCATGCTTCATTAGTTCTTCTCCTATACATAACGCCTCGCATCAGCGGCTGAGGCGAGCGCCAGCTCGCCGAAGTCCGGCTGCATGCGTTTGTTATGCGGCATAGGCTTTTTATTGATCGACGAAGAACTTGTTCGCAATTTTCCAAGCGCCATCTATTTTAACAAGCGAAAATGTATCGATAAACCGGCCACCACAATCAAATACTACCGTCGCTCCATCCTTACTGAATATATGCATACTGACTATTTTTCCTTCACCGTTTCCATAGGTAGCATGCTCAGGGCTAACCCAATCATCGATGTCGTCTTCGATAGAACTCGATACAAGTTCCTGAATGCCGTCCTCATTTTTCCAATATGCCACCATGGTAGCAATTCCAAGACAAAATGCTTTCTCAAGTCTCTTCCGATCTTTCGTCATGTAGCCCTCGAAATAATCGGCAATCGTTTCTTTTATTAAGTCGTAGTCATTCATAAAATCATTCCTGGTTGAATTTATTTTAACAGTGGTGCATTTTTTTTAACTTACACTTCTTTCGAATCTCAATCGAACTATTTGTTTATTGATAATGTACTGTTACTGGTTTCTGCCGCATAACGCTTCGCATCAGCGGCTGAGGCAAGCGTAGCTTGCCGAAGTCCGACTGCATGCGTTTGTTATGCGGCATATAGCTTTTTGACCTTAATGCCTTTACTTTCTTTCATGGCATGCCACAAATCATACTGAACTTGTTGATTTAACCAGCTTTCAGGGGAGGTGTTGAATGCCTTTGACAGACGCAATGCCATTTCAGGGCTTATGCCGGAACGACCATTCAGAATAGAAGACAAAGTCTTCCGGCTGACACCTAATGCCTCAGCGGCATCAGTCACGCTTAAACCCAAGGGCTCAAGGCACAGATCCCGAATGATTTCTCCAGGGTGGGGTGGGTTATGCATGTTCATAGTCAATGGTAATCCTCGTAATCAATGTCTATTGCATCAGGGCCGCCAAATTTAAATGTCACTCGCCAATTACCACTGACGCGAACAGACCATCGGCCTCGATACTTGCCCCGAAGCTGGTGTAGGTAGAGGCCCGGCAACTCCATGTCCTGCGGTGTTGTTGATGCATTTAGCCGACCCAGGATAAGCCGCAAGCGCTTGCTATGGGCTGATTGAATGCCGGAGGCAGTTCCCTTAGTGAAATACTTCTCCAATCCTTTGTGCTTG
>Ga0316196_10001461_pt1 | contig 10348 bp, 11 predicted proteins | sample Eddsed2cm_MG_FD_204938 | JGI IMG/M metagenome (GOLD analysis project Ga0316196, IMG submission 204938) | Coastal sediment microbial communities from Maine, United States - Eddy sediment 2 cm | ecosystem: Environmental > Aquatic > Marine > Coastal > Sediment | place: USA: Maine | collected... | reverse complement strand
GCGACAATCAGCTTGATATCCAGTGCCCACCAGACCCCCAGCCCGACCACGAAAGTGGACATCAGCATCGCGGGGATCGCCAGAATCAGAATGGGCGGCAGATCCTTGATCATCTGGCGGGCATCCAGTGCAAACCCGGATTCAAAGATGAGCGCGGGCAGAAACACGAATAACATGATTTCAGGGCTTAAGCTGAAATCCTGCAGCGGTTCCATGAAATGCAGCAGGTGGGACAGTTTGCCCAGCAGCATGCCTACCAGGACCAGGATTACCGTGAACGGAACCGGCAGGTTACGACAGGTTCCCGTGATCAGCATGGCTATGCCCAACAGGACTACCAATACATAGACGAGTTCCGAAGCCGGCATAGCTATTTACTCGGGCCAGTGGGTTTTTCAATTGCGCTGCGATCCATGGTCTGGACATGCCCCAAAAGCAATCAATCTTAAATAATAAGGCTAAATCCTTTGAAAACCGAATTATTGATTTACATCAAGCTCCGGCTTGACTGGTGAGTTTGTCATAGAAGCTACGTGATTCAACCGTCAGTATGACGAGGAATCAGAAGGTGTAACGTACCGTGCCCCCCAGGGAATAGACCAGGTTGGTATCGAATTCACCCTTGAAGCGCACGCCCTGCGCTGTCTGGTCTACCTCGGCATCACCGGCATACATAACGGAAGCACCGATCGCATAGGAAAGCTGTTCACCCTCTGTGAAATAACTGGCACCTGCCTGCCATTGTTCGTCCATCGGTAAATCAATGGTCCTGTCCTTGTCCGATACCGGTGAGCTGTCGTAGGACAGGCCAAAGGCCCATCCCCGGGTGCCATCGAGATGCCCAAAGGCGATACCGGTGCGCCAGGTATCTTTCCAGTTCCTGTCCAGCACCGTAACCCCCGGGGTAACCGTCAGTTTATTTTCACTGAACGCAGACCAGTCCTGCCACCCCAGGTTGGTGGCGACATAATAATTATCGTCCAGATCGAAGCGCAGCGAAGCCTCTGCCCATTGGGGATTGTCCCAGCCCAATTTCACATTACCGCCCGGGAGCGGTACGCCATTGAAATCGATGTCGCCGCGAAGATCCACGTCCATCTCTGCCCGATATACGAATCCAAACAGCACCCGGTCAGAAACGGCATAGGTCAGTCCGAGGAAGGGCTGATAGCCCCAGTCATCCAGATCATCCAGTTTGGCCTTGCCATCAGGTGCCGCTCCCGGCAGGTTGATCGCCACATCCTCTTCAAACAGCGTGTAGGTGAAAGTGACACCCCCACCAACCGCCAGTCGATCATTGACCTTGTAACCAATCGACGGTGAGATACCGACGCCCTGCAGGGCCACCTTCTGCGCACCGTAACGTCCGACGAAGTCATCGCCATAGTCCATGGCCCCGCCAAGCGGTGCAGTAATCGCGAATCCTATACTGGTCCGGTCAGACAATTTCTTAACTACGAACTGGCTCGGAATGATCGCCACTTCACCGGCATTACCACCGTCACTGCCACCCGCGTCGGCGACAGAGGAATCAAACTTCATCTCCGGAACCAGCAGGGTTAGACCGGTTGCAGCCACAGTATCTTCTTTCAGGTACACCATCCCGGCTGGCTGGGCCCACGCGGCGTCAGCGCCCCAGGTATTGGCCGTGTTAGCTACCCCGACGGTACCGATACTCAGGGGCGTACCAATCTGGGTCAGGTAAAAGCCGGCAGCCATGCTTTGCCCCGTGGCCAATAAGGCAGCTCCTGCCAGAAAAACGGTCTGTGCAATATGAGATTTTATCTTCATGTTTCTCTCCTTGTTCGTAAATCTGAATGGCCCTGAACCTGTGCGAAATCATCCCACTTTGAATTGGAAAAGCCTGGACGCACAATCCAGACCGCCTGGTTAGCCGGGTCCGTCTGCATTTGCTGGTTATTTGGCTTTTGCTTTCGGGTAAAATTTGACACTGTCTAAACCTTTAAAATCTGCATCTTGGGTCCAAACTACTGCATCATACTTTCGGGCAATGGCGTAAATGATACTATCTGCTAATGGCAATTTTAGTTCAACACCAAAAACAGCTGCATTTATTGCCAGTTCCCCATCTAATGCAATGACCGTTCCTTGCTCCATATGGGCGGCGACCTCAAGTGCCGATTCTTCGTTTCGTTGACGAACTACGCTTTTAAACACTTCGGTAATTGTAATACTCGGCACCAACAGTTTATCCAGGGCTTCAATTGGCTTGGCGAATAATCGTGCATTGCTATCTCCAGCGAAATAGGACAACCAGGCTGATGAATCCACGACGTTCATATACGATCTTTATCTCGGCTCACCTCAGTATCTATGCCTTTAAGGAAACCTTTCATCTTCTTCATTGGTTTTATTGGGATGAGCTCAATGCGGTTTTGGTAGGTAAGTACTTGAATTTTCTGGCCCGAGAATATTCCCATAGATTCTCTAACTTCTTTGGGAATAACAACCTGGAATTTCGGGGAAACTGTTACAGTCGTCATGGATAAAACCTGATCGATGAGATAGTCGTAATACGGTACTCACATCGATAAGATCTGTCAAACCACATAACGCTCGCTTCAGCGGCAAACCGCTCGCCTGGCGAATGGTTTGTCCGACCGCAACCGTTTGTTATGATTTTTTCAATTCCATTTCATATCTAGCTTTCTTTCTTTCGTAGCACAATCTCTAAGATATAAATTAATTAGTGTTTGATAAGGGATGCCTGATTCCTCTGGAAAACCAGGGTCATGGAAAGCTAGGGTCAGTTCCCAATATTCACTAATATTAGAAACAATTGAGATCTGACCCCATTGTCGCTGAACAGATGAACTATGCCGACCTGATAAGGTCAGGGCATTACCTGCAAATTACCTTCAATCTATTTATGATTATTGGGTTATGTTTATTGGACAAAGCTCGCCTGGACTAATAGTTGTCGTCGTTTTGGTACCGGAACAATCATAGACACAATGCTTGTTCGCCCCCGATATGTATTCACGCTCCAAAATACACGCGGCCGCCACCTCGATAGTTGGCGAAGGGCTTCTAAATAAGCGATTTAAATCAAGTTCTTCGGCCTGAGTAGAAGTGATACCAGCCAGGAAAAAAAGAAGCATAGTTAGCGCGCGCATTTTTCAATCCTCCTATTTGCACTGTATTACTCTATCACTATTTGCAACAGCACTTGTAAAATTAGCGTTATGCCAATCAGCGGATTATGGGGCATTCAGCAAAACCCGGAAAACCAGGGAAAACCAGGGAAAACCAGGGTCAGATCCCAATATTCACTAATATTAGAAACAATTGAGATCTGACCCGGTTTTTCCCGCGGTTTTTCCCGAATGGCACTTACTTAACCCAAAACACTGATGCCTCCAGAGTCCGACTACGGTCGGATGATTGGGGGACTATTCGCGAATGCCTCGGCGGCTTCGCCGCCTGCGGTTTACTTCGCAAATAGTCCCCCAATCATCCGCCTTCTCTCGACCAGAACGAATGTCATGGGGTTGTGCTTAAGTAAGCGACATTGAGATCTGACCCGGTTTTTCCTAATTCGGTTTTATGTTGGCTCATGAATCGGGCTCGACTTTTGGTGTCGGATATTTTTTCGAGGCAGGCTGAAGAAAGGAAAAAGACAAAAAAGGGGACGGACTACCTACTGGTCAGTAATTCAAGTCGAAGTTTTTGCAGGCGCGCCAGTTTGCGCTCGGACTCGCCACCGTAAACCGTATTTTCCCAGCTGTGGTAACAGATATACAAAGCTGTCCGCATCTCAAGTTCATCACCGCTAAACCCGAGCTGCTCGAATACTTCGCGAATGTAATCCATGCGTTGCCGATAGACTCGCACCACTACTTCGGCAACCTTCGGATCGTGCGCTGCCCAGGCGCGTATGCTCAATTCATATTTGGTTAAATTGTGCTTTCTAAGCAGGCTGGCGATCTGGTTGAGGCGAACTTTGGGGCTAACTTTCAGTAATTCCTGATTTTGCGTCACGACCTTAGTGAACTCGTAGGCCCAGTAGTCGAGTAACTGGCGTAACAGATCACCCCGGTCTGCAAAATGCCAGTAAAATCCACTTTTCGAGATTTTCAGATCCCGTGCAAGCCGTTCGACGCGAATACCTTGCACCCCTTCCGCTGAAAGTACCTCCAGCGCCCGTTCGAGCCAATCGCTTTTGCTGACACGTTTGCCTGTTTTCGTTTTCATGGGGCTAGAATATGCCAGATACACAAACGAGATGCCAGAATCAGCAACTAGACACTGGTGCACGGTAAATATATACTCGTCCGTCAAACTGTACACTGGCGTCTAGTAAATCTATAGTATGCGTTATTCGGGTCAAAAAGAAAAAGGGGACGGAGGGATTATAAAAATAATCCCTCCGTCCCCTTTTTCACTGATGTATATGGGCGATGGCAAGGTGGACCAGACAGCACAGGGCGTGCGTTTCAAGGGGGATTTCGAGAACAACCTGGTGCTGACCCTGGGGGGTACAGTACGTTATGACTTCTGATTATGTCTTACAACTGCAGAATGCTGGTGACTTACTTGTCGAACATTTCAATTACCCCAGTTAGGAGTGCATCAATGAAAAATAAAACCCATATTATCAACCGTGCCGGCTATGTCACATTGTTGTTTTCGATGCTTGGGCTGGTATCGTCAGTTTTTTTTGCCGTAGAAGCAGCATCGGATGCCTCCGAATCGATAGATGCGGCCCCATCAGCAGAGTGTGCCGGGTTCGCCGACGATATTGATGCAGATCTTGGCGAAGTTCTGAAGGCTGGCTGCAAGCCGACTCTGGCGCAGATGTCGGCCCTGATGGACAACCCGCTGGGTAATGTTGCGATGCTATTCACCCAGTTTGACTATTACAAGATGCAGGATCCGGAAAGTAACAATACGGCATACAAGGGCGTTTACACGGGTATTGCCCAGTTTCCGAAAAAACTCGACGACGACTGGAACCTGATCAACCGCGTAATCTGGACGGTGCCGAGCATGCCGCTGGATCAGGATAAAATTGACGATTTCGAACCATCCCCCGACTTTGGTGATGATCAAGGTGGCGGCCTGACAGGGCAAGATGGATCGGATTTTCCAAAACCCATCGACCTGTTCGACGGGCGTACCACCGGCCTGGGTGACAGTTACTACGTCGGGCTCTTCGCCCCGAGCAAGCCAGTCAAACTGGATGGCGGCGCCAAACTTCTGCTGGGGGGAGGTTTCGACCTGGGTCTGCCAACCGCCGAAGAGGATATCCTGGGTACTGGCAAGTGGACAGCCGGACCATCGGCACTGGTCATGTACATGGGACCAAAATGGAAGGTTGGTGGCCTGGTAACGCATTACTGGGATTATGCAGGTGACGATGATCGTGCCGACGTTAACATGACGAACTTGCAGTACTTCGCTTTTTACTCTCTGAACGAGACGGATTCTATCGGCGCTTCGCCCAATATCATCTGTAACTGGGAAGCATCCAGCGATAACGAATGCTCCGTACCCCTGGGCATTGGTTACACTAAAACCGTCCAGATGGGTAATGTTCCGGTGCGCATGGGGTTAGAGTTTCACTATTACGCAGTAAAGCCCGATGACGACGTGAGCGCACGATGGGGTACGCGCTTCTATATCATTCCCGCTGCGCCGTCTGCATTGTTTGACTGGATGGGCTAGGTCGGCTCACAATTTTCAAAGGCGACCCGGAACTGGAAATTACACAATAATTACCGAAGTAAATTTCGGTGACAGTTAACTTATTCAAGAGGATTTGAACATGCCTATAAAGATACGAACCGTTTCCAAACTTTCGCTTGGGCTACTGTGCATGGCACTGGCCTTCCTCTCCAGCGACACGACCCTTTTGCAGGAGGCCATGGCCCAGGAATCACCGGCGCAGAATCCCCCCAGCGCCTGGTATCCGCGCACCGAGAAGATCGGGCCAGACGAGATGTTTGTCGTGGCGCTCGGCACCGGCATGCCGACACCCATCACCCGCGGCCAGAAGTCAAGCGCCTGGTATGTCGAACTCGGCAATGGTGACATCTTCCTGTTCGACGTTGGCTCAGGCTCCGCAGAGAACCTGTTTGCGCTGCGGCCGGATTTCCACCGCGTCGATAAAATCTTCGCCAGCCACCTGCACACCGACCATGTCGGCGATGCCCCCGCGGTCTGGGTCGGCGGTTGGCTGAGTGGAAGGTACACCCCACTACATATCTACGGGCCTTCAGGCTCGAAACCTGAGCTCGGCACCGCCGCTTACGTGGAGGGGCTTAAGATGGCTTATGCCTGGGACATCACAGGTCGCTCCGGAATACTGCCCGACGCTGGCGGTGAACTTGTCGCGCACGAGTTCGACTACAAGCAGGACAACGGTGTAGTTTACGAGGAGAACGGGGTCAAGATCACCTCCTTCCCCGCCGTTCACGTTCTCGACGGCTCGGTCAGCTATCGCCTGGAATGGAACGGCCTGAGTTTTGTTTTCGGTGGCGACTCGGCACCCAACAAGTGGTTCATCAAGCGCGCCAAGAATGCCGACTTCGTTATCCACGAATTGTTCTATACGCCCAAGGGGCTGGAGCAGGCCCTTGGCTTCCCACCGCGTCAGGCAACCATCGTTTCGTCTTATATCCACACGCCACCGAGCGGCTTCGGCAAGATCATGGCTGAAGTCAAGCCGCGACTGGCAGTGGGTTACCACACGATTCGACAGCCCGAACTGGACCTGATGATGATCGAGGAAGTCCGCAAGGTCTACGACGGACCGCTGGTAATTGCAGATGACTTGATGGCGTGGACCATCACCAAAGATAGTATCGTCCAGCGCGAAGTGGTGAGCGCGGAGCGCGTCCAGGCGCCGCCAACGACGAAGGGCTACGCTGAGGCGAAGCGCAGCGGCCAGGCCAGTTACTCCAAGTACATCGAGGACGGCAAGTGGGAAGGTTATACACCACCACCGCTGCCACCGGAATAGCATAGCGCCGGCCGAAGTTAAACAGGCCCGACCGCTACGTATACTATCCCGGCACTGTAGTGCTGGCGAAGGACGAGGTGCGTATCGTGGCCTGCGGCACCGGCATGCCGGATGCGCGCCGCGGCCAGGCGGCGGCCTGTTTCCTGTTCGAGTTCGGCAATGGCGAAAAGATTATTTTCAACCTCGGCAGCGAATCGATGCGTAACATCAACGCGTTGATGATCCCTGCCGAGTACCTGACCAAGATATTCATCAGTCACCTGCACAATTATGGAGATGTAATATAAAAATGGACGTAACTTTTCAGCTTACCTCTGATTTGCCCGATTCCGTCGTCAAAAGTGCTCATATACACTTGTATACTGCGCGCTTTTTCCTGGTACTCGAACAAACCAGAGGCAACCTGAACAGCTACGAGTTATCTGCTCGATAAACTGAATAGTTACAAATGGACAAACTAAAATCACTCGTATTGGATTCATTGTTTTCCATCGTTCATTTTGATGCTGTATACGCAGAGGAGGGCGGTGGCGCCAACGCATCGGATCCAACCGCAGCCGTCAATTATGTTGATTTTCGCTTCCAGGCTTTTGATCTAGACGGTTCTGCCGATCGTGATCGCTATGCGGTTGAAGGAACCTATATACTAACCCCGGAACATAAACTCACCTTCGAAATCAACTACTGGGATACCGACATCACCGGTGAAGACGAATCGGGATTGGAGTCGTTGAAGGGAAAGTATATTAATCTCCAGCCGAAGATGCTCAGTGGCGGGCTTAAGTACAAGCTTGCGATAGGCGCCGAAGTAATCCTCGATCAAGGTGACGTAGATGAGGGTATTGGCGGCGGAACCGATTCAATAGCCCCGCTGTTTGGCGCCGGCTGGTTACTCAGCGAGCGTCATTTTCTGATTACCCTGGTGCAGTATTTTCATTCCTTTAGCGAGGACGATGGTGCGGAAAAGGTTCGCATCACCGGACCACGCTTGATATGGATATATAAAACTCCTGAAATCAGTGGATGGCTAAAAGTAGATGACAAGTTTTCCATTAACCATGAGGATGACAATCATACGTCCAACATCCTCGAAATTCAGCTGGGTAGAATGTTCACCCCATCCATCGGCGGCTATGTTGAATATCTGAACAATAGAGCTGGGAACATTTTGAGGGCAGGACAAGTTTCTTGAACCCACCGCTTTCTGTACTGGTTTACTGCTGCGTCTTTGATTTGTAGTAAAATCTCGGGCCGGGCTGCCTGATCTACCCACCCATCGATGGAACCATAGAACCCTATGTTTAGTTTTCGTAGTTTTATTGTTGTTGTTCTTTGCAGCTTTTCGTCATTCGGCATGGCCGACTGGATCAACCTGACTGGCGCCGAGACCGCGCCGAACATCGCTGAAATCTATGTACTCGATGATCATGTCAGGGTGAAGCTGGAAGTGTACGTGGGTGACCTGGAGCAGTTTGCAGAACTGGTGCCGGATGAGCTGCTGCAGGATCCCGTCGATCGCGCGTCACTGGAGCAGCGCATAAAATTATTTGCTGACGAGCGTTTACAATTTATAACGGAAAAGGGGAATAAGTTGTCAGCAAGGCTCGAGTTGGCCGAGCCGCGTATGCGGGTTGACCGCAATTCTCCTTTTGCCGGCATGATCAATCCCTATACCCGCCAGCGAATTGGCAAAGCACCTGCCGACAAGCGCGTGCTCTATGCCGAGATCGTCTATCCGTTCGAGCGCAGGCCAGAGCAGCTGACGATCGTGCCGCCGCTCGACGATAAAGGCATCGCCGACACCACCATCGGTTTCATTGCTTATCACAAGGCGGTTCCGGTAATCGATTTTCGTTACCTGGGGAGCGCGGCAAAGCTGAATCTTGACTGGCAGGATCCCTGGTACTCCCGCTTTGATAGCCCCAATTTGAAACGGCACCACAAGTCGGCACTGATGTCGTTCCTGTACATCGAGCCTTACGAGGTACGCCACGAAATTCTCGTACGCACAAAGGACATGGAAGGCTGGATGGACCTGGGCCTGCGCGGTAACGAGTATATTGAAATCGATGAGCTGGAGCCGCTCAAGCAACGCATTGGTGAATTCCTGCTGAGCAAAAACCCGGTCAAGATTGACGGGGTCGCGGTCAGGCCGATTCTGGATCGCACTAACTACGTTAAAGTTGGGCTCACCGGTATCAAGTTACTGGAAAAACCGGAACGCCTGGAAATCTCCACTGCGATTATCGGCGTGATCATTACCTTCCTGACCCAGGGCTTGCCACAACAGGTAACCGTCGACTGGGAGCTGTTCAATGATCAGATTGAGCGCATACCCACCATCGCGACTGATCCGGCAGGACCGCTGGCGGGCTTTATCTTCAAAGACGACAACGTGTTCAGCTGGACGAATTTCCTGAAAAAGTACAAGGTGCCGACGGTAGACGCGGTTGCGGTGAAGGGCAGTTTCGGTGATCTCGCAATCCCGGTTTTATCCCTGCTTTGCGGGATCATTTTTCTGGTGCTGTGTTGGCTGTTATGGCAGCGAAAACGTGGGCAACGCCCCATACGCGTCATCAGCATCGGGCTGGTGGTGACGCTGGTGGCCGGTATTATCGCGCTGCCCTATACGCACGTCGTTGTTTCCAAACCAGCGCTGATGGCGGCCGATTTGAGCGATGAACAATCTCGAGTTTTACTGCAGGCCATGTTGAAAAATGTCTATCGTGCATTTGATTTTCGTGAGGAACAGGACGTTTACGACAAGCTTGCCCTGAGTGTCGATGGCGATTTGCTGGCCGACATCTACCTGCAAAATCGAAAATCGTTTGCGGTGCAAAAAGCCGGCGGCGCTCAGGCCAGGGTCAAGGAGGTGCAGATCATAAGCGCTAATGCCAAGCGTATGGATGGCCTGGCCTATCAGATTAAAGGCAACTGGACGGCAACCGGCACGGTGGGTCACTGGGGCCATGTACATACACGACAGAATCTTTATGATGCGATTGTGACGGTAGAAGCGGTTGACGGGGCATGGAAGATTACCGATATGGAATTACTCGCAGAAAAGCGCATTGAACCTGGAACACAACCGGGACAGCAGTCGGCACCAGCCGCGTCCTGATGAAGCACAAATCCTGTTTCATCTTTGTGAATCATGATGCGTAACTGAAATATTTTATGATAAACATCCAGTCCCTCGAGTTTAATTATCCGGGTGGTGGCTTTTCCCTGGCAATAAATCAGTTCGATGTTGCACAGGGAGAAAAGCTTGCCGTCATCGGCCCGTCGGGTTCGGGTAAGACTACGCTGCTGAATCTCGCTGCCGGCATTATCAAATCCGAACGCGGTTCGATTGCCGTGGCG
>Ga0316196_10001459_pt1 | contig 10352 bp, 8 predicted proteins | sample Eddsed2cm_MG_FD_204938 | JGI IMG/M metagenome (GOLD analysis project Ga0316196, IMG submission 204938) | Coastal sediment microbial communities from Maine, United States - Eddy sediment 2 cm | ecosystem: Environmental > Aquatic > Marine > Coastal > Sediment | place: USA: Maine | collected... | reverse complement strand
CGCAACCCTCGCTGGCCTCGATCATCTGATGCAGGCCCTGCTCCCAGGAGTGGTCCGGCATCAGGCGGCCGGTATTGGTGTCGATGATCTGCACCTTGCCGTCGTGCACCAGATAGTCGCGGTCCTTGCGGTAACAATGCAATGCCCGCAGCGCCTGCTTCACCAGGGTTTCCGCTTCGCGTTGGCGGGCCCAGGGTCCAGGCAGCCCGGCGGCCTGTTCCAGCAGGCGTGACCTCCCCGCGCCGGTCAGCTCGGCGTCGTGGTACTGACTGTGCAGGCGGTAATCGCGGCCTTCCTCGAGCCGGCCGGCCATGTCCAGGGCTTTGACATAGGTATCGTCTGCAAGCGGGTTGTTCAGCTCACGGGACAGAATCAACGGCGTGCCTGCATCATCGATCAACACGCTGTCGGCCTCGTCGACAATGGCAAAACACAAGCCGCGTAATAACAAGGGCGCGGCATCGCCGCCCTGCCCGGTCAAATGACGCAGTTGCAGGTCAAGACCGCCACGCCGTGATCCCATCGCCACGCGGTCGCGCAGATAGTCAAAGGCGACCTGCTTCTGCGTACAGTAGGTGACGTCGCTGGCGTACGCCTGCCGACGGGCGTCCGGCTCGCGCGCCTGTTCGGTGACGGCACCGACGCGCAGGCCGAGCAACTCATAGACCGGCGCCATCAGTTCGGCATCGCGGCCGGCGAGATAATCGTTGGCGGTGATGACGTGCACGGGGATCCCCGCGAGTGCCGCCGTGCCGGCGGTCAGCGTCGCGGTCAGGGTTTTACCCTCGCCGGTTTCCATTTCGGCCAGCATGCCGTTGAGCATCACCCAGCCCCCCAGGATCTGGGTGTCGTAGTGACGTTGCCCCAGCGTACGCCGGGCCGCTTCACGCACCAGGGCAAAACACGCCACGGCACGTTGTTCATCCAGCCCGGCGCCGGCCAGTTGCCGGCGCAGTTCATCCACCCGTTGCCGGAAGCGACCGTCGCTCAGCTGCTGCAGCCCTGCGGACGCGTCATTGACGCCGGCGACGAAGCGATCGGCACGCCGCGTGTGATTCAAGGAGCAGCGCCGCACTAATCCCAGCGCGCTATGCAGGGTTGCATCGAAAGCGTTTCTGCACGTATGGTCGCGCTCCGGATACTGCCCCAGGGCAACACCGGGTCGCAGCACCTCGCTATACATTGAACTTTCTCAGGAACAACTGCCGCAACCGCCGATACCATTGCTGCGCCAGCGGTTCGCTGCCGTGATCAAAACGCACATAGACGCGCGTGCCCAGGCGCTCCACCGGCACTGGCAGCACAAGCTCGACTTCGAACACACCCTCCATGGCGCGTGTCCCGCTGCTGTCTTCCGGGTCAACGGCAAATGGGCCGCCACCCATGGGCCCGAGGGCGGCGCTCGGCAGCCGCCCGACGGCGGCCGGTACCTGCCGGATGACACTCGCCGCCATCGGCGAGACCAGTTGGTCGGCGAGTCTGACAGTCACCGATTGCGTCCGCTGTTTGACCAGACCGATATCGGCCTGCGGCACCGCGACCCGCACCGTGGGTTCGCCGAGGTCCGCCACATACCCCAGCAGGTCGCCTCTGCGCACGAAACGGCCCGGCAAATCGCCCGGCAGGTCCAGCAGAAACACCCCCTCAACGGGACTGCGCAGCAGCAGCGCCTCGGCCTGTTCGCGCGCGCGTTGGAGATCCGCCTGCACGACCTGAATCTCTTCATCCATGATGTCGGCCTCGACCTGCTTCAGTTCCGCCAGCAGGACCTGGCGACGGATCGACAGCTCGCGCAGCCTGGCCGCCAGACTTTGTGTCCGAGCCGACAGGAACGGGTCTTCGCTCTCGAGGAGCGGCTGGTCACGTGCGACCCTGGTATCGGGCTTTACCAGAAGACGCGTGATCGTCCCCTCGTGCCCGGCCCGTAGTTCCGCACCTTCCGGTGGTGCGATCACTCCCTCGGCCAGGGTGGCCAGTGGTACAGGCACCATGAGCAGGAGTGCCGCCGTAGCCATGGCGAGTCCCACGCTGATCGACACGGCACGTGGGCGCTGGCGCTGCAGCTCTGGCGCAATCAACAATATCCGCATGTGCTTGAGGACCGGCAGGACCAGCATGGTCGCGACCGCCCAGAAAGCAATGAGTACGCCAATACCGGGATAGCTCTCAGCCACGAATAGCACGATAGTGACCAGAATGATAACCCTATAAATGTAGGACAAGATGCCGTAACCGATCAGCCAGCGCCGCTCACCGTCAGCCGTTGTCGGTGACTCGAGGCTGCGCACCCCGAACAGGTAGCGTTTGACGAGGTACCCCAGATATTGGTTTGAGCGGGTGGCAAGATTCGGCATGCCGATGGCGTCGGTCATCACATAGTAGCCATCGAAGCGCAGCAACGGGTTGCCGTTGAAGAACAACGTGGAGACGCTGCCGATCAACAGGGTGTTATAGGCGAGTGAATGGATCAGGCCGGCTTCGGTATTGAGCCAAAGCCACAGCGCCAGCACGGCCAGAAACAGCTCCACCATCATGCCGGCGGCGCCGACCACCATGCGTCGGCGCTTTTCCGGAAAGGTGCCGGCGGATGAGGCGTCGACGTAGGGCACCGGGATGAGGGCCAGCAGGATGACACCCACTTCATGGACTTCGCCACCCCAGACCTTGGTGGCGAGCCCGTGGCCGAGTTCGTGCAGCGCCTTGATCAGCGGATAACAGAGCCAGAGCAGGGCGAGATTGTGCGGCGACAACAAGCTGGTACTGCTGTCACCGACAATCTCCGACCAGTGTACGGTGGCCATCACGGCGCCGGCACACAACACGGCAAGCCACAGCATCAGGCCGACGCGGCTAAACAGCGGCCGGAAAAAAGGCAGCAGACGTTCCAGCGTGCGGTCGGGGTCGAACAGCGGGACTTTAATTGCCAGCGGATTCTTGACGCGGCCGATCCATTTGGCACGTGCCTGGCGCTGTTGCCGTTCGAATATCTCGGCGGCATCGGTGCTGATGTCAGTCTGCAGCAGATCCGCGCTGTACAGGCGTCGCAACAAACCCACTGCCTCTTCCTGGGTCAGCCCCTCGTCGCCCAGCGTATCGCCATTGGCCTTCCACATAGCCTCGACCGTACGCCGGCCGTCCATCATGGCGATGAAACGGTGGGCATTGCCCGAAAAGCGATAGGAGCGCCCTGAGACCCGGTTGTGCAGCACATACCAGACCTTGCCGCGAACCGTGTGGCGCTGCAGCTCAGCGTGGGGGACGAGCCGGGGACGCAGTCCGCTAACGCGGTACCAGTGCGGACTGTTGCCGTGGTGACTCAAGCCGTCGCTTTCCCCGGCCCTAGCCGAGCCACTTCCAGAAGGCCAGCCGCAACCCGTCCAGCAGGCGGTGCGTCCAGATCCAGATCAGACGGTGCTCGCCGGCGTCGATCTTGCCGACACCGGCCATGCCCGGACGCAGCGAGTCGACCGGGTCAGTCAGTCTGGCCTCGATACGAAAAAAGTTGCCGCCGTCACGGGCCGTTGAGACCGGCAGGATGCGCTCCACGCTGAAGGCGTGCCGCTGGTGCGGTAAGCCGGACAGCGCCAGTTCGCCCGGCTGTCCTGGCTGGACGTGAGCAATGTCGCGTTCGTCAATCTCCAGCATGATGCGGTAGCCGTCGAGCGGTGCAACTTCGAACAGCACCTCGCCACGCTCGACCGGCGCGCCGAGTGACTGGCTCAGATCGCCGCTGACGACAATACCGGCCAGTGGCGCTTTTAGTTGGGTGCGCGCCAGCTTCTCCACGGCGAGCGCCAGCTCCGCCTCCGCCTGCTCACGACGCGCGTGCAGAATGCTGAGTTCGGCCCGCTCATGCTTGGCCAGCGCCTCACGCTGGGACTTGAGCAACTGGGCACGTTCGCCCGACCACTTGGCGTGTTCCAGTTTCAGATCACGGTCCTCCAGCCTGGCCAACAACTGGTCCCGCTCGACGATGTCACCGGCGCGGGCCGGGGCCTCGGCGACATAGCCGTCGAAAGGTGCCACCACCACGCGTTGTACGATGCCTTCCAGCTTCGCTTCGGCGTCGATGCGGTAATCCCCCCTGGCAAACGCCAGAAACAGCAACAGGCCGGCGACGGCGAGTACGCCCGTCTTCAAACTGAGGTGCCCGCGACCCGTGAGCTTTGTCAATTGCCTTTGCCAGGCGTTACGCAGTTTGACGAGCGCCGACTGGTGGGCATCGCGTTTGATCTGCAAAATCGGACCAACAACAGAAGCGACGGTCTCGCAGAGTGCCAGAGTCTGTGTGTCGAACGGTCGCTTGCGACTTCGTTCAAAGGTCAATGCGCCCAGCACCTCACCATTGTGTGAGAACGGCATGGTACAGATCGCACCGGCAGCGAACTGGGTGCGCAGCTGTTCATGGGCGTGAACCAGTACCCCGTGATCGTGATCGGTGAGCGGCAGGACCACGCGCTTGTCCTGGTCGACCGCCTCGTTCATGGCAGCGGCGACGGCACGCACAAGATTGGCGCGCTCCTCCAGCGACGCGGTGTTTGACATCGCCGTGACCTGCATCTCCTGACCGCCCCTGAAGCCGATAGCGACCCGCTCGCAGGCGAGCTGCCGGGCAAGTTCATTCACCACGGCGATCGCGGAGGCCTTGAAGGTATCGTGAGCGACTGCCCTGGCGATCGTCTCGACTACAATACCGAGGCGTCCGGCGGCACTGGCGGCCCAATCCCTGGCGAGTAACTCCAACCAGGCGATGCCCCAGGTCAAGACTTGCAACGCGGCCCGCTGTTTTACTTCCGGACGCGTGGTCATTTCGAAAGACACCACGCCGAACAAGCGACCATCCACCATGATCGGACAGGCCATAACGTCAGACGGTTGAACGACTGCTGCGCCCACCGCCATGGCCATGGAATCAATGACCTCGCGGCGCTCAACTATTGCACGTTGTGACGCCGCCATGATCGATGCCGGCACCGTGCTGTCTTTGGGCCAGACGGCTACCGGCCTGGAACCGATGAGAACCGCGGCACCTGTCACTCCGGCAACCATGCTGCACTGCAGCTCGAGCCAGGCCTGCAGCAGTTCCCTGTTCACAGTCTCCATTCAGAATATCTCGGCCAGGTGTTTGTATTCTTTAGGGAATGAGCGTACTGACAAGCCCAGTGGATGCTCTCGATCAGGTCGGGTAAGGCGGCTGTTGAATCGGCAAAGAACAGACAGGCGTGGCAATCGACAACAGTATCAGGCGGACAAGCGCTTGTCGGGGAACAACATATCGATGGTGGTGGCGAGCTGCTCGGCGGCCGCTGCGCACACCGGTTCGATCACCTCCTGCGCGAGTCCGGTGACCTGCCAGGCGGCGGCGTCAATACGCGGCATCCCCCCGGTGGCCTCTGCTTCGGCGATAGCGTGCTGTTTCAGCCGCACCGCGATGTGCATGATGGCGACCTCGAGGGGAAAATCCTCGGCGCGGGCGGGTTCGTTCTGATAACGCACGGATTCGATCAGCCCCGGCGGGAAGTGCCAGCTGCGCATCAGTGCAGATCCAACCTGCGCGTAATCGCAGCCGATCAGTTCGCGCTCGACCAGAAACAGCGGCTTGTCCTGCTGCTGCGACTCGAGCAGCGCTGCCGCGCTTGCCTCGGGCAGGCCCTGGTACATAATCAGGTGCCCGACATCGTGCAACAGGCCTTCCACGAACAGGCGCTCACTGTCCAGCACGTTACACTCCTGGGCCAGACGCCGGCACAGCAATCCGCAGCGGATGCTGTTCGACCAGAAATCCTGCATGCTGATAAGTTCGCTCGGGATGCCGGAAAAGGCCTCTGCCACGGTGGTCGCCAGCACCAGGTCATGAATCTGTTGGGTACCGAGCAGGCTGGTGGCCCGGGCGACGGTGGTAATCTTGGCGGGGAAACCAAAATACGGACTGTTGGCGATTTTCAGCAAGCGCGCGGTGAGTGCCGGGTCATTGGCCACCACGTCGGCGACATCGGCCATTGACGACTCAGGATCATCGACCACCGTCTTTAGCCGAATATAGATATCCGGCAGCGAGACCAGATCGGCGGTTCGACTGACCAGGTCCTCGGGTGTTACTCGGTTGATACCCATAATTCACGCTTACCGAAATTGACGTCCATGATCACTTTCATTGCCGATCGCACTATACGCTCCGCGCACTGATTATCGATGGATAAATCGCACTCTTTGTTCGATTTCCCTGCGGCCCTGAGTTTCATTGCTTAATCCTCGGCTCACGTTTCGCCCGATCGATCCCAGCCTCACATGGTAAATCGGTAGCTGCTGTGGAAACTTGAGAAATGAATCGTAGGGTGCGCTGGCAAACGATGTTTCTATGAGTATTGATGCGAGTCTTAAAGAAGGATTCTTCTACCGGCGGGAATCAGCGCTAATCGTCGTCAATAAACAAGCCTTTTTGGCTTGAATCTACGCCGGCCGTTTCAGTCTGGTCCTGTCTAAACCAATTGAGTTTTTTTGGCTGAAACTCGCTTTCGATTCGCTTCGGCTGGGCAACAAGTATTTTCTCGGCTTTTTCCAACCGAGCAATCTCCTTGAGCATGTCTCCATGTGCCTCGCCACCAACGACATAGGGTGTAATCAATACTACGAATTCAGCATTGCTGCTGTTCTTTGAAGTGCTGGAAAACAGCTTGCCCAGCAGCGGAAGTGTTCCGAGAACCGGCACACCTTCCTGCGTATCGTCCGTGTTGTTTCTGATAAGCCCACCGATAAACAGAGTCCGACCATCCTCGGCAAGCATTTGAGTGGTGACTTCGGTGGTATTTTGCGACGGGATGCCGGTAAGAGATACACTGCCGACACTGACTTCAGGGTGAACCTCCATCATGATCCGCCCCGCCGAATCGACCCGCGACGTCACGTCCAGAATCACACCGGATTCCAGGAATTCAATCGATTCTGTGGTGACCTGGTTGATCGTCGTCGTGACCCGGTAACCCTGTCGTTCGCCGATCACCACCGAGGCTTTCTGCCCCTCCAGGGCCAGAAGCTTGGGCGAAGACAGCGACCGTACCCGATTCTTCGATTCCAGTGCTTCCAACGCCACATCGATATTCGGTGTCAGCAGGCTGAAAAACAGGCCGGAACCCGGTGAAGACAAGCCGGTGACACCGAAAGCGCCATCACCACCGTCATAGTTGAACAATCTGGCCCAGTTGATGCCGTAAACATCACTGTCCGACAGGGTGACCTGGAGAATTTTCGCCTCAATAAAAATCTGATTCGGTTCACGATCGATTTCTTTCAGAATCCGGCTTACCTGGCGAAGGTAATCGGGCGTGTCTTCCACCACCAGCATATTGCGATCCGCAAGCGCCGTGACCTCTCCATAACTGGACAGGTGGTTCTCTATAATAGTCTTGACCTGCTCCGGATCGGAGTACTGAACACGGAACGTTTTAACCCGCGTGATATCACTGGTTGCACGCACGCCGGCATCTTCAGGCTTGATAATAAAATAGGTGCTGCCGCGCATCTCCACCGCATAACCACCGGCACGGGCTACCGAGCGTATCGCATCATCGACTTCCACGTCATAGAGATTGAGCGATACGTTACCCGCAACCCCGGTGGCAAGAAGAATATTCAGTCGCTCCTTTTGCGACAGCATGTTCATCACTTCGGAAATTTCGGTATCCTGAACCGACAGTGTCACCTTGGGCTTGCCCACCGCAAATGCCGTGACCTGCAACATACTGCCCAACAACAGCAGCACTACAGCGACCAGCCGCCCAATGGGCCATAGCTTACTCATCCTTGTCATCACGTACCGTTAAGCGACGCTGCTGTTCGTTCCTGAACAAAACGACACTCCCTTCGTTGATTTCGGTGATCTGATAACCACTGACCTCGTCCCCCAGGTGGAACAGCTTGCCATTGATATTGGCGAGTGAGCGGTCTCCGGCGGCGAGGGTCGCCCGCAATGTCAGTTCGCCCGTCAGCGCGTCGCCAGTGACCCCGGCCTGCGCCCTGCCGTCCAGCATCGGCCGTTTAAACGGGTTGTGCTTTAAAAGCTCTGCCGCCGTCACCTGTCCGGCGGCGAGCATAAGGATCAACCCCGCGAATGAATATCGGCCGGACATCCTCATTGCCTGATTTTCCTGTAAAACACCATGGTCAGCTGCATGCGCAACTGATCGGCCTCTTTACCGGCACTGACAGGCGCAATGTCGTAGCGCTTCACCAGGATGAAGCCCAGCTTTTCAGCGAGTTCGCCCAACCAGGCATATAAAGCCTGGTAGTCAGCGCGCACTTCGACCTCGAAGGCCATTTCTTCAAACCCCAGCACCCGCGCAGCATGTCCCGGCTTGACAGCGATCAGCTCGACATTCGCACCCCAGGAAACGCCCTGCAGCCGGCCGATCAAGTAGGATTCCATCTGGTTCAGCGGCACGTCCTCGACGTCGCCCTGCAATTTCTGCCGCAACGCATCGATATCCAGGCGCACACGGTCAATGTCGCGCTTTAACTGGATCTCATCACCAAGCCTGTTTTCCAGCAGATGCCGGGACGCGGCGCCCTGTCGATAGCTGAGGACCTGCGGCTTCAATGCATACATCAACAGCGCCGCCGCCAGCACCGCCCACACCAGCGCCAGTATCAGGCGCAGTGAACGGGGATCCAGTTGCTGCAAGCTTGTCTGTATCATGCCCCCGCCCGATTACTGTTCACGATCACGGCCAGTTCGAAATCGACCACCGTTGCCAGCTTATACTTGCGCTGGTGGGTGTTCAGCACCCGTACGTCGGCAATCTGCGACTGATCCAGTAGTCGCCCTACAAATTCCGATAATGCCGCGTGATCCCTGGCCTGCCCCTTGATTTCCATATGCGTCCTGATCTGCCAGGCCGGCTGCGGATCGTTACCCTGACCTTGCGGGATGACAATAAAATAACCGGTGTTGACAGTTTGCGGCTCACGCGGTACCGCTGAGCCGGCTCGCAGGAAAGACCAGCTGGTAAACCATACGCTATCGCTATCGAGCGCCCGGTCAACCGCAACAAACATGTCCTGCGCGACGGCTCCGCCGCGCAACCGTTCCAGTACCGCCAGCTTGTCAGCCATACTCTGATGCTGGCCTTGCAGGCTTTCCAGTACCAGCCGCTGCTGGCTGGTAATGGCTTTCTTCTTTTCCAGCGCCTGTATCGCCCTGCTGTCCTCGGCGATAGCGACTGCAAAGGCAGCATAAACCAGCCCTGACAGCAGCAGCAGGCCCGCCGCTGATAAAGTGAATCGTTTTACAACCCGGGATATTCTCAGGTGGTCACGATAGTCCTGTGGTATTAAATCCATCTCACTCGTCACCGACCAGTCCGCGCATAGCCAGTCCGGTCGCCACCCCCACGCGCGGGTCCGGATCATGGTCTTTGCCACCCTGCATAGCGGCCATCGGATCCAGTACGCTGACAGGAATATCCAGCAGGCCATTCAAAATATCAGCGATGCCCTTCCAGCAAGCGACAGCGCCCGTAAGGTAGACCTGTTGTACTGTCTTGCCACGGGTTTCCGAGGCGGTATATATCAAGGCTTTGTTGATATCCCCGACCAGTTCCATGAACACGGGTTTAAGCACTTCGAATACGGTCGTTGTGACTTCGTCGCTGACGGCCCCATCCTGCGGTCCGGCTTCGCCGTCTGCGCGCAGACCGCGCGCGTCCAGCAGCTGGTGGGCGGCTGACTCACTCAGTTCCAGTTCCTGGCACAGGCGCTCGACCAGAGTGCGTTCGCCAAAATCGACTTCGCGATCGAAAATCAGACGCCGGCCGCTCAATACCGTCATGTAAGTCTGCGTCTGCCCCATGGTAATGACCATCAGGTTATCTTCGGCGTAATTGTCCAGTGCCGCAGTGATCAGCCGTCGAATCGCAACCGGTCCGATCTCCAGTGCAAGTACGTTGAAGCCGGCCTTGCGCAGTAATTCGAGATAGGCGACCACATCCTCGCGCCGCGCCAGCGCAATCAACGCGGAATGCTCCTGGCCCTCGCGCACGTCGGTGCGCACCGGCATATAGTCCAGCACATAGTCCGCGAGCTCACCCTCCACACGCTCGGACATACGCTGCACAATCACCGCGGCATCGCTCTGTCCGGCGGGCACCGCATAGCGTAGCAGCAACGTCCTGACAACATTCGGTTGCAGGCAGGTGACGACATCACGGCCCTTGAAGCCGTGCGTTTTGCACAACTGCCTGAGCACCCCTGCCAGATGTCGTGGTGACGACAGCAATTGCTCGCGTCCGTCTGTATAGGCAGTCGAGGCACAGGCGCCCAGGTACAAGCCATCCGCCTGTTTCAGCAACTGCACCATA
>Ga0316196_10001456_pt1 | contig 10363 bp, 9 predicted proteins | sample Eddsed2cm_MG_FD_204938 | JGI IMG/M metagenome (GOLD analysis project Ga0316196, IMG submission 204938) | Coastal sediment microbial communities from Maine, United States - Eddy sediment 2 cm | ecosystem: Environmental > Aquatic > Marine > Coastal > Sediment | place: USA: Maine | collected... | reverse complement strand
TCGCAGGAAGATACGATCCGCACCTTTGCCAGCTATGTCGATTTGATCATCGCCCGCCACGCGGAAGCCGGATTTGCTGAAAAGACAGCCTGGGTGCTGAATCAGACCGACCGTCCGGTACCGGTTCTGAATGGCGGCTCGGGACCGGACCAGCATCCCACCCAGGCACTTTTGGACATATACACCCTGGAGCGAGAGTTTCGCAATCTCGGCGGTCTGGACGGTAAAAAGGTCGCCATGGTCGGCGACCTGAAACGCGGCCGAACCGTGCGCTCCCTGAGTTATCTGATGAAGAATTACCGGGACGTCACCCTGTATTTCGTGGCGCCGGAAGTCTTCCGGATGCGGGAGGACATCAAAAGCTTTCTGACCAAACACGCCATTCGTTTTCACGAAACCGATGATTTCGAAAGCGTTATGCCGCTGGTGGATGCCATCTACTTGACCCGGATTCAAAACGAATACGCCGAACATCCCTCGAGCGAGACCGAGACCTACCCGGCGTTTCACTTCAAGACCAAACACTTGACGATGATCCAACCCCACTGCGCGCTGCTGCATCCCCTGCCCCGGCGTTACGAGATCGAAGTGGCCGTCGACAAGGATCCGCGAGCAGCCTACTGGCGGCAGGAACGCTGCGGCATGTGGATCCGCGCCGCGCTGATCACCTACATCTTCAGGGTTGACCAGGTTATTCTGGACGAGTTTTCTTGATAACTGAACAAATGGAGCAAAGCCATGGCTTACAATCTGCGAAACCGCCATTTTCTCAAGCTGCTCGATTTTTCAACGCAGGAAATCATGTTCCTCCTGGAGCTCGCCGGCGACCTCAAAAAAGCGACATACGCCGGCACCGAGCAGCCGCGCCTGCAGGGTAAAAATATCGTCCTTATCTTCGAGAAAACCTCCACCCGCACCCGCTGTGCTTTCGAAACCGCTGCCTTCGATCAGGGAGCGCGGGTCACCTACCTGGGGCCGACCGGTTCCCAGATGGGCACCAAAGAGTCGATCAAGGACACGTCCCGAGTTCTGGGCCGCATGTATGACGGCATCGAGTATCGCGGGTTTGCACAGGAAAAAATAGAAATATTAGCCCGCCACGCCGGGGTGCCGGTCTGGAATGGACTGACCGACGAATTCCATCCGACCCAGGTCCTGGCGGATTTTTTAACCATGATCGAGCACAGTGACAAGCCGCTGCACCAGGTCAGATTCGTTTATCTGGGAGACGCACGCAACAATATGGGCAACTCCCTGATGGTAGGTGCCGCCAAAATGGGCATGGATTTTCGCGCCGTAGCCCCCGACAGGCTTCAACCCGACCGGCAACTGACGGCCGAAGCCAGGAAGATCGCCGGCCGGACCGGAGCAAAAATCACCGTCACCAGCGATCTCGCGGGCGGTGTTAAGGACTGTGATTTCATTTGTACCGATGTGTGGGTGTCGATGGGCGAGCCGCCAAACGTTTGGGAGGAGCGCATCGGTTTGCTGCAATCCTACCAGGTCAATCGGACGGTAATGGAAATGACCGGCAACCCGAAAGTAAAATTCATGCACTGCCTGCCGGCGTTTCACAACCGCGAAACCGTTGTGGGTGAGGAGATTCACCAGAAATTCGGGCTGAGTGCCATGGAGGTCACCGAAGAGGTCTTCGAGTCGGACGCCTCGATCGTCTTCGACGAAGCCGAAAACCGGGTCCACACCATAAAAGCCGTCATGGTGGCAACCCTCGGCGACTGAGAGAGTGTCTTTTCGTGTAGACGCCGGCCAGGCAATCGGCCTGTAGCTCGAGCATAACCCAAAGATGGTTTCCCTGGGTCTCATCGACCCGCCTCCGCAGGGTGTCGACCTTGTCTGCAATCCCTAAAAGTTTTTGGACGTGGTGTCCAATCTCGTGCGCAACGACATAGGCTTGGGCAAAATCGCCCGGTGCGCGAAACCGGTTCTCCAAATCCTCAAAAAAACTTTGAGAATAAGACCGAAAGAGAGGCTGTCAATCCAATTGAAAGGGGCGAGGAAGGCGGCAGCGCGCCTGTCGGCAGGTCGCTCGCGGCTACCTTGACATCGCTTTCTGAATGCTGTCGAATTCCCGGATCCAGGGTTTCAGCGAGGCAAAACGAGCTGCGGCTTTTTGGGCATCGTTACGGTTTGAGAAACTGCCGAAAATGGCGACATAAACGGCCTTTTCTTTTTGTTTGATTCGACAATAGGCATAGGTGCCCGGTTGGGATTGTTTCTCGACCAGGTCTTTAACCGCCTGTTCCCTGCTCATCGCCGCCAACTGAATAGTAACGTGTTTGGGGTTTTGTTTTCTGATCCAACTGCTGTTTTCAACGCGCGCGAGTTTTCCGGTTGCTGCCGGAGGCTTCAACCCGGACGCGGCGCTTCCGCGGGTGTTAAGCGGCACATCTGCCTCTGAAACCGGAGCCTCACCCCCCAGGCATTCCACGACGGCCAATTCGTCGCCTCGATTGACCTGCTGATATTTCGCCCAGAAAGCAGCGTCGACTTTTTTCTGTTCGGCCGGGACCCCCCTGCTGCGGTAGCGGTTCACTTGAGACGGTCCGCCGTTGTACGCGCTGTATGATGCACGGGCCAGGTTGGACAAGCCGCCGGCCTTTTTATGCTCCTGCTGTTTCAACGCGTAATTGACCATGAACTTGAACAGGATTTCGCCCCCGGCTCGGGCGTTGTAATTGATATCCCACCGCAGCTTGTTGCGGGAATAAAAGCCGCGCCACACCCTTTCGTTGATCTGCAGCAAGCCGATGTCACCGGACCCGGATACAAGGGGCACGATTTTGTTTTTGACCACGACGTACTGACGCCAGCAGCTTTCCTGCCATGCGGCGGCAAGCATCAGTTTCCGGAAAATGCGGGCGTGCTCGCCGGTGATCGTCGACGCCTGAATGCGGGCGTCAGCTTCTTCCAGCAAAAGAAGGCGAATCTCACGCATATAAGGCCCCAGCTCGTCTGCGGTCGGTACCCAGCGATTCAGTCGATCTCTCGAAGTTGCCGCAAAGGCCGACGGGATCAACTGCAGATTGAAACCCTGAGATTTTTTCTGCGGACCGATTTCTTCGGGAATTCCCAAATCGAAAAGATTTTGAAGTTCCGGATCGGTTTCGTCCAGAAATTGGAGCGGATCCAGGCTCGGATTGTCGTTCAGCAATCGGGCCAGACGTCTCAGACCGTCAGCGGATATGTCCAAACCGGCCGCGGGTCCGAGCCGATCCAATGCCATGAGGGCGTCGGCCGCTGTCATGAACGATAAAAAAGGCACCGGATTCAGCTCAGGCGCTTGAACACTGATCTCGCGCATCACCGGTTCCAGCCGTTCCCAGCTGCGGACAAACAGTTTCTTCACCGGGTCGGTGCCGCTGTCGGCGTCCGCAACGAGAACGGCCTTCATCTCGTAACGCGCATCCAGCAGTATTTCCAACAGGACGGAACGAAGTGCGTCCGAGTGGGTCGCAATTGCCGCCTGTTTGACGACGAAGGTCAGAAAAGCATCCCAGGTCCGGACCGTTTGCTCCAGTTGCTCCATTTCAACGGCATTCAGCACCGGTTCCGGTCCTGCTTCAGGATTCTTATCGACATCGATGGTCAGGCGCACGTCCAGCCCGTCGGGCCGCACCGAAATGTGACCGATACGCAGACTGTCGAGCATAAAGGATAACCGGTCGGCCGAATAACGCGGTAGCACGGAGGGCAGCCATTCTTTCAACCGATCGACCTCGGGACTCAGATCAATCCTGAGTTTGCTCAACGCCTGATGCAAGCGCTCTTCGGATGCCTGCAGCACGGGAGTGCCGGACAGCCGATGGCCCTGTTGGTCGTAGAGCTCGGCCGTCTGCAACCTGAACTCCGCCGACAACGGCTGACCGTCAACCAATGCCGGCTTGCCTTTGGCAACGGTTCGTCCCGTCCAATGTCCAATGGTGGCGCAGCCGTCGTTGGTGTTGACGCCGATGGTCGCAAGGGTGGCAACCTCCACTCGCAGCAATCGGCCTTCGGCGGAGAGATGCGGTTCCGAGTAAGTTACAAAGGCGCAACCGGTGTCATCCAACCCATATCGGGCCGTGTTGTCCTGTCCTTTGAACATCTCTCGTACGGCGAGAAACCGAAGTTGCGGGTATGTGAGGAATATAGGAATGGCGACCGTTTCGGAAAGCGCCGGCAACGGTATGAGAATCAGGACCGACAGCAGAACAGTGTGAAGAATCCGTGTCAGGGATGTTGGCATGCGTCCTCCATTGACCACTCTATCGCAACTTTTCCGATCCGCTATCAGATACCGAAAGAACCCGAAGTCGTTTTATCAAAATTGAAATCCATACCGCACCCCCAAGACATCGAGCCCTTCATTAGGATCGGCCAGATAGGCATTCGATATATGGGCGAATAGAATCGAGATTCGGTGGCGTGTGCCGAACGTTGCGCCGATTTCAAGCGGAACTCTGAACAGTACCCGCGACCCGAGCGCTTTATTTTGGTCGTCATTGGTTTCGAGTTCACCGTTGTGAACGGCCAGGCCGAGGCCTGTGTTAAAAAAGACGCCGGCTTTGGACACAAACTCCCATATAAACCCGCCGTACAGGGTGCTGGTGTCACCCTGATTGTTGACCGTCACACCGAGGTTGGGCAGGATGCTGCCCCTCCAGAGTATAAATCCGGGCTTCTTGAAGACGATCTCGGCATTCACGTCGAAACCGCCCTCGGCCCGCGACCCGCTCCACAAGCCGTTCACATCGTGATCCAGTAAACCGATGCGGCCTCCGTATAAAATATTGGAAATACCATTTTTGTCCGGAGTTTCCTCCGACAAAGCGGACGAAGTCAACCCGGTAGAGAGCCAAATAATACTGAACAAGAAGACGGATTTTCGTATCACCATATGTGAATTTCTGCCATTTGCCGAAAGGACATTTAGGGGAGAGACATTCGGTAGATCTTTTTTACCAAGCCCAGGTACCACTTGTAAAGTCCGGGTGCCTATTGTCAGTGCAAATGAATTGAAACCGATACTTGTCTATTTGGTAAAATCCCGTTATTAAGCTCCTGGATTGTAAGATGGCTTTTTTTCATCTTTCCAGACCTGTCAACCCAACCGCTGACCATTTTTTCAATTTTTTTCCAAAGGAGGACTTTTTATGGCTAGTGCAGAACCAAGTGGCAACCCGGGCGTCGTCGGGCTCGCTGGATTCGGCATTACGACCCTGCTGCTGCAGTTCCACAACGTGGGCTGGTGTGGTGTCGGTCCGATCGTTTCGTTGGCATTCGTATTTGGTGGCATGGCGCAATTGATCGCCGGATACCAGGAATTCAAAGTCGGTAACAATTTCGGTTACAGTGCCTTTGTTTCTTATGGGGCCTTCTGGATCGCCCTGGGCATTATTTTTCTGCTCAACTACCACAACGTGTACCATTCCAGCACGACCGATCTGGGATGGTTTCTGGTCGGTTGGACTGTTTACACCTTTATCATGTGGATTCCCGCCATGAGAATTCACGGTGCCATGGCCATTACCTTTACCCTGTTGCTCATCGGATTCATCCTTCTGGACCTGGCGCATTTCGGATACCCCGATTTGACCAAGGTGGCCGGATACGAGCTGATGCTGTGCGCCGCCTCCGCCCTCTACATGATGGCCCATGTGATTTACGCTCAGGTTTTCGGGCGAAATATTCTTCCAGTTGGAAAGCCGTGGCTCAAATAAGGATTTACCGTGATCCACCGACAGGTTCGTTCTTGTAAATGATAAAGGTTGATGGCCGCGCATGGAGCCTGCTAAACGCGAACTGCTTTAAATCGTCACCCGGCCCCGTCACTTCGGGGAGAGCGTGATTCTGGCTTTTTGCGATCCCATCGAAAACCGCAGAAATCGAAACAGGGGAGAAGGCAATGAGAAAATTTTTCGTCTTGACTCTAGTGTTGACGGGTTTCCTCCTGGCAGGAAATGCGATAGCCACCGACGAATCGGCCACGAAAGAGGAATGTGTCATAAAATGCCATGAAGCGGCCGCGCTCGTCAACTCGAAGGGACTGGAGGAGGCCATCAAGCAGATCGGCAATCCAAAGGGACCATTTGTGTGGAAGGATTCCTATGTGTTTCTGATGAACATGGACGGCAAGATGCTGGCCCATCCTATTCAACCGGAGCTGACAAAGCAACCGCATCTTCTGCTCATGACCGACCCCACGGACAAGGCGCTGTTCGTTCACTTCGTCAACCTTGCCCGAACGGTGGGACACGGCTGGGTCGAATACATGTGGCCCAAACCGGGGAAAAGCACCCCCTCAAAAAAGTTGACCTATATTTACAGAGTCCCCAATCAGGATGTCTTCGTCGGAGCCGGTGTGTATGTCGGGGGAATGGTATACTGATCGGTCTTCATCAATAACACACCTGTTTTCGAAAAAAAGGGCACCTTTTCTTAGGTAGTGCCCATCCATGGTTTCATTAAGGGCACTGGTAAGTTTCCGATCCAGAAATGTGCAATTTTCTGCAAGTTCAAGGAAATCAAGGATTCAGGAAACCGGGCACACGGGTTTCAAGCGGTAGAACCGAAAGAAAAAATTCTCGATCGGCAGAATTTCCACGTCGCAGAAACCCGCGTCGGCCGCGTAGCGTTTGAGCGTGTCGGCCCGCATGATGGTTCCCGTTCCGACAGAGGGCTGTTCAGCCATACCGGCCGGCAAGCAGTGCAGCACGCTGAACCCGTAAAGCAACTGCTCGACCTCGCTGCCGTGCGGTGCAAAGACGTCTGCGACCCGTTCGTCCATGACGAGCACAGAGCCGGTTTCACCCGCCAGATTCAGCATCGTCCGCAGCGCGCCTATCGGGTCGGCCAGATCATGAACACACTCAAATGCGGTCACTAAATCATAGTGGCCCTTCAGCGCCGGGTCGCTGGCATCCCGCACATGGAAGCGCACACGGTCGGCCACACCACTGTCTTCCGCATTGTGTCGGGCAGCCTCCACCGACGGATGGTCGAGATCGTAGCCGTCGACATTTATCTTAGGATAGGCGCGTGCGATACCGATGCTCGACCAGCCCAAACCGCAGCCGATGTCGGCCACGCGGGCAGGCGGGTCGGCTCTCAAACGGGTGTGCAGGTCGGGAATGGACGGCAGCCACTCGCTGCCCATCAACTTAAGAAACATGGCCTTGTTCATCGCGGCCTGACCTTCCCGCAGATCCGCACCGTAGTCTCCGTAAGGAACGCCGGCGCCATTGCGATAGGCCTCCAGCACCTGGGGCACCGGGCGCACCGCACCGACAACGATCTGACTTAACGGCGCCAGGTAATTCAGACTCTCCGGTGCAGCCAGCACTTCGGCATGGGCGGCCGGCAGTCTGAAGCGCCGGGAGGCCTCATCGGTGCGCGTATCTTCCACCTCAAGAATACCGACACTCGTCTGCTGTTCCAGCCATTCCTTTACATAGCGTTTGTGGGTTCCGGTTTTATCGGCCAGCTCCGCAATGGTTGTCCATTCATTTCCGGCCAGGGTGGCGTAGTATCCGAGCCTGTGCCCTATATAAACGGTGAAGGTCTCGAAGGTGCCCCGCGCGGACCGCAGCAGACGCTCTAAAAAGCGGTCACGCTGCTGTTCATAAGTATTGACGTCATCCATGGTGATTCCTCCATCGAACATAAAGCGGTTTGTGGTGATATCGGTTCATATCGATTGGGGGCGCATTGTAGAGATCGACAATTCGACCCTGTTCGGCCGAACAGAAAACGATCCGAAGGAAGTGCAGGCAGTTGCAACCACCCGTTTACAACACAACTATGCTTGCGGAAGGAAAAAAAGTAATTAATATTTAGATTGTTAATACCACTTTGTGGTATGTCAAGCGAAAATAAATCGACAATGGAGGTAATTTATGCCGCTGTTTGAATACAAATGCGCAAACTGTAACTACCGTTTCGACAAAATGGTTCATAGATGGGACGCACAGGTGCACTGTCCTTTGTGCAGTGGAAGCGTTAAAAAATTGATGTCGACATTCACCGTCGGAGAATCCCACGGCGGATCGACCCATCTGCCTTCCGATTTCAAGCCCAAAATGTGCACCAACTGCTAAAGTCAAAAAAAGTGCCGAAGAGCAAAGGACTGCCGGAATGGCAACACTATTCCGGCTGACTTTGCGGCACGGACCAACCGAGCGAAGCCCTTGCTTCTATGTCGGGTGACGTCGTTCCTCCTTAGTAATCCACCCTCTTCCCCCAGAAAGTGATCGCGCTCTTTCCGAGTAAGAATCAAAAGCCACACACAGATTATATTTATAGCCACGCAAAATGAGTGACCCCTGTCGTGGGCCACGCGGGATTCCTCGGAGGCGGATATTCGACCCTTATTTATTGATTGGAAACAGATGAAATGGTGGAAAATACGGCAGAAATACCGAATTGATGGATTTTTCAGGTAGATATGATATAATTTTCACCTAAACTGGTCGGTTGCAGGTTCAGCACTGCCTTTGACCACCGCCTCCAGTTTGATCGAAGAGGAAACTGTTAAGTTTCGGCGAAAAATTCAAAATGGCAAATAACAAACATATCACAAGGACCAAAATTCAAGGTTATAAAATTCTGACTTCCTTAACTTTATACCCCATTGATTGAATTGGCGCAGGAAATATCAAGAGGTGTGCGTGAAAGCAGGAATCAATAATTCAGAAGGTCAGATACAATGTGGTACTTAGAGGCCGTGGCGGATGAAAACAGGGAATGGATGGTTGCCATCGAGCCATTCCCTTTTATTATCGGCCGCGATGAGGACTGCAACCTTAAGTTAACCGACAAGCGGATTTCCAGACGTCATTCCGAGATTCGTAAGAGCGGTGATCATCTTTGGATTCGCGACTTTGAGAGCACCAACGGCACTTTCGTGAATCAAAAGGCGATCAAGCAGGCAGAATTGCTCGAACCGGGCGACACCATTTCCATTGGGAAATTCAAATTTTGCTTAAAAAGCGTCAATTCTAATACCACCGCCATGGCGGAAGAAACCTATTCCATGGATATTTCTGAAGACCTCAACTGCTTGGCCTCTCTTGAGCCCAAATTGCGGGCGTTGCTTCGAGAGCGAAACGTGTTCGCTCATTTTCAACCGGTCTTAAGGTTCTCAGATATGACGATAGTGGGATACGAGATTCTTGGCCGAATTGCTGATGAAGACCTGCCGTCAAACCCGTCTGAACTTCTCGATATGGCACAGTGGATAGGGTGTGCCTCTGACCTTAGCGCCCTTTTCCGTGAAGTAGGAGTGGACATTGGGAGAAACCTGCCGGGTTCACCTATTTTGTTCGTCAATTCTACCCCATTAGAAATTCACCAGATGGATGTTCTCCTGGAATCACTGGAGAGGATTCATGATATGGCCCCCTTGAACAAAATTGTACTCGAAATAAATGAAAAGGCGACCACGGACACGAATGAGATGTCGCGGCTCCGCAATGGTTTGGGAAAGCTAAATATAGATCTTGCCTTCGATGACTTCGGCGTTGGCCAAACTCGCCTGGTGGAGCTTGCAAAGGCCCCTCCGGATTTTCTTAAGTTCGACAAATCCTTAATCCGTCAAATTCACCTCGCCCCGAAGCGATTGCATCAGATGGTTTCAACCTTTGTCAAAGCAGCACAGAACCTTGGCGTTGACACTGTCGCAGAAGGAATTGAATGCTCTAATGAGGCTGAAACATGCCAACAGCTTGGTTTTAATTTCGCTCAGGGCTTTTTTTATGGCAGGCCCTTGCCCATCAACGAAATCAATTAAACGTATCTAACGAAATACAGTGATCCGAAACCAAAAAGGGGGCCTGCGCCCCCTTTTTGCACTCATTTTTATAAAATTCTATTTGGTTGCAGGACTTCCGTATCCGGTTCCATCGGCCGGACCGGACCCGGTATTGCCCGTGCCGTCACCAGGGCCATGACTGTGGCCCTGACTTGCACCGGGTGCCGGACCAAAACCTGCACTTGGCCCAAAACCCGCACTTGGGCCGGGGCCTGCACTTGGGCCGGGGCCTGCACTCGGACCGGGACCGGAATCGGGACCCAAGCCGATACCACCACCACCACCGCCGTTTCCACCGCAACCATTGCCTCCGGCACCACCATTGCCGCCAGCTCCACCATTGCCTCCGGCACCGCCATTACCGCCAGCCCCCCCTCCGGCACCACCACCTCCTCCGGCGCCGCCACCTGCTCCACCGCCACCTCCGCCTGCACCTCCGCCCCCGCCGCCTCCCCTGGCGATAAGGATCGGCCTAAAAGCAGGCTGATCTGAGACATTCTTAAGCAGTGAAGCGAAGGTCGCCGTATCCGTTGGGTTTACCTCAGTGGCCGTCAG
>Ga0316196_10001455_pt1 | contig 10367 bp, 9 predicted proteins | sample Eddsed2cm_MG_FD_204938 | JGI IMG/M metagenome (GOLD analysis project Ga0316196, IMG submission 204938) | Coastal sediment microbial communities from Maine, United States - Eddy sediment 2 cm | ecosystem: Environmental > Aquatic > Marine > Coastal > Sediment | place: USA: Maine | collected... | reverse complement strand
AGCATCATCATTTGGCGGCGTCGCCAATCGAGATGTCGGGGAATAATTCTGCGAACACCCACTCTCCGTCGACCTGCGCACGATAGGAGCGTGAACTGTCCATGGTGCGGATCAGATCGTCATAAGAAGTCTGCTGCTCGGCGAGAATAGTGATGTTGCTGTGCTCGGGCAGGCGCGCCTTTACCTGTTTAAGCGTCTGTTTCAATCCCGCGAAATCCTGTTTGCCGGCTTTTGCCGGTATGCGCTTTATGAGCCCCAGTCGATTGTCCGAGATCACCAGCATACTGTCGCGAATGGTGACGCGTAGTTCATAGGGAGGTTTCTTCGGTTGATCCTTGTCCGCGGCACCCGGTGGCGGCAGGTTCAGGTCAAGAATGGTGATGTGACTGAACACCGCTGTCATCAACAGGAACGGCACCAGCACCACCATCAGGTTCATGAAGGCAGTGATGTTCAGCTCCGCAGCGGGATGCTTGCGTCGTTGGATCCGTCGTGACATGGGTCTTGTTACTCGGTGTTGCTTTTGACGCGGGCCAGCAGGTTGACGAATTTGACCACGGTCATTTCGAGGCTATCGACAATTTCCGTGGTCTTGGTTTGCAACACCGTGTAAAAGAACAGCAATGGAATTGCGACGATCAATCCGAAGGCCGTGGTGTTCATTGCCACCGAGATACTGGTTGACAGAATTTCCGCCTTCATCGAAGGATCGACCTGGGCAACGGCGGTAAAGGCCTTGATCAAACCAACGATGGTTCCGAGCAGGCCGAGCAGGGTGGCGATATTGGCAAACATGGCGAGGTAATGCGTGCGCTTTTCGAGCCTGGGTATTGCCTCCAGCATGCTTTCGTCCATCGCCGCCTCGAAGTCATCGCGCCGCCGCGCCGACTTGTAGTGTTCGATGCCCTGTAGCAGGATCCGACACACCGTGGCACTCGATTCGCGAGCAAGCTTGCCGGCGTTGGCGACTTCACCTTTTTCCATTAGCGGCATCAAGCGGGCAATCATGCGACGATTGCTCGATCTGGCAACGCTCAGGTGCAGCCAGCGCTCCACGGTGATGGCGACGCCAATGGCGAGCACGATCAGGATGGGGTACATGAATGGCCCGCCGTCCTGAAAAAATCGAATTATTGTAGTTAAGGTATCGTTCATCGCGAGAGTCTCCGCTGTCTTTATTCGGTTACCGGCAGAACCGGCTCGGCCCTGGAATTAATAGCCTGGTGATAATTTATAGTTCGTTTAAAAGTGGCGCGGTCGAGAGGTGTCAGTTTTTGATCCATGATGCTGGCAATGGGGGGTGATTCGATGTCGAAACGCTCCACCGATTTCCATGGCAGGATATATAGCACCATTGGCAATTCCTTGTTGCCGGTAATTTCTATGCCTTCCAGTTGCAGGGTTTCCTGGGCGGCGAGCTCGGGGCTGTTGCAAAGGACTAGCATCAGGATCAGGGTGTTTGAAAACGGTTTTATATTCATCCTTGTTTCTGCCTGGTGGTTGATTTAAGGCGCCGTTCGATGTCTACAATCCAGCCGGCGACCTGTGCATTTTCTTCACTGGTCAAATCCATGTATTTGCGATATTGCTGCAGCGCTTTTTCCAGATCCTGTAAGTATAGATCAAAAAGAATGCCTAGATTGAGATGAGCGAGCGCATAGTTGGCGTCAATTTCAATGGCGCGCTGGTACTCCAGCAGCGCGTCCTGAAACTCACCTTTACGGCGCTTTAAAATGCCGAGATGGTTATGCGCGATGGCATCGTTGGCGTTGCGTTCAAGTGCTTGCGCAAAGGCCTGTTCGGAGAGGTCAGCCTGCTGTAACTGGAAGTAGGCCAATCCGAGATTGGTGAACACATTAGGCTTGTCAGCTGCCTCCCGGCTCAGGCGCAGCAGCAATTCGAGAGCCTTCGCGCTATCACCGTTCTTCAGCGCCGCTATGGCCAGCAGGTAATCTTGCTGAGCAAAATCGACCGGCTCGGGTTCTGCTTGCGGCTCGATCTCAGTAACTATTTCTGCAACAGGCTCAAGCTCATTGCGCTGTCCCATTTCGTTGGCGTTGGCGCTGACTTCAGCTTCAGACGCCACCTCTGTTCCCGGATCAGGCAGGCTCTGGCAGGCCGACAGCAGTGCCAGTAACAGCAGGGCGATGATGTGATTACTGAATTTCGGCATAGGAATCGCTGCTCTCGGCTCGTGCATAACGGAACGGCATCAGTTCGCCCAGTACCTTAAGGCTCTTGCGGGTGGGCTCGTCGTAGGTGCCGGCGGGTATGCGCCGGAAGTTGGCCAGGTGAATATCGATCGCTTTTTCCTCAAAAGGGAATGCCTGCTCTTCGAGCAATAGCTCGTATTCCTCGAGTTGCTCTTCGTCGAGTCCCTGTGGTCGTTGCGAAGTCATCAGGGAGCGCGCAAATTCGTGGTAGATATCGGCTATCTGAAAGGTGGCCTCGGTAGTCACTTCCGCCACCTGGTATTTCATCGCCTTGCTGTAGGCGTCGATGGATTGTTGCATCAGTTTCTTCTTCTTGCGCAGGCTGGTTTTCAGGGGCACAGTCAGTTTGGTATTGCGGTAAGAGCGTTGCAGCGGCTGGATCAACTCGAGGCTCGCGGTAGCGGCCAGGTAGCGGCTGCGATCGCTGCGTTCGCTGCCCGCCTGTGCATCGGCCCTGACGATATCCTGCAGCCAGTAAGCCAGCTTTTTGACATCGTTTTTCGCGCGGTACGATTCGGCGATGTTATGACGCAGTTCAATTGAGCGCTCCAGCGGATAAGGGTAGGCCTTGACGTATTCCTGGTAAATTTCAATGGCGCGATCGGGCTGCCCGTCCTGCTGGTACAACTCGGCCGAACGCCACATGAGGTCGCGCTTGCGCTCGGGCGTACCGGGTAGCCTCGACAGCGCCAGCATCTCGGCGGCTGCAAGCGACTGGTTGCCGGTTTTACTGTAGGCGAGCGCGAGTTTCTCGGTGACACCGGCGTTGAACTTGGGGTTGCCCGGATAGTTGCGGCGAAATGCCTGCAGCTCGTTGATTGCGGCTGGCCAGTCTTCGAGCTGCAGATAAGCCGTGGCGGTATCGTAGTCGGCGATTATGCGCGTGGGTGATTCGGGAATAACCTGGCCCAGGCGCGTAAAATTCTGTGCCGCGAGACGGTGATCACCGGCATCACGCGCGATTTCGCCCTGCTTGTAGATACTTGCCGCAATCTGTTCCCGGACCGCCTGGTACTGACTGTCCTTCCGCGGCATTAACTGGAGCAGGGACAGGTAGGATTTCTCGGCGCCAGCAAAGTCTGCGGTGGTGAACTGGCTATCGGCAAGAATGGCCAGGGCATCCTGTTTGCTGCGCTGATCGACATTCGGATTTTCGACCAGGCGCAAAGCAGATGCCATGGCTGCAGGATACTGCTTCCAGGCGAAGAATTGTTGAGCACTCTGCATTTCGACCGCGGCAAGACGCGGGTCGTCGGAAAAGCTGGTGGTAAAGCGGACTGCCGACTGGATACGCTGTGCCTGCAGCGTCGGGATATTGCCAACTTCGGCAGTTTTCAGCAGCTTGTCATAGGTAACCAGTGCGGCGTAACCGGCTTCGGCGCTGTCTGCATGTGGATCATATTCGTAGGCAGTCTTTTGATATTCTTCGATAGCGCGTGGATACTCTCGCGCTTCGTACAGGCTTTCCGCAAACAGGAAGTTCATGCGCGGCGCGGCCGGGTCGGCCGGGAATGAGGTCAGGAAACCCTGGTACCAGCCCGCCGCTACCCGGTAGTCCGCGGGTTTCCCGCTGTCGCGGGCCAGCGCGTGATAATACGAGGATAGTTCGGTGATATGTAACACCAGCGTGGCCGACAACGCCTGCTGAGTCGACTCTTCCTGCAGTGACCAGTATTCACTGTTGACGTCATAGCGATCGACAAAGGCGATTTTTTCCTGCAGCACCAGGTCGGAGTAGCCGGCTTGCTGATAGGTTTCGATGGCGCGTTGGTGGAAATAAGGTGTATGCGCGGAGTAAGGATACTCGCGGGTATAGCCGAGGAACAGGTTGGCACCGTCAAAAACACGTTCGTTATCGAGGTATATGTCGCCCAGTTTGCGATACAGCAGGGGCTCATAATCGCGCTTGCCGTTCTGGGCAAAATATTGCGTGATATAGAGATTGTTTTCTTCATAAGTGAAGGACAGGGCAACCACCCGCAGAACATCGTCCAGAAGTTGCTGGTCGGCCCTGGACAGGGCCGGATTGAAGTCGATTTCGCGAATACTGTCGTTTTCCAGGTTGATATCCAGCAGGCGAATGAAACTGCTCTGGGACTCCGCGAAGTGCCCCTGCTTGAACTGGGCCCAGCCATACTTGTAAAGCGCCTTGTCGAAAAATTTCGAATCTGGATATTGATCGACGATATGGCCGTATGCCAGTTCAGCGGCCCCGTGCTCCCGCGCCACAAACAGGATCTCGCCGCGGCGGAACTGGACTTCGTCCATGTAAGGTGAGTCGGGGTAGTCGACGACGATGCGATCCAGCGCGTCCATTGACTTCCCGGTCTCGGCTTCGAGCGCGTAGGCGCGGGACATCTGGTAGAGAATCTTGTCGTTGTCTTCACGCCCGGGGTACTTCTGCAGGTAGGTTTCGTAGATGCCGATGGCGTGCAGCGCTTCCTGCTGCCCCAGTTGCTGCGTGGCAGGATCGTCCGCGAGGCGATTGTCGAGGCTGGATTCAAGCTCGAGGTCAGCCAGGCGTCGCATCTCGTCCCCGGTACCGCCGCCCTCGGCCGTGATGGCTACCAGTTCGCGTAAATTGTCGATAACCTGCTGCCGATCGGGTTCGAAACTGGCCTGCGGCTGCAGCTCGGCGGCTTCCATGATAGGCGGCATATCGGCCAGGTCGGCAATGGTCGGCCCGATATCCACGCCCCCGGAACCACAGGCACTGAGCATCATCGTCGCAAGCAAAAACTGCAATCGCTGTCTGCGCTTGCACATCAATTTGCTACCGCCAGTTTGTCGTAGATGCGTGCGAGCTCAAAGCGCGCATTCAGCATCAGCTTGCGGACATGCTCCTGCTGAACCCGGATTGCATCGATGGCTAGCCGATTGATCTGTTGTTCCTGCTGATTTAACAGATCGGTTACGCGCAGGCGTAATCCGTCAATTTTTTCCGACTGACCGCTGATGCGGCCGCGAAATTCGCTGAGATCGAGCTGGGTACGATCGGTGATGCGACCCAGACCCACGACGCGCTCGTCAGCCTCGGCGAGCGCACGATCCAGATGTATCAATTGTTTTTTCGACTGCCAGATTCGTCGCGGGTAGTCGGTGGCGAGCCGATAATTCATTAAACCGGAAAGCACTCGCAACATCTCCTGCTGATCTTCGGTATTGCGTTGTGCCCCAAGCCTGTCAATAGAGTCCGCTACGCGCTGCAGGCGCTCCAGGTGCTCCAGTTCGTCGACCTGCGCCAGCGCCTGGTAATCCTTGCTGGACTCGATCGCTGCTATCTGCGTGGCCAGCCGGTCGCGCTGCAGGCTAAGTTTTTCGTACTGATCGAAGCTTGATGATTGCTGCAACGCCGGCAGTCTTTCGGCAAATGCCTGGCTGCGCTCACCCAGCATTAGTTCGAGTGTAGCGAAACTGCTGTCCCAGTTACTCAGTGATTCACGAATATCGAGCAGTTCCTGATAATGCTTTATTTCGCGGTGGAAGCCCTTCGATGCCAGTAGCAGGTGCAGTTGCGGCGTGACAGCGGAACTGGGTGGCTGGCGCTGCAGATCGCCGCGATCCTCGAGCAATGCGTTGTTACGCAATGCGTTTATCAGTTCGTTGGCGCTGATTGACTGGATGGCGTCTTGCAGCGATTCGAGCTGCAGATCAAACTGTTTGGCAGCAAGTTCGTAATAGCGGATGGCGAGCCTGTCCTTGCCGACTTCGGCATAGTTGGCAGGAATCGCAAGAATAGCTTCCTGGGTGGCTGAGTCGACGGCATTGCGCCGCAGTAGCAGTTGCCAGGGTAGCAGTGATTTGTCGAACTGTTGCAGACGATACCAGGCCCAGCCCGATGCCAGCAGCGCCTGATTACTGAGCGGCCCTTCAAGACGAATGCGCAGCAGGCTTTCCAGTGCAGGTTCCGCGTGACCCAGGCGTAACTGTTTCAGCGCAAGTGACAGGTTTGCTAAATCGCGCAGGGCGAGAAGTTCGTCATTACCAGATTCCAGTTGCCCGAGTTGATCGAGAATGTCCCTGCCGCGCTCCAGGCCTTCATCTTCGATCAGCGCCACACCCAGGTTGTAGTGCGCGTAAGCTTGCCAGATCGATGCCGAGTCGATCTGCCCGCTAAGCTTGGCGGCCCGTTCATAATCACCACTGCCGAGATAGAGGTTGCTGAGCAGGTACTTGCGCTCCGCCTCGATATTGTCCGGGAGCTGATCGTTGATGAGCGAGAGCAATTCGCGAGCGTGATCGTAATATCCCTGCTCGTAGCGCAGTCGCGCAAGATTAAACCAGATGCGATTTTGTATGGAATCGGAAACCTCTGCGTTCAACAGTTGTGCAAACAGCGAGCGCGACTCTTCGTGCAGGCCGTAGCTGTAGTAGAGGTCCGCGAGCAGCAGTCTGGCTTCGTCGATTTGCGAACCGGCGCGCGCTGGCCTGGCGGTCGCCGTCATTAAACCGGTTATCGCGGCGAGTTCGTTGCGCTGGAAAAATTGATACAGCGCCTGACCGTAGTAAAGGTCATCAACACGATGCTTTCCAGTGGGCGTCTCTGCCTGGGCCGTCGAAACCACACAAATCAGCAGTGCAGCGAAAACCTGGCGGGCACGCAGGAGCAGGTATCCTGCTGAACGCTCGGAATTATTCCCAGATGCGGACATCGAAACTGGGTTGCTCCTTGGCGGTATCGTCGGTAATCAGAAATTCGACAAACTGGGGCTCGGTGGATTTCTCGATCACGATCGACTTACCGCGTCGATAATCCCGGCCATTGGGTCCGATGCCGACAAAAATTGCCACGATTTCATGCTCCCCCGAAGCCAGGTTGCCAATGTACAGGCGTTGCACGCCGCCGCGCTTCAGTGCATTCAGTTCGCGCTCGGTGTAGAGGTGGTTGGCAATATTCTTGTCGTCTATTTTCAACTGCACCGAGTCGAGGCTGAAGAACAGTCCTTTATTCATGGACAGGAATACACTGAATTGCGTGTTGGATGGAAACAGCAGGTCCTCTTCGAGAATGAAAAGATCGCGATTGAGCGACAGCACTTCTTTCTTCAGGGCTTCGATATCCGCTTCCAGTGAGCTGCCTGCTGTGTCTGTTTCGCTGGCTACTTCCTGCGCGCCAAGAGGGGTCGCCAGGCAGAATAATAACAAAGCGATATAGGTGATTAGTTTCATATGTTTAAAGCGTTTTCCAACAGCTACTCGTTCGACGCATCAGGTTCTTCGAAACCTGACGAATAGTGGACCTTGCCATGGCTGTCGATGATAATCGCGTCGAAGCCTTCGAGGCTTTCGATCAACGCGAGACCATCAACCGCCCCCAGGATAAAAATAGTAGTTGATAAGGCGTCGGTTGTCGTCGCATCCGGCCCCGTCACCGTGGCGCTCCAGCTAGCCTTCGACGAGCGCCCGGTGGCGGGATTGATGATGTGATGTATGCGTTCTCCGTTTTCGATAAAAAATCGCTCATAGTCCCCAGAGGTCGAAATCGCGCTATCGTTAAGTGGCAGACGCAAGGCGATTCCATCCGGCTTGCGAGGATGCTGAATGCCGATTACCCAGGGGCGGCCATGGCGGTCGCCGATGATGCGGCTGTCACCACCTGCGCTGACCATCGCCTGTTTGATGTCACAGGCCTGTAGCAGGTCGATAGCACGGTCGACTGCGTAGCCCTTGGCAATGCCCCCGAGATCGATGCGCACCGAATTATTGTTGAAGCGCACTCGCTGATCGCTGAGCTCAATGTGGCGATAGTCGATTGCCGGCAGTTTTTGCGCAACGAACCGGTCGCCGGGTTGTTGCTTATTACGGTAATCGTAAGCGTAGCCAAGGCTGGCGTAAGTGATATCGAAAGCACCCTGCGAAATTTCTGAAAAGTATATTGAGCGGCGAATTAAATAGTGTAGTTCGTCGCTGACCTCTACTGCCGACAGGGCCGCATTGTTGTTAATAAACGATAACTCGCTGCTTTCCAGGTAGCTGCTCATGAGCGCGTTGATGCGGTCCATTTCGGTGAACACGCGCGCACTGCAATCGGCCGCGACAGCTGGTTCTGTGTGCCACAGTTCCACCGATATGCGAGTGCCCATGATGTCGCGTTGCTGTTGGTACCAGTCGGCCAACGCACAAGGCTGGATGCCAAGGGTCAGCGTAGCAACGAGCAAAAGAAAGTTGACGTAAGGGTTTGACCTGATTGACTTGCTCACTCGAGAACTCATCGCCTGTAACCAACCGAAGCGGCAGCTTATAACGGGTCAAAAGCGATGTAACTGGCCAGACTGGCGTCGCTACCCAGCCCATGATTCGGAAAAATGGAGTTGAATTCCGCAATCACATCGGCAAAGCCGGGTGAAGGACCGTTAACCGCCATGAAATTCAGCAACAACATGTTGACCAGCAGGTTGGGGTTGTTGGCGGCCGGGGTTGCCGAGGTGACCACCGAGGCTCCGGCATTCATGAAACCGATCTGGCGACTACCGACCAGCGAGGGTGGCCCGTCAGGATCAAATACGAGGAAATAGGAGCAGGCGGTAGAGGAATTGTCGCCGGTCCACTGACCCTTGCCGCCGCCACCGAGTTGCAGTCCGGCCCCGACACCCGTGTTCTGGCTGTCATCAGGCATACCATTGCTGGCCACCGAACCATCGCTGAAGACATAGATCATCAGCGGCGTATTGACCCGGCGCGCGTATTCCAGGCAGGCTCCGATACAACGGCCTGCACGCAGGTCGCGATTTTCGCCGGCCTGCCTGTCACCGGTATGGTAATCGTAGCCACCCATGGTAATGCAGCCACCGGCGGCGTAACCATTTACTACCATTTTCATCACCGAGGCCGCCTTTTGAAATTCCCTGTCGTTGAGACCGCCAACGGTTGAGAAAATCGATTGAATGTTTACATCGGCGAGGGGGTCGACGGGCACTCCGGCGAAGCGATCTGCGATATCGGCAGACTTCAGGTAGCCGCAACGCACCATGTCCTTGACGACTTCATCCCGTGTCGTACCGAGCAACGTGTCCACCCCAGCGAGCTGTAATTTACGGTGGGTTACCCTGGCGATCGATTCCATCACCGCGGTGACGTCGCTGGCCTCGAGGATGGCAGTGAGATCGCCAACGTCTACCATGCCGGTAACGTCGGTGGGACGGTCGACCTTGGTCGGGCGAAATTCGGGATTGATCTGCGACGCCGGGGCCATCGAGTTACCACCCGATTCGCTGCTGCGTGATCCAATCAGGTCGACAACATCGCCACGGGCCCCGGTCATGGCGAGGCCATAGAGCGGGTTATGGGGGTTATTGGCGGTATCGTTATCGGATCGAGCCGGAATAACGCAGCCGTCGACATTACCGCCTGCGAACGCGGTAACGGCCGTATCACGGATACCACGCAGCATCGCGCTGTCGGCGTGAAACACCAGGTTCAGTTCGCTATTGGTGAAGTCGCCGTCGCTCGGATTGAGCAGGGTAACGCCGGTATCATCCAGGCCCGGGATCATGTCGCCGGGAATTCCAAGTTTGCTGTAACCAGCGGTAGACAGTAAGTCCATCTGTCCGCCACCCTGGCCCACGAGTACATTGGATCCGGCCAGGTTGGCGCCGCCGGCGAGGTCGAAACAGATAAAAGGCACTTTTTGACCACCCGCAATTGCACCGATACTGCAGTCAAAGTTGCCCTTGCCGGTAATATCGTTTGCCAGCGCCTCGAGGTCACCCGATACCGCTGCATAGGCGGCATGCGGATTGGCAAACAGGCTGAAAACCCCGGCGGATAAAATGGTCGCCGATCCACTCATCAATCCCTGGCGGATAAACTGGCGCCGTGACGTCGGGCGTCCGTGATCTTCGTAAAGCAGCGGCGCGTCGGGCGGTATGTACTGGTTTTTTTTGTATCTGGCCATGATTGATTCCTATTGTACCAACATCACTGCGCCACCGACTGTGGCAGCACAGACCGCCTTGACGATCTGGGCGGCTCTCACCTGGGTATCGATCGGGGTGCAGGTCGTTAGCGTCGGCGCCGGTGGCGTTGTCACTGGTGGTTTACAGCTGAGCATTTCATCAATCAGGCTTGTATACACGGTGTTGGCGATCGCCGTATCGAGTACCTGGAGCTGGTCCGAACCGAGCATATTGTGGATGGCCACCGCATCGGGTTGAC
>Ga0316196_10001442_pt1 | contig 10407 bp, 7 predicted proteins | sample Eddsed2cm_MG_FD_204938 | JGI IMG/M metagenome (GOLD analysis project Ga0316196, IMG submission 204938) | Coastal sediment microbial communities from Maine, United States - Eddy sediment 2 cm | ecosystem: Environmental > Aquatic > Marine > Coastal > Sediment | place: USA: Maine | collected... | reverse complement strand
GGATACCAATTTAAAGATCGGCAATGAACAGCAGACTTTCGAGGATTATCTCGATGACAGTAAAACGACGGCTGCCATCCAGGGCGTCTGGCGCATCTCGAATAACTTCCGCCTGAATTTCGGCTACTGGGCGGTAAACCGGGACGAGACTGAATCATCGGACCAGAATTACACCATCGGTGGTATTACTATCCCTGTGGGGTCTGCAGTCGGGGCAAGCTTTGACAGCAGCCTGGCAACCGCCTCTCTCGGTTGGTCCTTTGTTGCCAATGACTCCACGGAATTCGGCGTTGACCTGGGTCTCGCTGCGCTGAGTCTTAAATCCGAACTGGGTGCCAGCGTCCCCGGTGTGGGTGAAGCTTCATTCACCGCGTTTGACGAAACCTACCCGCTGCCAACACTGGGTGTGTATGTGGATCATGCGCTGTCACCCATGTGGTCGATCTCAGGTCGTTTCAGTGGCATCGGTCTTAAAATTGGTGATGATTTTGATGGAAACCTCATCAACGCAAGCGGCGCTGTCGAAGTTCGTCCCTGGAAAAACCTTGGCTTTGGGCTGGCCTACCTGTACAGCAGTGCCGACGCCACACTCAATAATGTAGGGTCAGAAAGCATTAATGTCGACTGGACCTACCAGGGTCCTTTTGCATTCATTACCCTGGGTTTTGGAGAAGTGCGCTAATTGCCAGATTCTTAGCCTATACATAATTAATCTGTGTCTATATAGGTGCTAATTAGAAAGATACATTAAGTCAGGTGATGAGCATGCTCTCAGCTAAACAAATATTTATAACAAGTGCTGTCTGAAGTCTGAGTGATTGGAAACAACCAGAGGAATAAAATGAAAAAATTGCTACTGCTAACCCTTTTCGCCGTGGCGGCACAGAGGAATACACAATGAGAACCAGGTTCAACATCTTGCTGACTTGTTTAGCTTTGCTCACTATGCAGGCGGGAATGCCTGCGCAGGCCACAGAAGATCGCTGGAAAGCACTCCGATCATTGCCTTTCCCGGAAAATTACCCGACTAAAGAAACAACAGAACAACTCCATAATGAAATGCTGTTTCATCGTTCCACCCAGGTGGTAATCTGGTCTTTGCCCGCAATGGCGTTGTGGGCGATGAAGAAGGGTTCGGAAGCACAGTTTGGCGAAGGCTCTCATGTATTCCCAATATGGAAAGACCGCCTAAGTGCAGAAACTATCGTAAGCACGCCAAACTCTGACGTAATCTATGGCATGGGTTATCTTGACCTGAAAAAAGACGGCCCCACCGTAATCGAAGTGCCACCCAAGCTACAGGGCATTCTCGATGACTTCTGGCATCGGCCGCTCACTGATGTAGGTTTTGTCGGGCCGGACAAGGGCGAAGGTGGCAAGTACCTTATTCTGCCACCGGACTTCAAAGGTGATGCCCCTAAGGGATACCACACTTTTACCTCACCCACATATAATGTTTTCGTGTTCTGGCGCGCCTTTCGAGATAAAGATGGGGGAACCAAAGAAGGTGTAGCACTGATGGAGCAAACCCGCATCTATTCTTTAGCCAGGGCTGATAATCCGCCTGAAATGGTTTTCCCCAATGGCAGCGGACAGCCGGCAAACATGCTCTTCCCTCAGGACTACAGCTACTTTGAGGGACTTGCAGACTTTGTGAATAATGAGTTCGTTGGGCCGGAGGACTGGTCGATGCGCGGCATGATGGCTTCCCTGGGGATCGTCAAAGGTAAACCCTTCACGCCCGACGAGAACATGAAACAAATTTTAGCTGCAGGTGCAGACGTAGGCATGAAGATGGCACAGGCTCTTCGCCACGGAGATATACTGCCCAATACGCTCTACTACAAAGATCGACAGTGGCACAATGTGCTCAATGTACTTGATGTCGAGTTCAAACAGGACACCTACCTCGACATCGACGCCAGAATGGGGATGTTCAAAATCGGCTACTCGATCAGCCCGGCTATGGTAATGAACATGGTGGGCAAGGGTTCCAAATATCCCTTTGCTTATCGCGATGCCGACGGCAATCATCTGTCGGGCGGCTCCTCCTACAAACTGCACCTGCCTCCTGATGTTCCGGCAGCCAATTTCTGGTCTGTCACACTCTATGATGGGTATAACGCATCAGGCTTGAAAAATGGACAGCCATTCCCCTCTATCGGCTCTCTGGATAAGCTGAAATATAATAAAGATGGTTCGGTAGATCTGTATTTTGGTCCGAGTTTGCCGAAGGCTGCGCCAGAATCAAATTGGTTAAAAACCGTTCCCGGCAAGGGCTGGTTCACATTGTTACGCTTGTACAGCCCGACGCAGGCCTTCTTTGATAAGAGCTGGCGCCCCGGCGACTTCGAGAAGATCAAATAACGAACACTGAATGAGGAACCAGAAATGTGTAAAAACGCAATACTAACAACCTGGCTAGTAACAATTCTTTTCGTGTGTTCTACTCTGCAGGCCGAAACCATGGATACCCGTATCGGCAAGCTGGAATTCACCCACTCGTTCGCCGACGGCTATCCGACCGACGCGACAGTCGAAAAGCTGTTCGATGAGATGGATTTCCAACGGGCGGTACAGGCCTACATCTGGGCGATCCCGTTTGTCAGCATGGCCCAGTGGCAATATGCTCATGTGCAGCAACTCGGCGCCGAAAACGGCCAGGCGGTCTTCCTGGAGAGCTACAAGGATCGACTTGGCGGGCTCACCTATAACGCGACCACGCCCTACGTGTTGCCTTTCATTGATCTGACCGAGGGCCCCTGGGTCGTGGTGATGCCGGAAGCAGAGGTGCGTGGTGCCGCCCACGACATGTGGCAGATTGCCATCACCGCGATGACCGAACCCGGCAAGTACCTCTTTGTCGGCCCGGGCCAGGAGGTGCCAAAAGACGCCGAAGCGCAGGGTTACAAAGTGTCAAAATCTCCTTCCAATAACATACTAGTTGGCATACGCCTGATGGCGACCGATGAAAAGACGCGTCTCGAGGGGCTCGAGCAAATCCAGGTCTACCCGTATGCCGAGAGAGCCAACCCCAAGCCCAGGGGTTATATGCGTCCCGAGGACAAGCCCTGGATGGCGGCAGCCCCGAAGGGCTTCGAGTATTTCGAACGCCTGGCCGAGTGGCTGCAAAAGGAACCGGTGGCCGAACGCGACCGTTTCTTCATGGCCATGCTCAAGCCGCTGGGCATCGAAAAAGGCAAGCCCTTCAACCCAACGCCGGAACAGAAGAAGATTTTGACCGAAGCGGCGTTGGTCGGTGAGGCCATGGCCAAGGCCAATGACTTCTTCAATCCGCGTCTCGAAGATTCGCACTATGTGAAAGGGTCAAACTGGGAATTCGCTACCGTCTCGCCGCCAGATCAGCGGCGCGAATACTACGACGAGCTGGACGGACGCGCCGCCTGGTTCTACGAGGCCGTGACCAACAACCCCGCCATGCACGGCCAGAAGACCGGCAAGGGCCAGGTCTATCTGGCGGCCTACAAGGACAAGGACGGCGACTGGCTGGACGGTGGCACCAATTACGTCCTCCACGTCCCGGCCAATGCCCCTGCCAAGACTTTCTGGTCGGTCACGGCATATGAGGTCAGCACCCGCACGCTGATCAACAACAAGTACGAGGTTGCCGACCGTTCCTCACGAATGGAACTCGCCATGAACCCTGACGGCTCGGTTGATATCTACTTTGGCCCGGACAAGCCTGAGGGTGACAAGGCGAAGAACTGGATACCGACGGAAGCAGGGCGGGCGTGGTTCCCGTACTTCCGCCTCTATTCACCGAAGCAAGCATTTCTCGACCGGACCTGGGTGCTCCCGGACATCGAAAAGGCAAATTAATCTGATTTTACGCCCACTTTAACCAATGGGGTCAGTGGGTGTGCGTAATAAGTTTCTAATACTGGGCCGGTTAGTTGCGGTCCAGTCTAGGAACAGCGGCTCCTGGAACACTGCTGCCGGTGAGGCCCGACAAGCCGATGATCCGCAGTGGGTCGACTTCTGCCAATACTCGTCAACCCAGGAATGGCTGCAGTGGTCGCGTTGCGGACCAGGATGCAAACGCAACTTTATGTCCGGTTATGGCCTGGACAAGAAAGGCATGCAGATGGTGGACAAGGACCCGGATGTGGACGTTCAATTCGTGTTTGGTATCAAGAAAACAAAAGCACTTGGTTTAGAGCAAATGCCAGATGAAGGGATATACAAGAATTATGAGCCGGAAACAGAAGAACATGCGATGTTAGTGGTAAATATTGTTGATACCAGAACACACCGGTCGGTATATCGGTTAACAGCATCTCGCAAGCGTGATGACCTTGCGATTCCCGAAAAGGATTTGAATCGCGAGATGCGAAACTTATTGTCTACTTTTCCTGCTAACCCCTGTGCAAGATCAGGGGTTAGCAGGAAAAGGCATTTCTTCGGCAGTAGGCATGTACGTCTGAAATAAAGGTAATTGTGCATTGACAATTACGAGAGAAACCACCTGGTTGGATGTCTACGGCAATTGTGCAGGCCAGCTTTGGTGCAGAACTGCTGATGACCAATAGCGACAGGGCAGACGTGCTAACTTCTATAAACGCATCGGTATTTTTACTATTACCGGCTTCGCTAGTTAGCCTGAAGGCGCAGGTTATTTATTTGCATATATCAGTGTAGCCACTGGTGTAAATCCTGGTTTCTACTATGTTCTATATACGAGCTCTGTCAATCACCGGTAGTATTGAAAATAGGACACCTTTAAACCACCCGAAAGACCATTACAGGCGCATAAGGAGGTAGGAAATGAGTGATGCTCAGCAAGATCAAGATACTCGGCCAGTCATGGGATTTCGAGTCAAGTTCGGGATTATTCTGTTTGGTTTCAGTATATTACTTCCCGTCCTGGGTATACCATTGCTTACCATCACAGGATTATCCACCAATGAAGTGACTGCTTCATCTGCTGCCATGCTGATGGGTGGGGAGGTTCTTGGTATTGCTGCCGTAGCTGTCATGGGAAAGAGTGGGTATGCATATATTAAGAGTCGTCTGCTCGGGTTCTTAAAGCAACATGGGCCAGCAGATGAGGTTAGCAGAACTCGTTATACAATAGGTCTCATCATGTTCTCTGTACCTATCCTTTTTGGCTGGATGACTCCGTACATTTCCGGCTTATTGCCGTGGTACTCAGGCAATGAGATCGTGTGCGGCATTATTGGCGATCTGTTCCTGTTGTCGAGCCTGTTCGTACTGGGGGGTGATTTCTGGGACAAGCTACAAGCTCTTTTTATTCACAGTGCAAAAGCGGTGATTCCGAAGGCGGTCAGATAGGAGTATCTTGCATCGATGTCTATGAGGTTAATATTCTACCGCAAGCTCCGTGCTGGAAATAAAATCAGCTCTTTAATTCGCTTGGTCTACTTGTCGATGATCTAGCGCATAGAGATTCGAGAAAAAATTATGAACCGCATGCTCAATATATCCAGGCTGTCAGTACTCATCGTAGCAACAGTTGTGTTGAGCGCTTGTGTGAGTGCTCCGCTGAATTATCCAAGACAGCACTCAACCGCAATTACCGAGACAGAATCATACAGCACGCGAGAAGCGGTCAGTGCACTCGCGTGGGTAGACGGAAGAAAAGATGTAAATGGTTTTTACCCCTTGACCGAAGGTTTCGATGCATTCGGTGCGCGACTGAACCTGATGGACGGTGCCGAGAAAAGCCTCGATATCCAGTATTTTCTGATGAAACCGGATAATGCAGGCCTTGTCTTCGCTGCCAAGATGCTGCGTGCTGCTGACCGTGGTGTGAGGGTTCGTTTATTGCTGGACGATATATTTACCACCGTCGATATCAATGACCTGGCAATACTCGATATTCATCCCAACATCGAAGTCCGCCTGTTCAACCCGATAGCCCGAAAGGGTATTCCTTTACTGAATTACCTGGGGCACTTCAGCCTGACCAACCGACGCATGCATAACAAGGCATTCGTGTCCGACAACCAGGTTGCGATCGTGGGTGGTCGGAATATTGCAGTTGAGTATTTCGAGCTTGAAATAAGCGGTGAATTCATCGATTTTGACATGCTTGCCGTAGGTCCGGTTGTCAAGGAAGTGTCCGGTCAGTTCGACCGCTACTGGAATCATCAATTGGCAGTACCGCTGGCGGCTTTTTACGACGAGAAAGACAAAAGTAAAATCAATAAGTCTCGGGCAGAGCTTGACAGGGATATGGGCAGGGCAGGGCAGTCGATCTATGCCGAGGCAATACAAACACCGGTCATGAAGAAATTTGATGCGGGTGAAATTACTCCCTACATAGCCATTGCCAGGTTGATTACCGACGACCCGGACAAGCTCCTCAAGCCAGTTGCCGAGGCTCACCAGGAGGTTGCCAACGTTATTCAGCAGGCACTCCTGGATGCGGAAAGTGAGATCATCCTCATATCCCCTTACTTCATCCCCCACGGTGGTGGCATCGAACTGATCAGAAAAATTCGCGATAAAGGTGTTCGTATCACCGTGCTGACGAATTCACTGGCAACAAATAATCACATTCCGGTGCATTCCGCTTACGCTGGTTATCGTAGACGCCTGCTGGACGCAGGAGTTGAGCTCTGGGAAATGCGTGTTGATGCAGCAAAGATTATCGTGCCAACTGGTGAAACCTTGCTCGAAAAACTCACGCTGCATACCAAGGGCATCCTGTTCGACCGCAAGCGTGTATTCGTCGGCTCGCTCAATCTGGACCCCCGATCCATCGATATCAACACGGAAATGGGCTTGCTAATTGATTCTGTGGAAATGGGGGAGTGGATGACAGACGAGGTGCGTGAGCAGATTCCAGAAGTCGCTTACCAGGTGAAAATGGATGAGGATAGAAAACTGAGCTGGCACGCGAAGATTGATGGTGAAGAAGTTGTCGAAACCCGGGAGCCGCAAACAACGGCTTGGCAGCGATTCCTGGCCTGGTTCCTGAAGATAGTGCCGGAAAGCCAGCTATAGGTCCTGTTCGTTAAGCAGCGATATTAGGATTAAATACTATTTGCAGTGTGCTCAAACGATGAAAAGCAGGACCGGGCGCTGCCTGTTAATTGCCTGATTTTTGCCGAATATGGTTATACGCTGTTATGAACAGTAGTGATAATAGCAACGGGCATCATCACCAGTAATCATATAAAAACAATAACTTATGTTTAAAAGTTCAAGCTACGAACCAGGCGGTTGGGCGTTCGAATCGCTCCGGGCGCGCCATACAATATGAAAAAAGCCTCCTTCTGGGAGGCTTTTTTTATTTGTACGTCCGTGATGGTCTGAGAACGCCCGAAATCAGATAATCAGTTCGACAAGCCGACGCAGTTGGCGCAGAACGTCGGCGCATGCGACGATGGCCCCGCAGGGGTGAGCGCGCAGCGCGAATAATCGCTCCGGGCGCGCCAAACAAAACAAGGCTCAGCAAGTATGCTGGGCTTTTTTTAATGTCTGCTACCGACCCAGCCTGTGTGAAAACCCTAAATTGAGATTGACGGTGGAGAATTCCAGCCATTTCACCTTCGCGCTGGGTAAGATGTGGGGTGGACCATCAGTTATCAGCAAGATTAACTAAGCTAAGTGTCGCCCCATCCCAATCAACTCAAATTTAATTGGGTTTTCACACAGCCTCGGCCGTTTTCTGCCGTTCAGCTGATGCTGAGGTAGAGATGAGGGTAAAGGTCGGCTAACGACTGCGGTTCAGGTAAGATTTAGGATTAATGTAAAATTAAATATTGCATCGGCCGATTGAACCCGCAACTCAAAGTGGTATTAAGGTGCGCAGACATTGAGAGTTAGGAGATAACGTCTCCACTACCAGATTCGGGCAGAAGCCAGGGTAGATATCTTTGATTACATAGAACGATTTCACAATCAGAGGAAAAAGCGTAAGCTAGTAAAAAAACGATCCACTCACTCTTAACTCAGTGTCCGTGACCTCGGGTAGAGCCAAGATTGCTGAATTGAACCGGGGATCACAAGAACTGGATCAGTTGGTTCTCAAGGCCTTGTTTCTCGCCTCAATCTTTCAGCAGTTAAGCAGTTGAATAGGTCTGGTAAAGTGCGCTCAAGAGATATGGTCTATCACTCAAAAAGAGATAAACAGGTGAGACGCGTAATCCTTATTGAAGGATCAGCCAATCTGTTAGTTTTAATTTGCAAAACCGTCATCGGCCTGTCTACTGGCTCCATGGCAATACTGGCTGACGCCGTCCATTCATTAACGGATTTAACGAACAACCTTATTGCATGGATAGTCATGCATTTCTCCAGCTTACCTGCTGATCGAAAGCATCCATACGGCCATCGGAAGTTTGAGACTCTGGCTGTTTTCATTTTAGCATCGATATTGATTGTATTAGCTTTTGAACTGGCTCTCAATGCTATCAAGAAAGAAGACACCGAAGTCTCATCCAGTGGAATTGAGCTCGTTATCATGCTTAGTGTCCTGGTCATAAATATAGTTGTGACCAGTTGGCAACAAATGTGGGCCAAGCGACTAGATTCAGATATTTTGTATGCAGATGCAACACACACATTTGCAGATGTTCTAATTACCAGTGTTGTCATTGGTGGCTGGCAATTATCTACCAGAGGCTATGCGTGGGCTGATCGAGTATGTGCTCTTGGCGTAGCGATTCTAATCATCTATCTTGCGTATAAATTGTTTAGGCGTGCCATACCGATACTATTAGATGAGTATGCTATAGACCCACAAGAGATAATCAACGTTATTAAAAATGTTGACGGTGTAATGGACGTATCCAGGATACGTTCCAGATGGATAGGTAAAGCCTGTGCTATTGACATGATAATTTCAGTTGATTCATCAATTTCAACTGAGGAGTCGCATAAAATAGCTGATGAAATTGAATCGTTAATTGAAAAACGCTTTGACACTTCTGATATTTCGATACATGTCGAACCAGAAAAAACCAGATAACTAGCGATTAACTGCTTCTCTTGTAAGGAGAAGTATTATGATCAGCTTTTGCTGAACTGAGACAGTTTCCTCGATTTTAAAATGTCTGCTATTGAAAATTCTAAAGTACTTGCTGATCTTTAGTTTTGACTGTAATGTCTTTTGACTTCAACTGATAGAAGCAACACTTTAGCTTTAACAATAAAAATAGAGTATTAGCTTAGTGCTCATAGTATAGACATAGGATATTCGGCAAAGAAAATCATGCGATTTCAAATACCGCATGAGTCTCGCTGGTCTTAGTGACCATCAAGCTGATGACAACTACCAAGAGAGTTCCGCCAAATAATGACAACCCGGAGAAGCAAACCCTGTCCGTCTCCAGCGATACAGATGGTATCAACGACCCCCTGAGTAGCCGATAATTTGAGGCTGACCTACTGCCTATTTGACAACAGAAGGATCGACGCCACAGCTCTCAATGACAGATCGGATAGCCGGATCCTTTTCCGCACCCCTCAATATTTCCACCATCTTATGGTCACCAAGCAGACACTCTGCCTGTTCTCTGGAGATATTCCAGTTACGTACCATTGAGTTCAAATAGGAGTCGTTTAACTGATTCGATACTTTCGCACGGTAGGCATCCGTTTGCTCAGAAGCATTCGCCCCACTGACGTTACTAGTGCTGTTTGTTGTCGTGATCTGTTCCTCAGTAGATGCCTTATCATCACCACAGGCAATTTGGCCAAGAGCCATAAATAGAATCAACGTATAGAGTCGCAACAATTGAAAGTTCTTGCCAATGATATTCATTTTCAGCTCCATTATTTATTCGTAAATAATTTCAGTCAATTATGCCACAGGACAAATCTATACCGTAGCGTGCAGAAAGCTTCCCAGCAAAGTACAGCGTCGACCTTAGCAAAAAGGGGTATAGTGCTCAATCGTATCGAGCACTGTGTCTACAAGGAGAGCTATCATTTTAGAATATAGCTATCTTACTTCCACGCCTGGCAGCAGCGACAACAATTGATTCCAATTTACTCCGGTGATTAACATTAAAAAATCATGGGTCAGAGTACTTGATCATTATTAGACATTAGACTTTGTCACTCCGGTATATTTTATTAATGCATGTGTTGCATCGACTGGTTGAAGTGGCAACCCACTGTGGACATAGAAAAAAACTACGTACAGGTATAAATACATATAGACTCTCCTCTCCATGCACTGTAGTCTGCATTGTGTACAAGTGATCGTCTTGTTGCTTAATGGCATAACTAAAAAAGGGGTCAGAAAAAAGGTAAAAAAGGGGTCGGTAAAAAAGGGGTCAGTACCCTTTTTAAAAAAGGGGTCAGTACCCTTTTTGACTAACAACACAACGTAATCTACTTGAACAAGGATGTTCAAATGCCAAGAAAGCCGAGATTTTATTTGCCCGGGATAGCTGCTCATATAGTGCAGCG
>Ga0316196_10001441_pt1 | contig 10411 bp, 15 predicted proteins | sample Eddsed2cm_MG_FD_204938 | JGI IMG/M metagenome (GOLD analysis project Ga0316196, IMG submission 204938) | Coastal sediment microbial communities from Maine, United States - Eddy sediment 2 cm | ecosystem: Environmental > Aquatic > Marine > Coastal > Sediment | place: USA: Maine | collected... | reverse complement strand
CAAAACCAGAAGGACGATACTCATTATACAACGACACATATGGGTGATAGCCTGGTGATTCTATTACCCTACCCTACTTACAAGTTGTGGATTTGGTTGATGGTGATCCAATTTTGAAGGAACATTCGGTGCAATCAAACAAATTTTAATAGCTAAAAAGTACATAGTAAACATAATTGATTTCCATACATCCCCATTAGTTCGTTTTAATCCATAGTAAAATGCACTCACAGTCGACGTGACAATTAAGAAAATAAGAATACTTTTCGAAAACTTCATCGAAAAACCCTCCAATACACATGTTTTAATATATATTTTACTAAATTTTTTCATAAAAACAAGTTGGTATTTGATAAGAAAGAAAAATATTTCTCGTAATACAATTGTTCTAGTTAGTTTCAGAATTGTAATTTTGAAACTAACTAGAACAATTGTAATTTGTTAAAACTTTTTAATCTTTCAAGTCATCGACAATCTTAGAAACATTATCAAAAGTATTGACTTCGATACATTTTTTTGAATTCCAAATTTTTGACTTAGATAGTGTTACCGACTCTAGAAAACGTACTTTATGTAACTTTGGTTGAATCAATTCACACTGGGTAAAAACTGCTCCTGCCATATCTACAATATTGAATTGACAATCTGTAAAATTACTTTCCATAAAATTTGCCCTTGTCAAATCTGATTGAAATATTTTACAGTTCTTAAAATTGCAGTTATCCAGCTCAGATTTGAGAAATATTGTCTCAGTAAAATTACAGTTTGTGAAGTCGCAAGAAATAAAATTCGTATGCCTAAAATCTATATCGATAAAGTTACAATCTAAGAAAGTTAGATGAGCAAACGTTAATCCCATAAGATTGTGAGAACGAATCACTTCATTTAAAAAATTTTTACGCTGAATTACTGTCCATGAACCTACTTTTTCAAAAGATTTATTATTAATAATCTTATTAAAATTTTCTATCATAAATTTTTCTATTTTTTATAAAATACTTACTAATTTACACGCTCAATTGTGAATTCTTCATTCAGAAAAATGATTCCTTGTAAAGCACTTTGATCTGATATCGAGCTTTCAGGAACGTTTAACTTATCTGCCCAGGCAGTTCTAGCACCATCTAGAACACCTGCTTTTGCAATTTCTGTCTCACTTGGTATTAATTCAAGTGCATTAATAATGTGTTTTACGTTATCAGATGATGACGGTAACTCAGGGTTATTTGGATTGCAATGTTTATGTTTTTGACCAACTATTGAAGAACCCATATTTTTACCTTGTTCGTACATCGATATTTTATTTGGATTTTTATGCCCTAAAATTCTTCTTTGATCAGCTTGATGTTGCAAAGTTTTGTCACTCATTAAGAGTTTTGCATCAACATCTGTGTACTGTTCGTTTAATGTATTAGATTCACCACTCAATAACCCTTTACGGAATCTACCATCAAGTACATTACCTTCTTGAAGTTCCGCTTTCGTTGGTCTAGTTATTGAGTTTGGTTCATGAAAACCTTCAAATTCAGATTGTAACATCGTTTCAGCTTCACGAACGTTATAAATTGTTATTCTACCTTTTTCAGTTGACAAAGCTTTAAATCGCTCAATGTCACACTGATTAAGCTGTTCAAAGAAATACTCCTGTTTTTTACCAGTGTAGTTACTTCCGATTTGAGTCATTCGTTCTTTAAATTGGTTAAAAGCAATATTAATGTTTTGAATCTCCCCTGTTACAGAATCTGCCGCAAATAGATTTGGCGTTGGTGTAATATTTGATTCTTGAGAACTTGGTGCAGCAGAAACAATAGTTTTTTCTCTCATCCCAAATAGAGGAGAGCGCCATTCTGATCGATCTAAAGAATTAACAATTGAACCAATTTTTTCTTGCTTTATTACAGAGGCCGTTTTTTTATGAGGTAAACCTGATTTAGATAAATTTACATCACAACTTGGACGACGATGAGGATTTAAAAACTGTAACATTTTATTGAATCTGTTTACTATTCTTCTATGTTTGGCATGCAATCGCGAAAGTTTCGACTCATGTTGATTTAATACTTTTTGCTTTGTTAATCGACTCTCGAAATCATCCGTTACTTTTTCGAAACCCTTCGGACGGTTTGAACTTGTTAATTCATTTGTTGTTTGAATCATATTAAAATTATGGGGTTTTTCTGATTCAGCTAAAATTCTCCAAAGCTAAAATTCTCCAAAATCGTTGATCTGAAATTACTGGATCAACTACTTTTAAGATTTTTTTAAAGAATTTATTAATACTAATTTCTCGATAATCACTTTCTGGTACTTTAGCTAGAATACTTTTTACTAATCTTCCCTGTTCCTAAAACTCATTAGAACCTCCTCTTGATTTTAAGATGTAATCCTCTATGTGCGAAGGAGAAGTTAAAAATCCCAAGGTGTCCGATTTAATTACACAAGATTGACAGACTTGAGACGATGAAAATGATCGATAATCCACATTCAGTTCTATGTAGCTAGATTCTAAAAAAATAAAAATAGCAACAATCATTTCTTTTGAAAATATAAAAATGAAAGTTTTATTACTTTTTTGAGCTATATAAGTAAGTGAATTCTTTAAAGTGCTTGTAAAATCTAATAATTGTTCAACAGAATCGATATCTTTGATACAACTAAAACCTAATTGTTGTCGATCCTTTAAATACCCAATCCACATAATTTATAATTTTCCTTAAAATTAATTATTTAATATTTTATAACAAATATCTCGGTTAAAACTTATTTACATAATAAATTATGATCTGGTTAAACATATTTAAGTTGTAAGAAACTTAAAGTATTTCTAGAGCATCGATCGAGTTTGGTGACTGCTAATAAATCACCTTCTTTTAAAATTTGATTGATAAGTTTAAAAAAAATGGGTCGATTCTCAATTACATCCGTAGCGGACCCAATTTCGAGATAAATATTTTATTCTGGGACACCTAGTTCGATTAATGCAGCCTTTTGTGACTCCAGAGAATAATTTTTCGCTTGTTCCTTGGAGCTAACCCTTCCATATCCGTCTCGATTATTTTTAGAAATTTTTTCAAAATGTGTAGTCATGAATATAAGTTTTTCGGTAATATCCAGTTTGTGTAAAAACTATATCATATTTGGATTTGTTTTGTAAAGGTTTAAAATTAAATATTTATCGACAGAAATTACGAGTCTGAATAGGGTTTACCCCAGATGAACAGTATTAGGTGTGGGAATGAATGAAATATTTTTATGTAGGGGATCAGATAATAGAATATCCTCTCAGAGGGCACTTATGTTCGATTTAAGGGCACTGGATAGTGGATAGGCTGAGTAGGGTTAAAATACTATTAAAATTTAAAGAAATTAATAGACTACTAAAAATCTAATAATCTATTAATCGATTTTAAAACTAACTATTAATCAGGGTTATTTTGATTTTAGATGGATTTCTAAGTCGCTAAGAGATATTTTAAATTCATAATATAATTTTTTACTTTTTAAAAAGCTTTTCAATATCTTGTATTGGATCGGGATTTTTTGAAAACATATCAAATCCTTGACCTTCTATCACAACAGGTCTTCCAAATATTGCAATTTCGATCATATTAATCGGAGCTGAAGCGCAAAGTTCTGCCACATCCAGACCTCCAGAACAAACTGAATGACAAACTCTAGCACATTTAACAATTTTAGCGGATTTTGTAACTAGGATAATAGATGCGGAACCAAAATATCCACAAACTACTCCAGTTATGCATCCAAGCGCTTTTCTTCCGCCGTACTTTAAGGTCTGTTTACCAGCTTCTTTTATAACCGAAGACCAACCACCGCCAAAAGTAGCCGCCAATGCTGCTCGTATCCCTTTCCTTCTAGCAGCTCCCCAGGTGACTTCTAATGCACATATTTTTTCTTCTTCTAATTTCATTAAAGCATAGTAGGGAACGCGGTTTTCCCATTTTTTAAATATAAATGTTGAATCAGTCATGATAATAAATTCTCCTTTATGCTAAATAATTTTTATTTATATGATAATCATTCGGGAGTCAAGCAATTTTATTAAATATTTTTAATTTTAGAAATATTTTTGGATTTCTAGAAATAAACTTTCAAGGCTTGATCCTCCAATATTTTTACATTTAATCAACAGTGCTATTTTTTATATCTAACTTTTCTATGTCTAATACCCTAATTAAAATTAGTGAATTGTATTTTTAGTTTAAAAAATTTCTTACTAGTTGTCTATATAAAACAAATATATACTATTATACAATATATACGGGTTTTTAGGTTTTAACTGAACAATAATTAAATACAAGAGTAATTTAATTAAAAATATTTCTAAAATTAATCTTGTATTTAATATTATTTATGGTATTACAAATCAGATAAATGGTTTTATTCTTCTTGGAGTTTTAATAGCAAGATCAGTGAAAATAAATAAATTATTTTATCATCTAATTTTTTGGATCTGATTCGGCATCAAACTCTGCATCTAATTCAATCTCTTCTTGTTTCTTTCGATATAAAATTTCATCTATTTCTTCTATAGTTAATTTAGGCATTATATGATACAATTTTAGCCAGCGCGTTTCATCATCTGAATTTATGAAAGATTCGATAGCAGCTCTGATAATATCATCTGTTAATTTTGAAACAATAATACACGGATAGTCCGGTAATAAAAAAGCATTATTATTATCTTTTTCGATGATAGTCGCTAAAAATTGAGGTGTTGTTACTTCTATAAAATAACGAAACTCATCCGTGCAGTAATCATCTTCTAAAGTTACAAAAACATCCAATGCATCATTTAAAGTGTCTCTTGGAGGAATCAAATAGCTTATTTTTTTAATTTTAATTGTCATAAATTCTAATACTCTGTAAGATTCAAATTATAAAGTTTATTCATTAATAAAACCAAGTAGTTCCACAAATATTCATAGTAACAGAATTAAGAAGAATGAGATAATTCTCACTCTTCATTCAAATAGTTTTCGAGTTGAAAATAAATTTCTTCAATGGAATTTCTAAATTCATCTTCAAGAATTCCATAACCATCATTCTTGGGACCAAATTCAAATGCTTGAAGACAGTTGTTAGAAATTCGTCCAAATAAAGACGAAAATCCATCTAAGTTAACATCAATTGAAAAACTAGATAATTGTTTAAAATCTTGAAGAATATTTTCAGCTTTTTCGTCATCTTGTTTGACCATTTCCAAGAATCTAGTTCTGAATTTATAAGGAGGGATTGTTGTATTTAAATATTTTTTGATTAAAGAACAATAATCACTTTTTCGACTAAAATAAATTTGACGATATACAGTTCCTTGATAAGAAAGTAATTCAAGATAATCCGGCTCCTCGAATAAGAACTTGTTTTGTTCTTCTAAAATATCTTTTTTTTTTAACAATTCACGATACCGTGAAAGATTCAATTTATTAACCATTTTAAACTTTAGTTATTAGTTATTATTTTTCAGGAAACATGTGAAATCCGTCTTTTGCTAATTTTTGAATTCTCTCGGGCGACATTTTCACATATGTTACACTCTAGCTATAGAATAATCAAGCTTTTTTAATTAATAAATAAATATTTACTAACTATTCATATTATTGTTCCCTTTACAAGCACTAAAAAGCTATAAAACTAGAATTAGAGTAGTGCCTACAACGAATTAATAGCAAATTTAAATTTTAAAATATTTTTGGATTTCTGGAAATAGACTGTTAATAGCATTCCTAAGTTGATCTTCATTTTTCCCGAATGGAATATCTGTTCGATCACTTTCTTCATTAAAATCAGGATAAAATTCATTGCAGCAAAGATAAATTTCTGAAATCCATGTTCCGAATCCAAGAGATCGTGAACTTAGTTCGATACGTTTTAAGGCCTCATAATTCTTAGATAACAGGTTAGATTTTTTTTCAATGAATCTAACCATTTCTGAAAATTTACTGTCAAATTCTTTGCCATCAATTTTGGAATTTAAAAAATCTTCTATTAATTTCAAATACTCATTCCTCTGAAACCAATGAAGATCTTCTGTAAATCTAGCCGAATAATTTTTTAATTTTAAATATTTTACTGGATCTTGAGTTTTGAAAGATTTATTTTCTTTCTTTAATTTTTGCTGATACTTAAGAAGATCAATATATTCCTCCGAATTATATTTCATAATTGGTTATTATTTATAAGTTATTGAACGTGCAAACAATTATACAGAAGCAATTAAAGAAAGTCAAAATTATTCAGCTGATACTGAACTATAGCTTATATATATATATTATATATATAATTTTAAACTAAAAATTAAAAAAAAAATGATTACAACGGGCACGAAAAAGCTTTTAGAAATTTTAAACGAAATAAAAGAATTATCAAGTAAACAAGAAAAACTTTTAGATGAAGCAACAAAATTACTTCAAAAACAAGAAGCAATGAAAAAAAAAGAGATGATGAAATTCATCAGAAATTATTAAGCTATGGAATTATGTTTGAGGATCAAATTTTCTGGGAATCCAGAAGAAGCTATTTCAAAATTATAAACGATTTTTTAACCAATCAAATTGATGGAAATAATTTTTGCACTCAAATTCAGAATCTACGCGGTGAAAATCTGGAGCAAGCAGAAGAAGCAGTAAGAGACTTAGAATTTAAAACGGATTTTAAGTTTACTTCTAAATCAATTGGTTTTACAGACCTAGTTGATGACTTGAATTCTTTTGCAGAATTATTTAAATTAGAATTAAATAATTCTGAATCGAACGAGTCTAGCTTTAGTGAAAATGTTATAAGATCTAAAATTAAAGAGATGATTCTTCCGAAATTTTTGAAATATTTATAAATTAATATTTTATCTTATTGTAAAATAAGATAAAATATTCTAAATCTTATGAAATCCATCCGTAACTATGTAATCCTTTTCCTAAGAAATTAACTCCTAAATAACAAATCCAAATCACGAAAAAGCCTAACCCACCTAAAATAGCCGTTTTTTTACCTTCCCATCCTTTTGTAATACGGGCATGTAAATAAGTAGCAAAAACTAACCAGGTTATTAAGGCCCAAGTTTCTTTTGGATCCCAACTCCAATAAGAACCCCATGCTTCGTTAGCCCAAACACCTCCAGAAATAATTCCAATGGTTAAAAATGGAAATCCTAAGCCAATAATTCGATAACTCCAATTATCAAGACTTTGCAATAATTTTAATTTTCCTAATTCTGAAATTTCTGAGATTTTATTAGAAGACGAGATTACTTTTGCTTCGTAATAATCTAACATTACGTTATATAAAGGTAATCCAGAATTGTCGACAACTTTTAAATCAATCTCTCGATATTGAGAAATAACTAAGAATAAAATACTCAGTAATGATCCCATAATTAATGTAGCATAACTTAATATCATCATACTTACATGCATCATTAACCAATTCGATTGAAGAGCAGGAACTAACGGACTTGATTTTTGCATTTCCGGTGAAAGTGTTAGATTTGCAAATCCATTAATTAACAATGTAACAGGAATTAAGATTGCTCCAATTAATCTACTTTTTGTTTTAGTCTCGATATATAAATAAACGGTTAATAAACTCCATGTTAAAAATAACAAAGATTCATATAAGTTACTTAATGGGAAATAACCTGCTACAATCCAACGAGAACAAAGAATAAAAAACAGTAAGACATTTGCGATTATGGTACTAATTCGGCCAATTTGGGAAAAAATCGATCGCTCGGTAAAAAAGGATAAGTTAATCCAGTAGATCACCATTGCAAATAATAAAATCCCAAACACAATATTTGATGAAAAGTTTTGAATTTCATTCCAATCCATGAAAATTCTCCAGTAAAAATTTTCTATATAAATTATCTTATACTATATTATTGTACTCAAAAATGATTTTGATTGGAACTAAATAGATGGGAAAGAATAAAAATCTAATTCTAGCTAAGAATGATAATGAGAATAGTTTTGCTGAAACTTTATTGTATTGTTATATTTTTAACAAAGTCAGAAAAAAGTTTTTAACTAACAAGTAGGAATCTTTTTGGAACTAATTATCCAATAAAATTATTATTTATATTATTAAAACTATTTGGTAACCATAAAAATAATTTCTATCAGATCAATCGATTTAAATTGACATTAATCTCTATACCAAGGTATTATAGTTTCAGTAATAATAAATGGAGAATTTTTTATGTCAGTGTTACGAAAATATGAGGCTATGATTATTTTAACAGAAGAATTTAATGATAGTGAATTAAAAACCTGGGTGTTTAATTATGCTAAAAATTTACGAAAATTCAATGTTTGTGATATATCTGTTATTTCGCGTGGAAAACGGAATTTATCATATTCCATTACTAATAGCATAAAAGGCAACTATATTCAGTTAAATTTCTCAAGTATGCCGAAATACATTAGTAATTTTTCCAATGTATTAAAAATGGATTCACATGTGTTACGGTTTACGGTATTTAAGCATTAATTTAAGCATTATTTTAAAAGCGTTTTATATATAATATAGGTTAGGAGGAGCGTTATGCTAAAAACTTACAATTATCTAGGTCAATATTGCGAGTTAGTAAATGATTTCTGGGAAAATCCAACCAATCTAGATGATTTAGATGTTTTCATCTATCATTTTAATGAAATCTTTTGGAAATGGGAAGAAGATGGATTCGAAATCGTAACTCCAAAAATCAAAAATTTAGAAGATAAGATATCGGATATCTATCATACTGGTATTTTTGATATAGAAGAAAAACTATTTGAAGATAAAGACATTTTTAAGGATAAATCTTTTTTAGATGAATTAGCAGAATATTTAGAAATGCTTAAAGATGCCCAAAGAATGCTAAATGAAATTGATTTAGAATTTATTAATATCTTATAATCAAAAGCATAATTTAATTGCAGTAATTATATTTGATTCTCTGCTTCCCTCTCAATAAAGATACCCCAACTGTTCATCTGAGGTATGCTCTATGCTCTATATCGACACTTATTAGGGTAGGGATTAATGAAATATTTCTATTGAGAGGGCTCTAAAATTATCGAGAAGGTTGTTCCTCGAGATACAATAATTAAATATCAAAACGAGCTTGGTAAATCTATAACTTCGACGGGCCTTTCAAATATTCTCAAAGACGACTTTTGGATTTTAAAGAACCCAAATATTTAATTAGATTTATAATGAAAAACTATTTTAATGTATCACGTTACAAAGAATTACTTAAACAGCGAAAAAATGAAGAAATTTCATTTTTGAATCTTGAATTAATAAGCTTTGAAGCAAGTGTAGAAGAGCAAATTTGCTATGATCGAAAAAAAGATTATTTTATCTTAATTGATGAATATTTAAGTCGAACTATTTCGCTCTATGATTTTCGATCTAAATTTTTACAAATGCAAAATGAAGATTCTGAAAAAGCAACTATAATTCTTGAAGATTTTCAAGAATTAGAAAATTTTACTCTTGCAAATAATCTTGAAAAATTTTCTGATTTGATAACTGATATTTCCAGTCTTTGTTTTGAATATGGTGAGCTTTGGGATGGAACTATCGAACCAATGTCAGAGAGTGAATTCTACGATTTGGTTAACAATTATTATTTTCAACTTAAAAATTTTAAATAGTTTTAATAGTTTTTATTTTTATTAAAACTATTTAAAAAATCGGTACGTAATATCTCCAATTATTCTTGGATCTATCAAACCTTCAAGATTGAAAGAGATCCAATCCAATCGACCATTAAATTTTGAGATTTGAAGTTAAGTAATTTCATTTTAGTTAATATTCTTAGCCATAAATAAAACAACTTCCTTAACCAACTTATAAGTTACTCCCACAAGTCCAGTACTACACATCAAAATTGCTACAGGTTCACCCCATGCAGCATTTAGACATATAATCCCCATTGCAGTAGTGAACGCAACAGTATTTATAACTCGAGGACCAGTTAACCGAGGTTTACCTGGAATATAGAACGATGGGGGATCAGTTGGTCCCATTTGACCTACTGTAGGTCCTAATTTGCCCATTTGTTGAGCAGCTATTAAACGTTGTTGTTCTATAGGCATAGCCTGTAAAACAAACTGTTGGTTCTCCGGAACCACAGGCACCTGTCCTTCTATTTTACCAATAGGTGGCGCTGCTGGAACCCCACCTGCTGCACCATTTTGAGCTGCTTGATTAAGAATTTCATTTGCCGCTTCACCATATTCAGGTGGAATCGCTAAACTAGGCTGAGTATAACTTCCTAGGGCTAGCAAAGCAAAAAACATTGCTGTCACATGACTCTGAAAGCGTTTAGTTTTCATCAACTCAACAGCATAATCGCTCAGCATTACCTCATCAACATTTGTATCACCATACGTGACTGGATATCCTATCA
>Ga0316196_10001440_pt1 | contig 10411 bp, 7 predicted proteins | sample Eddsed2cm_MG_FD_204938 | JGI IMG/M metagenome (GOLD analysis project Ga0316196, IMG submission 204938) | Coastal sediment microbial communities from Maine, United States - Eddy sediment 2 cm | ecosystem: Environmental > Aquatic > Marine > Coastal > Sediment | place: USA: Maine | collected... | reverse complement strand
CTCCGCCGAAGAGTCCGGCACGGTGATCTTCGTGAAACATATCAACAAACGGGAGAAGCGGCTCGAGCAGGTGTATTTTTTCAGGATCAAGGATCGCAAGGTTGACATCATCAATGCGCGACAGGCCTGGCAGCCGGTGACAGACCCGTACGAATCCCCTGAACTGCAGTTCCTTGATGGCACCCAGTACCAGGTCGATCTCGACGGCACCCTTGACCTGACCCTGAAATTCAAGGAGTTGTCGGTGCTCCTCAAGCCCGACGACGAGTACCTGGAACGCTACAGGAGCAAGTCCGCCGACACGCCGCAGCTTGTCGGTTCAAGCGACCCTGACGACCTTGCCGAATTACAGTGGCGACTGACCACACCCGTCACCACCCTGTTGCTTGGCATTCTGGGTGTGCCGTTGAGTCGCAGTGCACCCCGCAGCGGGCGCTATTCAAAGACCATCGTTGCCGCACTGGTGTTCGCCCTCTTTTACGGCTTGAATGTGGTGGCCAAGACCTGGGTCGAGCAGGGCGTGGTCGGGGTCATACCGGGTGTCTGGTGGCCGCATGTCCTGCTAGGTCTGCTAATCATCGTACTGCTGCTGTGGCCGGCATTGCGCTCGAGAATCAGATCATGATCCTGGATCGCTATATCGGGCTGATGCTGGCGCGCAGCATCATGCTGGTGGCGCTGATACTCGTGCCAATGTTCACGCTGCTGGATCTGCTGCAGCAGATGGATGATGTCGGGGTTGGAAACTACGGGATGCTGGATGCCCTTGTCTATGAAGTCTTCCTGATGCCGGGCTATCTGCTGAGTCTCATGCCGTTTATCGCCCTGCTGGGAACCAGCGTCGCGCTCGGCGGCCTGGCACACACCAAGGAACTGACTGCGATGCGGGCCTGTGGCATCTCAGTCATGCGCATCGGTCTGGCGACGCTCAGATCCGGTGTCATGTTCATGGTTGTGGTCATCGTCATGATGGAGTGGATCGCTCCCCCGCTGCATCAGCAGGCGCTAAAACGGCAGTCGCTGGCTCTGTCCGGTGTCGATGTCCTGATCGAGAAACATGGCTTCTGGATCCACAAGGGCAATCGCTTTATCAATGTCCGCAATATATACCAGGGGAATACACCGGCTGATATTCACGTCTTTGAATTCGATAGCGAAAAGCATCAGCTGCAGCGCTATCTGCATGCAGACCGGGCCGAGTCAAACGATCGCAAGCAGTGGCTCTACAAGGACCTGATCATAAAGAATTACCAGGAGGGGACCGTGAATACCCGGCATGAGGCCGGTCTGGTTCGGGAGTCTTACCTGACGGAAAAACAGCTGCAGGTCCTGGAACTGCCCATCGAGAGTCTGTCGCCCTCGGACCTGTATCAGTACCTCCGGTACCTGCGCGCAAGCGGGCAGATAACAGAACGCTTCGAGCTGGTATTCTGGCAGAAAGTCACCCTTCCGATCACCGTGGTTGTCATGATGCTGTGCTCCTTTCCCTTCGTGTTCGGCTCCATGCGTGTCGCCAGTATGGGAAAGAGGATCGTGCTGGCGACCATTACCGGGCTTTCCTTTCAGTTGATCAGCCAGCTACTGGCCAATCTGGGTCTCATGCTCAATCTGAGTCCCCTGCTCATGGTGCTGCTGCCGATCGTTGTCATCCTGATTCTGGGTACCGTATCGATGCGGCGCGCCATCTAGTACAACGCCTGCGGCGACAAAGCGGTCGAGTTCGGGGGCATAGGCGCGTGCTTCTATCCCCAGCATCCAGCCGCATGCCGTGCGACTCACCCGGCAGAGATTGTAGCGCGCCCTGCGCCCGGGTTTATGCCCGATCGCCGAAGCAGAGGGCACACCGATGACCGGAGCACGCGCGGCCGTAGTGTCTATCCAGCCCAGGGTTGCACGATGAGCATGCCCATGCAGCACCAGCTCAACACCGTGTCGTTCGAGGGTATTACGCAGGGCCCTGCTATCCGTAAGTCGCTTGCGCCATCCCAGGGTTTCAGCCAGGGGTGGGTGATGAATGAGCAACACCCTGAAGAGTTGGCGTTCCCCGGTCTCTGCGAGAACTCTGCCCAGGGCCTGCAGCTGGTCCTTCCCCAGACTCCCCGTGGCGAGCAAGGGTGCCGATGGCCTGGCCGATGACAGGCCGATAAAGGCGATGTGGTCACGAACACGCAGGCTGGGGAACAGGCCGGCGGGCGAGGCTGCCGGGATATCGGCAGCGAGATAAGGCAGCCAGTGGGCATAGGTTTCCTCCCAGGACGAGCTGACGTAGCTTTCGTGATTGCCGGGTATGACAGTGAACTGTTCGGGTGGACCCAGAGCGGAAAGCCAGCCGGCGACCTCGCGGAACTCGGCCGGCAGGCCGAGATGTGTCAGGTCACCGGTGATCACGGTATGTTCAGGGCGGCAGTGTTGCAGGTCGCGTACCAGCGCGGCCAGCACATCGGTGCGGTGTTCCTCGCGACGGTGAGACTTCCAGGAGAGATAGCCGAGCAGCCTTTTATTCAGCAGGTCGCGGCGCCTGACGCCCTCCAGCGTGGAGAGGTGGGGGTCCGAGATATGTGCAAACAGATAGCCATCCGCATCATGCCCGGCGATCGCCTGCGGGTGCCTTACATTGTCCCGTGGGGGAGCGGCTGACTTTACGATGTTCACCGGTATACTATACGCTAAACCAGCATGCTGACCGCCAACGAGGTCACCCGGATAGACAGTTCACCCCAGCCAATGCCTTGCTACATACATGTGTTTGATGAAACCCCTGTGCAATTATGGGGGCTATCATCCTCACAACGGATCAGGCGCGAGATCGAGTGGGAGCTATCCTCGCACAAGGGGAAACTTCCAGGCCACGCCGGCAATCAGTCAATTGAGTTTATCGACGATCTGCAGCGACTGCCCGCGGCAGCCGACGTTGTCCTGCTGCGGGGTGATTACCTCTACGACGTGCGCGTACTGACCGGTCTTATTGCTGCTGCGGATACCCTGCTACAGGTGGACGGGGAGGGCGGCAGCCCTGTAGCGGTAGCGGCACATACCACAGCCGCGGCAGCCGCACACGTGCTGGAACATATCAGCGGCAACCGTCAGGAACTGCCGGTCACGCTCGCTATCGAAACCCCGGATACCCTTGTTCCGCAAACAAACATCCGCTTGAAGAAGGCACACGCTGCCTTTGTGCTGCCGATGACTGCAAGCAACAGTCGCGCCCTGGAACGGCATCTTTTCGAAACTGCCTACAAGGGCATCACCGACCTGGTGACCAAATGGGTCTGGCCGACGCCCGCTCGCTGGGTTACCAGACTTTGTGTCCGCCTTGGTCTCCTGCCCAATCACGTGACGGCCCTGAGCTGGGTGCTCGCTATCCTGGCGGGCGTGCTGTTCTATCAGGGGGAATTCGTCGCGGGACTGTTGAGTGGCTGGCTGATGACCTTCCTCGACACCGTGGACGGCAAGCTGGCGCGGGTGACGGTGACATCGAGCCCGCTGGGGAACTATTTCGATCACATCCTTGACCTGCTGCATCCCCCTTTCTGGTATCTCGCCTGGGGGCTCGGTCTGGCTGCATACGCGCCCGTTTTTTTGAAAGTCGATGTGAACACGACGATAGTGCTCATCTTTGTCGGCTATATCGCCGGCCGGGTGGTGGAGGGCCTCTTCAGCGGGATAGCCAAATTCGGCGTGTACAGCTGGCGACCGGTCGACTCGTTCAATCGTCTGATCACGGCACGTCGCAACCCCTGTCTTATACTACTGAGCGTCAGCTTGTTGACCGGACGTCCGGACCTCGGTCTGGAGGCCGTCGCCCTGTGGACGCTGGCATCGAGTCTTTTCCTGGTTGTGCGCCTGGCCATGGGCATCTTTACACGTCTCACCTCGGGTCCGCTGCAATCCTGGCTGACAGAGATCGATTTGACGCGCAGCAAACAGACACTGGCGGCACGCTGGTTTAGCCAGTAGCTGCACCGTCCGCCAACCACATGAACGGCATCTGCAGAAGAAGCGGGCGGCGTCCCCCTGGTGTGACTCCGGCATGACCGACAGGCACTCGCTGCAGCCGTTGACAGCACTGCTGGCGGAAAGCACCAGCCACACCTTCAGCCGTGAGCTGCTGGCACTGCGTGACGCATTGCTGCAGCGTTATGACGGAGCCGTCGATGCCATGCTGTTCTATGGCTCCAGCCTGCGCAGTGGCGATGCACTGGACGGACTGGTCGATCTTTACGTGGTGGTTGACGGCTACCGCAAGGCGTATGGCAAAGCGTTCCCCGCGTTGTTCAACCGACTGCTGCCACCCAATGTTTATTACCTCGAGGTAGAAGTTAACGGGCAGCGGGTGCGCGCCAAGTACGCCGTCATCTCCATGCGTGACCTGCAGCGCGGTACCTCCATGAGATGGTTCCATTCCTATCTGTGGGGGCGCTTCTCGCAACCGTGCGGACTGCTCTATTGCCGCGATGCCGAGACCGGCCAGCAGGTACACAGGGCACTTGCGCAGGCGCTGCTGACCTTCCTGACACGGGTGCTGCCCGCCCTGCCTGAACGGCTGGAGTGTGCCGCAATATGGCAGCAGGGGCTGGCGCTCAGCTACCGGGCCGAATTGCGTGCCGAGAAACCAGAACGCGCCATTCAACTCTATGAAGCCTGGCAGGATCACTACCGTGCGGCCACCTCCCTGGCGATGCAAGCATTGCCGTTCGAAGTACAGCGCGAGCAGCTTGACTCCCGGTTGTTTTACACGGTGCGTATAGCGCAGCGCACCCGCAAGCTGGGTCGTGCAGGCTGGCAGTTGCGCCGCATGCAGGGCAAGCTGCTGTCACTGCTGCGGCTGATGAAGGCGACCTTTACCTTTCAGGGTGGCATGGACTACATCGCCTGGAAACTGGAGCGTCACACCGGGGTTCCCGTCGAGGTGAGTCCGAAGGTGCGCCGTCACCCGCTCATCTATGGCTGGGGTCTGCTGTGGCGATTGTATCGCCGCGGGGTGTTTCGTTAGCGCCAGTGGCTGAGGTCACGGTCCAGCAAGCGGCCGAGTTTCTCTATGTCTGTGGCGAACGTCTCTTGCAGCTGTTTGCGCATGGCCTGGTCCAGCGGCGGGCGCTTTTTGACCACGGTGTTCTTTCTGACAAGCCATTTTCGCAGGCGCTTTATGCGCGACTTTTTCTTGCCCCTGCGGCGGGCACGCTGCTCGATGTTGAGGGTGTACTTCACCACCCGCGTGGGGGGGCGCTTCAGCAGCAGATGCAGCCAGCGGTAGCGATAGAATTTCGAGACCTCCACCGGTGGAAATTCGGTCTGCCCGTCATAGTCCACATTGATAAAGTCCAGCACCTGGCGGTAACTGCCGAGCGTGTCGCTGATGAAATCATCGAACAGCACCACGTGGCAATTCTCACGCCCGGCGGTCTGGAACAATTGCTCCACATGGTGTCCGATCCTGCCTATCTCCGCATACTGCAAAAGATAGGGTGTGCGGCAGTGTGCAGGCAGCTGCTCACCACGCGCCCTCGCCTCCTGCAAGCCCCAGGCGGTTGCGAAATCCTCCTCGTCTTCATCCAGGATTGCCAGCAGCCGTGCGTGATAGGAGTGAATCATCTCGATCGGATTGCGCGCCATGACGATAAAGCGGGCCTGCGGATTTAACTGCTGGATACGCTTGATTGCCTGCGGGTAATAAAGATAGGAGACCGAGCCTTCCCCTGTTGCCTGGTGTGTCTCGCTGCAGTGAGGAAAAAACAGCGCCAGGTAGTCGTTGTGCAGATCCGCGTCCGGCTTTTCATGCAGGGTGATGGAAAAGAAGTGCGGTTCCTTGGGCCTGGAAAAGCAGATGTGCGGGTTCCTTGACAGGTATTTACTGATCGCCGTGGTGCCGCAGCGCGGAGCACCGACCACGAAGAAGTCGGGAAAGCGGTCTGTGCGTTGCATTTTTTGTTCGCTCCTGTGACAGTCGTCGGCCAGCATAAAACGTATAATACGATGGTCCGGTCCGGACCTGATAGCCCGGGGCTGTCAGTCCCGCTATTACTGATTAGACAGGTGTCCACATGGTAACCGCATCAGGTTTTGGAAAACTGCGCCGTAGCTGGGTCAAGAAAACAGGCAAACGCATTCTGCATCTGACCGACCGCTTCATCGCCAGTCAGTCATTGATCGGTGCTGCACCGGTTTTTGATCCTGCCATCTTTCCGTGGGTCAGGGATTTCGAGGACAACTGGGAAAAGGTACGCGCAGAACTGGATGTGGTCCTGCAGGACCGGGATTCTCTGCCATCATTCCATGACATTTCACCGGACCAGAAACGCATCTCAAAGGGCGACAACTGGAAGACCTATATATTTTATGGCCTGGGCCATCGTATCGACAGCACCTGCGCGCGTTGTCCCGAGACCACCCGGCTGCTGGAACGCTGTCCGCAACTGCAGAACGCCTGGTTCTCGATACTCAAGCCCGGTTACCGTATACCACCCCACAAGGGGCCGACCAATGGCATTGTGCGCATCCATCTCGGGCTCATCATTCCGGCACAGCGCGAGCAATGCTGGATACGGGTGGATGATCAGGTGCTCCACTGGGATGAGGGCAAGTGCATCGTGTTCGACGACTCCTATGAACACGAGGTGCAGAACAATACCGCGGAGCAACGGGTGGTACTGTTCTTTGACGTCATCCGGCCGCTGCGTACCCCGGGACGTATCCTCAACCGCATCATGCTTGCACTGCTGAAGCGTACTGCCTATTTCCGGGATGCGCAGGAGAATATCAGGCAGTGGGAGCAGCGTACCCGGATGACAGTGGAGTAAATCAGGCGGCTCTCGCAAGGAGGCCGGGACTAACCGGCCTGGTGCGGTTGCGCAAGCGCGTCGGCGGACGGCTCGTGCTGGCTGACGCCGAGCGGTACACCAGCCGGGCGGCCGAGGTAATTTCCCTGTGCCAGATCAATGCCCATTTCCCTGAGCAGTACCAGCGTTTCCTCGTTCTCCACGCATTCGGCAACGGTGCGCTTGCCAAGTGCATGCGCGACCTGGTTCATGGATTCGACCATGGCCTGGTCAACCGTGCTGTGTGCCATGCCCTTTACAAAGGCACCGTCGATTTTCAGTTTATCGACCGGCAGGTGTTTCAGGTAGGCAAAGGATGAAAAGCCCGAGCCGAAATCATCCAGCGCAAACTGGCAGCCGATGTCTTTCAGCAAGGTGATGAATTCCTCTGCGGCGGCGAGGTTGGCAATCGCCGCGGTCTCGGTGATTTCAAAGGTTACCCAGGTCGGGTCGAGGGCGGTGCTGTCGAGCAAATCCTGTATCAGCGGCAGCAGGGTGGCATCTTCAAACGCCTTGCCTGACAGGTTGATGGAAAAGCTGGCGCGATGGCCGTTGTCATGCAGGCTGGCCAGCTGCCTGATTGCACGATTGACGATCCAGCGGTCGACACTGTGGATCAGTCCGAAGCGTTCAGCCGCCGGCATAAAGCCACCGGGAAGAATGATCTGGCCGTCATCACAGATCATGCGTACCAGTACCTCGTAGTCCATAACGGCACCGCTGGCGGTGGATACGATGGGCTGGTAAACCAGCTGGAACTTGTCGTGCTCCAGCATATCGCGCACCTGTGAAGCCCAGTTCATATCGGCCGCCATGTCGGCCTTGCCGAGATCAGCCGGGTTATACAGCGTGGCGCGGTTGCGTCCCTGCTGCTTCGCCATATTGCAGGCCATGTCGGCATGTGACAGCAGCTCCGTGGCACTGTTGACGGATTCGTCGATCATCACGGCACCGATGCTGCAGCTGATGGTGAAGGACTTGTCGTCCTCGGTGAAGCGGTAATCGTCACACAGGCAACGAAAGTTGTCCGCTGCGCGCAGTACATCCTGCTTGTCAATGTTGTACAGCAGCAGCGTGAACTCGTCTCCGCCGAAGCGTGCCAGCAGGTCACCGTCACGGACGTGGGATTCCAGCAGGGCGGCGACATCGACCAGCAGCCGGTCACCGGCCGCATGGCCGAGCGTGTCGTTAATGTATTTAAACTGGTCCAGATCGATATAAAACAGTGCACAGTCGGAACCGTTGCGTGCGACACGTGCCACGGTGCGCTCCAGCTCTTCCTGGAAATAATGCCGGTTGAACATACCGGTGAGCGGATCATGTTCGGCATGGTAGGAGAGCTGATGCTGAAAGGCCTTTTGTTCAGTGATGTCACGTGCGGTGCCGCTGATGCGGGTGATATGCCCGGCGGCGTCCTTGTGTGAGCGCGCACTGAAGCTGAGGAAGTGCGGCCGGCTGTCGCGGTCAAGATGCACCGTTTCAAACTGCACCGTGTCCTCACCGCGGATGAGTTGCATGATGGCTTGCTGGTCAACGGGTGGATGATCGGGCGAACGGTATTCGTGCAGCTGGTGATGCAGCATGGCATCTGCCGGATAGCCGTAGATTCCCTCGCAGGCCTTGTTTAAATAGGTCAGGCGGCCCTCGGTATCCAGTGTCCAGACCATGTCGTGTGCCGTTTCCACCAGGTCGCGGTAGCGGCCTTCGGCATCACGCAGCCGGTCTTCCATGGCCTTGCGCTGGGTGATGTCGGCGACCAGGCAGGTGTGCATGCGTTCACCGCTGATTTTCATGGCGCTGACACGCACCGACATATGCATCGGCGTACCGTTGCGATGGTAACCCGTGACTTCGCGTTCGGCTTCGCTGCTGTGACACTTGTTGTCGGCATCCAGCAGGGCAGGTAACAGCACCTTCAACGGGCGCTGGCGGATTTCTGCCGCAAGGTAACCGAACAGTTTTTCGGCAGCCGGGTTGAAGGTATCCACCAGACCCTTGCTGTTGACAACGATGATGCCTTCAGCAGCGGTTTCAACAACCGCGCGCATGTGTGATTCCTGTTCACCAAGACGCCGGAACAGCTTGCTGAGAGTTTGCGTCATGATGCCGATTTCGTCGGTTGATTGCGGTTGCAGTCGCGCCAGTTCGGCGTGCAGTGAGGCGCCGTTGCGCATGATCAGGCCCTGCATCGGCTCCAGTGCCTGGGCCACACTGCGTACGGAAAACAGCGTGATGAGGCCGGTGATGCACACCAGTGTCAGCCAGATGGCCATGTGGCCGGCAGCCAGGTCGCCGGTTTGTTGCCAGTGATAATTCATCAGCATGGTGTAGGAGAGCAGCGGCACAAAGCCGCCCAGCAGCATGATCTTGGATTTCAGGCTGACCTGGATGGTTTGCAAGCTGAGGTGACCGGCGAGCTTGCCAATCTGGTCCAGTGCCAGCTGGTAGCCGGGCAGCCCCACCAGTGCCACCACCGACAGCTGCAGCAGTACCAGTTGCAGGAACGTTCCCGCTTCACTGGCAATGGGTTTTTCGATGGCCAGAAAAAACAGTGGCGGGATAGCCAGCGCATACAACAGGAAGAAGCACCAGTAGTCCCGGCCGAAACGTGCCAGCCGCCGCTGTTGCTGGTCAGGCAGGTTTCCGGTCAGCGGGGTGCGCCCCTGCGGATATGATAACGGGCTGAAATACCTGGAAAAATGAATGTATGCCCAGCATGCCATGAGTGCCACAAACGCGCCCAGAATCACGATGCTTCGGTCGGACCGCAGTTCTGCGGGTGAGATCAGGCCAAACAGCAGCGCACACACCAGTCCGGCCAGTGGGGCGAGCAATAAACCGATGATAATCAGAGAAATGAAGCGCGCACGAATGCTTTTGAGATCACTTAACATGTTACCGCCCCGGACTCCCCTTGATCATGTAAGCCATCTTCTGCCCGCCGGGTTGCATGAGTGTTTGATTTAAATATTATTTTATAATTTAGTACGCTAGACCTGATACCGAATGCGTTCGCTGAATACTATGTCATAACATTGCGTAATATCAAGGCTACTCACAGATAAATCAAAGCCGGAAAATTGACGCACGAAAATGACGACCCCAGCGCTTTTCCTGCATCCACAGTACAATCCCCGGCTTGATGAACTGAACACAGGGGCTGTTATGAAACGACGAAATTTTCTGGGCACAGCGGGGGCGGGTGCCTTGCTGACGGGCGGGCTACTCAGTGGCTGTGGGCAGGAGGCGAAACAGGCCGGTACCGGAGTTGCGTCGCCGCAGCAGACCTACAGCTGGAAAATGGTTACCACCTGGCCGAAGAATTTCCCCGGGCTGGGGACGGGGGCCAATAATCTCGCAAAGTTGATCAGCGAGATGAGCGGCGGCCGGCTCACGGTAAAAGTCTACGGGGCCAGCGAACTGGTTCCGGCGTTTGAGGTCTTTGATGCTGTCTCCAGCGGGACGGCCCAGATGGGGCACGGTGCAGCGTATTACTGGAAAGGCAAGAGCGAGGCGGCACAGTTTTTTGCCGCCGTGCCCTTTGGCATGACGGCACAGGAAATGAATGCCTGGCTGTATTACGGCGGTGGCATGCA
>Ga0316196_10001437_pt1 | contig 10419 bp, 10 predicted proteins | sample Eddsed2cm_MG_FD_204938 | JGI IMG/M metagenome (GOLD analysis project Ga0316196, IMG submission 204938) | Coastal sediment microbial communities from Maine, United States - Eddy sediment 2 cm | ecosystem: Environmental > Aquatic > Marine > Coastal > Sediment | place: USA: Maine | collected... | reverse complement strand
GGGTATCTTCCCGGCCTTATCCTTCTTGCATCGCCGACCGCAACTTTAACCTATGTTATGGCAAAAGAAATGAACGGTGATGAAGATTTTGCAGTGGCAGCGCTTTCCGTCTGCACCATGCTGTCTGCTGTAACATTTTCTATCTGGCTGCATATCGCATCCGGATAATTGGCGCCTTAACGAAAACGGTCTTTTCCGCCAAAATCGAGTCTGATGGGCCATCCGGCCATATGGTTATGGAATACAGAAACATCGATGAAAAAACGGTCTCCGACGCTCTTTTTGAGATACCCTCCGGGTATCAGAAGATGTCAATGCCAATGATGCCCGGCATGCCCGGACAATAAAACCAACGAAACCGGCTAAAAAAAATAGGTCACCCAGACATATGCGTTGTCCGGGGATTTAATGATAAAATCCGTTTGCGGCGCTTTGAAACCACCGAATTCCGTTCCTTCTCCGCCATAAGCAATGTTCGTTCCGAACGTTAGCTGAAAATTTTCTGCAACATCCCATATGGCTCTGGGTTGAATGATACCCGAAGGGTCAGCCAGATTGTTGATGACGGTCAAGTAGATATTAAAAAGCGGGTGTAATTCGATCTCGATGGATCCGTTCAAGTAAGTTCGTCCCAACGTGAACATCTGTCCCCGAGCCAAACGTGCTATAATATCCGGATCTGCCAATTCTTCTGAGTATTGGTTGTTGCAGAGGCCGTTATAGTAAAACTCCATCAAACCGTAAAAGTTCTTTTCCCACCATACCCATGAGTAGTCCATGTTGGCGACCAGGGAGAGAAAACCGTCCCGGCTGCTGTTCGTGTCGAGAAAGGTATAGGTTGCGTCCAGACGCCATGCCGCATCCTTTAAATATCCGGCACTTCCCAAGCCGATCACTTGGTCCGTGTAATCCTTGGCAACCATGATATCAAACTCCGTGGTTCCGGCGGCGACATGCAGTTTTCCGGCAAGAGATGACGGATCGAATTGTACGTCGCCGTTAGCCGGGTTGCGCCTGGGTACATAAACAAACTGAATGTCGCCGCCGTTACTCACGGGAAGTTGGGCGGCTATCATGTCCTCGCCGACCTTGTAGTCCCGGACAAAATTCGTTGGCGCAAAAGGATTTAAAAGGTCCATGGGATTGAAAATCAGTCCGTTACCCCAGGTTAGGGCCTGACGTCCAATCCGGACAGAACCCCAATTTGGCTGAAGGGCAAGAAGAAAACGGTCGAGACGGTGGTACAGGATATAGTCGTCACCTTCATAAATGATTTTGTCGAAGTCAAAAAAACTGATTTCATTGCTCAAGATTCCACTTGTCAAAACACCATACTTGAATAGATCCGGATAACGCTGTTCCAGTGCTTTGTTTTTTTGAAATGTATCGCCGCCGGAAAATATAAGTTCATAGTGGGTTTCAAAATAAGCATCGGGGGTAAAGAAAGTCATGTTCATGAGACGGAAATTACCGTGGCCGTCGTAGTACGGACCGGTATTTACAGGTTGGGGTAATGACTCATGGTCAGGCCATGAAACTTCACCGATGACTCTGAGTTGTCCGGCCCATCGATATTCCACGGCGCCATAGGCGAAGTTTGTCCCTGATACAGATAGTGCCGCTATAAAGATTTGAGCCAGGATGGCGTGTAACAGAAAAATTGCATACCGTTTAAAATTGGTCATCGTTTCGGTATTGGAATGTTGGTGTAGTGGCGTACTGGATTGTTGCGAATTCGGAAATTTCCCGATACGTTCCGGTGTCAAACGTCATCCCCGTGAAAAGGGGAATCCAGAAACCCCGCAAAATCACCGGATTTGCGTTTTCACAGCAATAACATCCATGGGTTATATTTTAACCCGGTCGTCCGCCACCATTCCGTCTCTAAGATATATAACCCTGTCAGCGTAGTCCATGACCATGTTATCGTGGGTGGAAAAAATAAAAGTGACATTTTTCTTTTCATTCATCTGTTTCATGATTTCCAGCAGCCCTTTTCCGGTGGATGAGTCCAGGTTGGCGGTAGGTTCGTCGGCCAGCACGATGGAAGGATTGGAGACTATGGCTCTGGCAACGGCCACCCGTTGCTGCTGGCCTCCTGAAAGTTCCGCAGGCCGGCGGTCGTACATTCCTTGGAGACCGACTTCATCCAGAATATCTTTGGCCCGTTTTCGACGTTCGACGGACGGCAAGCCCTGAAGAAGCATGACGAATTCTACATTTTCCAATGCCGAAAGAACCGGGATTAGATTGTATGACTGGAACACAAATCCGACTTTGTTCAGACGCAAATCAGCTCGCTGAGATCGATTCATTTTGTCAAAGGCGTTTCCATCCATGACAATTCGGCCGGAATCGGCCAGGTCAAGAGCGCCGATGATATTCAAAAGGGTCGTTTTACCGGAGCCGGACGGGCCGGCCAAGGCCACAAAACTTCCTTTTTCAAAGGACAGGCTCACGCCTTTGAGGGCCTGGACTTTTACTTTGCCCTGATGATACGTTTTATTTACATCGACACATTCTACTATGTGCATTTTAAATCTCCCAAATAACCCATGACAAACGCGTCACGTATGTGTCAGAGCTTCCACCGGCGTAAACCTTCCTGCTTTGGCAGCAGGATAGATGCTGACCATAAGGCCCAGGACAAATACCACCAGATTGGCAATGGCGACATCCTTGGCGTAAATGGCCGGGTATAGTATCCGGGATATTCCCACGTACTCTGCACCGGCTGCTAAGGCCGAAAGATCTATTCCGGAGCCGGATAGGGCGAATACGCTCAAAAAACTTAAAATGTTTCCGATGACCATTCCCATTAACAAAAGAAGAACGGATTCCAAAAGAACTTCCCGAATAATCCACCATGGTTTCATTCCCAGTGCCTTAAGAAGACCGAATTCTTTCATCCTTTCGTATACCGCCATAAGGGTGGTGTTTACAATGCCAAAACCCATGGCGATAAAGACCACCAGGTACCATATGAACATAAAACCATCGGACAGTTTTAAATACGCATTGAGAATCGGCAACAGATCGCGCCAGGTATTAATGTCATATGTGTCGTCAGGGAGTGCATCTTTAAGGGCTGAGGCAACCCGGCCATTATCCTGTTGATCCGGCAGTATGATGGAAATTTCAGAAATACCTTTGTCAAGCTTAAGCATTTGCTGTGCTGCAGGCAAGGTGACAAAGACGAACTGTTTTTCCGTGGCTGCCATTTCAGCCCTGAAGACCCCAACAATTCGAAAGGCACGAGAGGAGATTTCTCGGTCCGTATCCTGTGACATGAGTACCAGCTTATGGCCAACTTTGGTTTCAAATTTGTCCAAAAGGGCTTTGCCGACGACGATCCCGTACATTTCCTTCGACATAAGATAACGACCTTGTTTTACAGCATGTCCGATAAAGGATACCCGTGCTTCACGTTTCGGATCGATTCCAACAAGGGTAACACCGCTTGAATGCCTGGCGTTGCTGGCAATGGCGTTGACCCGAACCCTGCCTGTCCGATGGGCGCCCTGGGGCAGTATTTTTTCCATTGCAGATTCCACCGTCTCGGGGTCGGTCATGCTGTTTTCAATAACAGGGTCGTTTCTATAGTCTTTGTGGTGAATCTGGATGTTGCCGGTAAGTGTAGCGATGCCGTTTTTGATCATTCCTGCCTCCATTCCCCGGGTCAGGGCTCCAAGAAAGATCATGTTCCAGACACCGATAATAATGGCGAGCAATATAATGGTGGTACGTCTTGGATTGCGCCAAATGTTTCGCCAGGCCATTTGTAGATACATGGGAGGGCCCTCATGTGATAAAACATTTTCCATCAAAGATTGACGAAACCGTCAATGATCAATAACAATCATCCGTTGAAAACTGTTATACATATGTTAACGCTTCAACCGGCCTAAGCTTTTGAACCTTAAGAGCCGGATACAGGGCGGCCAGGAATGTTATCATCAGCACCACGGCCGGCCCGCTTGTGGCGGAAAGGAGTGAAAGCTTTGGATGCAACCGTCCGGAGATGCCATACTGGCTCAGCAGTTCGGAAGCACCTGAAATGTCAATACCGTGTGCCTGAAAATACGCGGTTACAAAGCATCCTATAATAATGCCGGTTACAATGCCGATCATTGTCATGCTTAAAGACTCGATCAAAAGCAGCCGGGTCAAACGTCCCGGCGAAGTCCCAATGGCCATCAAAACACCGAACTCTTGGGTTCGCTCGAAAATCGCCATAAGAAACGTGTTCAGAATGCTAAAGGCCACAACCATTATAAGAATGAGATAATATATAATCCCGGAGACCAGGTCCATTTCGATGGCCTGCCGCAAGCCGGGCATGAGCGCTTCCCAATCCAGCACCTTTAATGGATGCTTCATATCGATATTTTTTATTCCGATGGAGACGATCTTTTCTATATCAGGGACGTTTTTTAGAGATTTTGCAACCACTACCACCTGATGAACCGTCCCTTGCATGGAATAAATATCCTGAAAAAGCTTCAGTGGTATGTGGATGGTGTTGCGGTCAAACTCATCAAGCCCGGAGCTGTAAATACCCTTTATTTTAACAACGGAGGCCGCAATGGATCCGTCACGTCCCTGCCCCAGCACAGTCAATTCATCGCCAAGGTCTACCCGAAGATTTTTTGCCAGAAGTCTTCCAACCAGGGCTTGTGGAGATTCTCGATTTTGGTCATCCTGGGAAAGATAACGCCCTCGTCGGATAGAATTTTTCAGGGTGGAGACTTCGGCTTCCATGGTCGGATCGATTCCCGTCACAACAATGCCATAGGTTCGTTCCTTGGAGGAGACCAGCGAGAAGGCTTTGGCCCGAAAGGTGTACGCCTCCACTTCCGGCGAGTTGCTTACAATCGCACCGATTTCATCCGGGTGGGGCACCACCTGCTGTATACTCTGTTTATCCTGATATCCTTCGGCTTGGACTTGCAAATGTCCGGTTTGTATCTTTACCGATGAATTGATCATGGCATCATAGCTGCCGAACTGGAACGAAAGCATAAAGACCAAAAGTATGCTGGCGAATGAAATGGCAGATATGGTTAGAATGGTTCGGCGGGGATTTCGCCAGATATTCCGCCAGGCCATTTTAACGTCAATGGACATGATTGTTCTATCTTTTGGGTTTTTTTAGATTGGACAGCGTAAAAAGACCGGCCGGCAGGCTCTCTTTGAACAAAAGTGTCTTATATTCCACTACGGTATTTTTTTCCGGATCGTCCACGTTTTGCATGGTCAATTTTTTGGGATACAGCTTTCCCCCCAGGATTTGAATCTCCAGAAATTTTAAAACTTTTACAAGCTTTAAATCTTCGTCATAGAACGCCTGTTCAAGAAAGAGGTTGTCTTCACGTATTTTGAGCTTCTGCATGCCCCATACTACCGGGGCTTCGGGTTTGGGTATAGACTTTACAATGAAAACTTTTTTCCCCTCATGGCGTTCTGTCCCGATAATCGTGTGGGTATACTCGTCGATCAAGGTGTCAGACTTGGCCAGATCGTTGTTGGAAAAATCCGAACCCATCCAGGACTGTGACATTAACGATGGCGGAAGCTTGATTACCCGGTTGATCTTGGGATTGTACATCCACATCTGCCGGCCCTTTTTTAGGGTGCCGTTGCCGGTATCTTTGGCCGGAGCGATAATGGTAAAAAGACTCTCCTTGTCTCCCAAGGTCCATGCCTTTAGGGTAAAAACCCGCTGCCAGTCAGATCGGTGAATGGTCATGTCGACCCGGGAGATAGAGGCCTTATCCCGTATATAATGAAAACCGGCTTCAACCAGAGCTTGGGCGTCGTGTGAACTTGCACTAGAATAAAACGGTGTAAAGATGAGTAGAAATAACGCTAAGAGAGTTATCTTTTTTGTCATACTCAACCCCGTTTTGGATCAAGGACAAAACCAGGAACAATGGTTTCCTTTATCGAATTGTCATTTAAAAAAAATTAAAACTGCCCCACAAAAGGATTATGACGCTTTTCTATACCGATGCTTGTTTCCGGACCGTGTCCTGAAAAGACCCGTATGTCATCTTTCATATTAAAAAGTTTGGTCTTGATGCTCGATATCAGGGTGTTAAAATCTCCGCCGGGAAAGTCGGTGCGGCCAATGGAACCGGAAAACAGTGTGTCTCCCACAAAAACAATCCCGTTGGTATACAGTGAAATACCGCCCGGCGTATGTCCGGGCGTATGGATAACTTTCAGGGTAATATCACCAAAAGAAACGGTATCGCCTTCTTCAAGGGTTTGATCGCACGGTGGTGAGTTTTCCACTGAAACCCCGAAAAATGCTGCATTTGATGAAAGTTTTTCCAGCATGGGTGCATCGAGAGGATGAATCAGGATGTCGGCACCGGTTGCATCCTTCATTTTACCGTTGGCGCTGACGTGGTCAAAATGTCCGTGGGTGTTGATGATATATTTTACTTTGAGCTTAGAATCGGCCAGAGAAAGCAATATCGTGTTTGCATCACCTCCTGGATCGATGACAACAGCTTCTTTTGTTTTCGAGCATCCGCAGATAAAACAGTTTGCCATAAGCGGTCCTACGACCAGTTCCTTGATAATCAAATTAGCCTCCTATAATAATTGATACCATTTTTGCATGTTATGGTGGAAAATTTTGTTGTTGGAAATATTCTTCCAAAATCAGAAGATTAAACTCACTGAGCCCTGTTTTTTGCTTGCTCGATGAGCTCAACAAGACTTGCCATCTTTGGTTTTGGCTTTGCATTAACAAGTCTTTTAAACGTATCCTCCGGCAAGGATTTTTTTAAATATTCCACTACATCGAAGCATTCCCACCAGCAGTCGAATATCTTCCAGCAGGGCAAACCGTCTTCGCCGTTTGTTCTGCAGTATTCGAACGAAACAGGTCCGCCCAGTCTGGGGCATCTTCGCTCAAGACCATCAAAAACTTTATTCATTGATCAACGGCTTTTTATCATTTGCGGTTTGGGAAAATTTTCGAACACCTTTTCCGACTCCGACATCTCCGCATCAGTCAAGACAAAATCATACAATTCTCCGGCAAAGTATTTGTCATAAGCTGTAAGGTCGATGAGGCCGTGACCGCTCCAGTTGAACAGAATCACTTTTTCTTTGGCCTCTTCTTTGGCTTTTTTTGCAGCATCAATGACCCCGGCCAAAGCGTGGTTTGTTTCCGGAGCAGGTATAAACCCTTCAGTCCTTGCAAAAATAACCCCCGCCTTGTACGCCTCCAGTTGGGTGGCAGATTTTGCTTCTATAATTCCCTCGTTAACAAGCTGGCTCACAGCCGGAGACATTCCGTGATACCGGAGCCCTCCCGCATGAATCGGCGGTGGAACAAAGGCATGCCCGAGACTGTGCATGGGGAGCAGGGGGGTATATCTTGCGGTATCCCCGTGATCGTAGACAAACGGTGCCTTTGTCATGGTCGGACAGGCCGCCGGTTCATATGGATATATATCAATATTTTTCCCGTTTATTTTGTCGTAAACAAACGGGAATGCAAGGCCGGCAAAATTGCTTCCACCGCCTGCGCAGGCGATCACGACATCCGGATACTCTCCGATCTTTTCGAGTTGTTTTTTTGCCTCAAGCCCAACAATGGTTTGGTGCAACATAACATGATTTAGAACGCTCCCCAATGAATAGCGTGTTTTACCGCTTTCATCACTGACGGCCGCTTCAATAGCCTCACTGATAGCAATGCCGAGGCTTCCGGGTGTGTCAGGATCCTTTTCCAACGCATTTCGACCGGCATTCGTTTCTGTACTGGGACTCGCCACACACTTTCCACCCCAAACTTCCATCATTGATTTGCGATACGGTTTTTGGTCGAAGCTGACTCTGACCATAAAAACCTTACATTCAATTCCGAACTGGGAACAGGCAAAGGAGAGGGCACTTCCCCATTGTCCGGCCCCGGTTTCTGTGGTCATTTTTTCAATCCCGAAAACCTTGTTGTAATATGCCTGAGGAACGGCGGTGTTCGGTTTGTGGCTTCCTGGAGGACTTACCCCTTCATTTTTAAAGTAGATCCTTGCAGGCGTATCCAGAAATTTTTCAAGCGCGCGTGCTCTAACGAGCGGTGATGGTCGCCAGATGCTGAGAACATTTAGGACATCTTCTGGTATATCGATCCACCTGTCGGGACTGACCTCCTGCTCGATGAGATTCATTGGAAAAACCGGCGCAAGGGCTTCAGGCTTAACCGGCTGTCCGTCGGGACCCAGTGGTGGGTTCATCTTAATATCGGCAAGTATATTATACCATTGCCTCGGCATTTCATCTTCCGTTAAGACAATTTTTTTGACTTCCATGGTAATCTCCTTTTCGTTAACTGGTTTCGGTTATCTGGATGTTGATTTTTGTTTTTATTTCCTTTTTGTTAAGGGCCATGTTTATACTGTCGAGGATTCCATTGATAAAGGCACCCGACAATTCGGTGCCGAATTTCTTTCCCACGTCAATGGCCTCGTTGATGGATACTTTTGGTGGAATATCCTGACAGTAAAGCAGTTCATACACGGCGATTCTAATAATATTTCTGTCCACGCAGGACATGCGGCTTATTTTCCAATTATCGGAGAAGTTTTCAATGATTGAATCGATTTCGGATTTTGCTTGGATAACGCCATTTACAAGCTTGAGAAAAAAGGGGCGGGCCTTTTTTGAAGGGTTAAAATTGACACAGAATCGTTCCAGCAATTCATTGGAGTCATTCTGGATCATATCAATATAAAAGAGCGCCTGCATAGCAAGTTCTCGGGACTTGCGACGGTTCCCCATGGTTAAGCCTGGTCGACGACCTCAATCAAGTTTGCCATTTCTATGGCGGTTATTGCTGCGCTCCATCCCTTATTGCCAGCTTTTGTTCCGGCACGTTCTATGGCCTGTTCAATGGTATCGGTGGTTACAATGCCAAAGATGACCGGAACCTCAGATTCCAGACTCACCATGGCGATTCCTTTGGATACTTCGGCGCTGACATAATCAAAATGCGACGTTGCACCTCTGATGATAGCTCCCAGACAGATAACCGCATGGTAGCGACCTGTTGCGGCCATCTTTTTGGCCATCAATGGTATTTCAAAAGCACCGGGGACCTTCACAATCTCGATATCTTCGTCTCTTCCACCGGAGCGTAACAACCCATCCAAAGCACCTTCCAGAAGCCTTTCAGTGATAAAATCATTAAAACGGCTTACAACTATCCCAAATTTTTTGCCCTCAGCCAGGAGTTTGGCTTCAATAATTTTTGGCATTTGATTTCCTCCCGATGTTATTGAAAGGCATCACCTGTCACGGCCCCCACAATTTTACGGCACGTTGTTGACATTTAACAGGTGTCCCATCTTGAGTTGCTTGCATTCCAGATAGTTCCGATTATATTCATTTGGTTCTGTCTCTATCTTAATTTGCTCGACGATACTGAGCCCATATCCTTCAAGGCCGACCATCTTCTTGGGATTGTTGGTCAGAAGCCGCATCTTTTTAACGCCGAGATCCACCAGAATCTGTGCGCCAATCCCGTAATTTCTCAAATCAGGCTGGAATCCGAGTCTTTCATTGGCTTCAACCGTATCAAGGCCCTGATCCTGGAGTGCATACGCCTTGATCTTGTTAACAAGACCGATGCCGCGTCCTTCCTGCCGGATATAAAGGAGCACCCCGGCGTTTTCCTGGTCGATCATTTCCATGGCCGTCTGGAGCTGATCACCACAGTCACAACGAAGGGAAGCGAAAATATCTCCGGTCAGGCACTCTGAGTGGACTCTGACAAGGACGGGTTTCTCCGGATCAATCTGCCCCTTGACCATGGCGATATGCAACAAATCATCCACAGCATTTTCAAACACGACTGCTTTGAATTCCCCTGCAATAGATGTGGGAATAACCGTTTCTGCAACCCTTTTCACGAATGATTCGGTGCGCATACGGTATCCAATAAGATCAGCGATGGTGCATAGGCCGATGCCGTGCTTTTCGCTGAACTTTTCAAGGGCCGGCAGGCGGGCCATGGTACCGTCTTCATCCATGATTTCACAAATCACTCCGGCGGGTTTTAGACCGGCAAGACGCGCGAAATCTATCGATCCTTCTGTCTGGCCGGCTCGCACAATAACCCCTCCGTCCCTGCCGCGTAGCGGGAATATATGTCCGGGTCTCACAAGATCGGTGGGTATGGCATCGTCTGCTACGGCTGTAAGAATTGTGGTGGCGCGGTCCGCAGCAGAAATACCGGTTGTTACACCGCACCGTGCTTCGATAGAAACCGTAAAACCGGTCTGATATTTAGATGTATTGTGTTCAACCATCAGCGGCAGGTTAAGAGAATCGATCTTTTCTCCGGTCATGGACAGGCAAATAAGCCCCCTTCCATATTTGGCCATAAAATTAATGGCTTCA
>Ga0316196_10001435_pt1 | contig 10420 bp, 9 predicted proteins | sample Eddsed2cm_MG_FD_204938 | JGI IMG/M metagenome (GOLD analysis project Ga0316196, IMG submission 204938) | Coastal sediment microbial communities from Maine, United States - Eddy sediment 2 cm | ecosystem: Environmental > Aquatic > Marine > Coastal > Sediment | place: USA: Maine | collected... | reverse complement strand
GCCCACCACAGAAACTCGGCGTCCGGCCGCGTATGACGCGCGAGCAGGTTCCACGTCACGTGCATCGCGACAGCGATCAGGATGGCGAGGAGTGGTGACATGCGCACAGTATCGCACCGTGGCCGGGAAGCCACCTTGTTTCGGCTGCGTCGAGCACCTCCCCATGTTCCCAGCGACTCACAACGTTCGACCCGGCGTTTGCTCACGCCTGGCAGTTTTTTCTTGTGTCATCGCAAACGGCCTCTACGACCGGGCATCTGCAGCTGTTCCAGGTGCTTTGCGCAAGTAAGGGCTGGACGGATACCCTGGACCCTTGCGCATCTGTGCCGCAACGGAGGCTTCTGAGGTCGCGCCGGCGTGCAGCGCTTTTAACGCGACTCCAAATCAGCTCATCTACGAGCGAATAGGGGAGTACACGAGGTGATCTGCCGATCTTTTGAGATGGTCTGTTACCCGCGCCAGTCGACCCGCAGGCGGTCCTCTCCATCCGGCGTAACTGCGGTGCCCAATGCCCGACCCTCGCGATTGAGCACCTCGACCTGCCACGCCACCTCATGCGCTTGTGCGCGCTGAATCTGCATTCGCCTGATCCGTGTCGGTAACAGTGTCAGACGCAGCAGGCGTCCGCTGGCTGCTTCCAGGGTTGGGAAGTACATCAGACCAAGTTCGGAGCGGTATTCGACATTCGAAAGAATGCCTTCGTAGTCGTTGAGAAAATCGCCGCAGCCATACAGTATCAACCGTTCACGATAGACCTCGATGCCCTTGAAGTGATGCGAGGAATGGCCATGCACGATGTCTATGCCGGCGTGTTCGATCAAGCCATGGGCGAAGTCACGGTGAGCAGCGGGGATCTCATAGCCCCAATTGCCACCCCAGTGGATGGAGGCAACCACAGTGTCTCCCGGCTTCTTGGCCCTGGCCACGCGGGCCGCGACCTCGTCCACCGTCGCCCGCGAAAGCTCAGGCAACAGATCAATGCCGTGGCGTGAGGGTGTCGCCACCCAATCATCTGCGATGCCGCTGTATCGCTCACCAAACGCAAACACCAGTACCCGCCCGCTCCCGGGCATCGGAATCACCGCCGGCGACTGTGCCTGTTCCAGATTCCCGCCTGCGCCAGCGGTGCGGATTCCGGCGCTTGCCAGCGTTTCCAGGGTCTCGGCCAGGCCTTGTGCCCCCCAGTCCAACACATGGTTGTTGGCCATTGCGCAGCAGTCAATCCGGGCCGCCGTGAGCGCGGCAATGTTCCTGGGGTGCATGCGGTAATTGATGCCCTTAGGCCAGAAACCGTCGTGGCTCGTAACCGCTGTTTCCAGATTGACGATACGCACATCGGGCGCCATGCGTTCCAGCCCGGCCAGCGCGTCGCCCCAGATGTAAGGGTACGGCACCGGCCTGGCAATCGGACCGTTGACCTGCTCCGCCAGGGCCACATAGTCGCGTGCGTCACGGAGGTAAGGCTCGTAGATCTGCGGTTTACAGGGGTGCGGAAGGATCTGATCGATGCCCCTTCCGGTCATCACATCACCACACAGAAACAGCGTCAGCGACCGACCAGACTCATCCCCGTTCCCGCCGTGCATCTCCCGCTGCGCGGGCCCGGCTCGAGCAGGTACTCCCGCCAGCGTGGTGGCCAGCGATCCTGCATACAGCCAGGCCAGGAATCGCCGCCGATTGAGCATTCGCGAGTCCCTCTGTTCATCCGCCGGTTTTGCATCAGCGCTCATGGCCCCTTCCCTAACGCCGTAGCAGACGCCTCAACGCCTTGAGCGTACGCGTATTGAGTACATCATCGGCGCTCAGCCAGCCCCGCCGCGCCTGATCTATGCCGAAGCGCATGAAGTCCAGGCTGGACGTACTGTGCGCATCGGTCGATATCGCCACCTTCAGGCCAATCTCCCGCGCCATCAGGCATGCCTCATCGGTCAGATCCAACCGGTCCGGATGGGCATTGAGCTCCATGAAACAGCCGTGGTCTCTGGCCGCCCGCATCAGTCGTTCCAGGTCAACCTCGTAGGGGTGCCGTTGGTTGATCAGGCGCCCGGTGGGATGCGCGAGTACGTTGAAGTTTGGATTATCCATCGCGCGAAGAATACGTTCGGTCTGCCGCTGGCGCGAGAGCGCGAACTTGTAGTGCACCGCGCACACCGTCAGGTCCAGCCGCGCCAGAATGCTGTCTGGAAGATCCAGTTTGCCGCTATCCAGGATATCCACCTCACAGGCCTTGAGCAGTACCAGCCCCTCGAGTGTCTCGTTGAGTCGATCGATGGCGTCGATCTGTTCCGCCAGGCGCGCGGCGTTGAGACCGTGCGCCACGGTCACGCGGCGCGAGTGGTCGCTGACAGCGAGGTATTCGTAACCCTTCGCGTGGGCCGCACGGGCCATCTCTTCCAGGCTGTTACGCCCGTCGCTGGCCTTGGTATGGCTATGCAGGTCGCCACGGATGTCTTTTCCACATACCAACCGTGGCAGCCTGTTTTGGCGCGCAGCCTCGATCTCACCGCGGTTCTCGCGCATTTCCGGTTCAATGTAGGGCAGACCAACCGCGGCGAATACCTCCTGCTCGGTGCGTCCGGCGATACGTTTTTCGTCCCTGAAAACACCGTATTCGTTCAGCTTCAGGCCACGATCCATCGCGATACGCCGCACCGCGATGTTATGCGCCTTGGAGCCGGTGAAATAATGCAGGGCCGCACCGTAACTGAGCTGCGGAACCACCCGCAGATCCACCTGAATGCCGCTGTGCAGCCTGACTGTGGCGCGGGTCTGGCCCTGCGCGACCACGTCGACCACCTCATCGTAGGTGACAAATCGCTGCATCACCGCTGAGTTGCGGGTGGCGGTGACCAGAATATCGAGATCGCCGACGGTGTCTCTGCGCCGGCGGTAACTGCCGGCCATGGTCACCTTCTTGACGCCTCGGACTCCCTGCAGATAAGCGACCAGCGGCTTGGCGATCTCTTCCGCCACCAGGAGCCCACTGCGGGTCTCGACCTCGGAGAGCTTTCCGATCTGATCGATTATCTTGGCCTCGGTCTTGGCGCCAAACCCCACCACGCTGCGAACCCGACCCTGCAGCGCCGCACGCTCCAAATCGCGCAAGCTACGGATCTTTAGTACCTGGTGCAGCGCCCTCACCCGCTTCGGGCCCAGGCCGTCGATCTTCAGCATGATCCGGAGCGCCCCAGGGGTGCGGGCCTCTGCCTGCTTCAGCGCGGGCAACTCGCCAGTCTTCACGAGGGTGCGGATCTTTGCGGCCAGATCCTTGCCTATCCCGGGTAGCTCGCTGAGGTCCTCGCCCTCGGCGACCAGCTCGGCCATGCTGCGCGTGTGCCCACGGATAGTCTGGGCTGCGTTGCGGTAAGCGCGCACGCGGAACAGGTTGGCGTTCTCGATCTCGAGCAGATCCGCCAACTTCTCGAAGGCGTCGGCGATTTCACTATTATGAATGGACATGACGCAGGCTCCATGCGCAGGCCTCTAACGCCCGGTCGGAAATCCTTGATCTGAACACACGATGGGCGTCTGACGCCGCCGCTTCAAGTATAGGCCGCTGGCCGTTGCCCCGGTGGGCATGCGTCTGTATCCGAACGACGACATCATCTTGGCAGCGAGAAATGAGCCGGGGTTGGGGGCTGACGGACGAGCGGCCATCCTTTACCCCGTGACCCACGACCGGGTATAAGTTGGCTCAGGCCCGAACCGGACTCCGCCAGCCCATGACGATGTCTATCAAGCGAATGCTCGTGCTGGCGCTGTTCGTTGCATTGTCGGGGATGCCCCAGACGGATGTTCAGGCCAGCGACCTGCTGTTATCCCTGCGCACGCTCGCCCAGCCTCTGCGGCACACCGATCATCTGAACCCGTTGCTCGATGCCGTCGGCGACGCGCGGCTGGTGCTCCTGGGCGAGGCCTCACACGGCACCTGGGAGTTTTATACCTGGCGCGACCGCCTATCGAGGCGACTGATACAGGAACGGGGGTTTACCTTCATCGCCATCGAGGGCGACTGGGTGACCCTGCTTCCCCTCGACCGTTACGTTCGTCACCGATCCGGTGCGCCCGCCTCTGCGCGCGAGGCCCTGCTACAGGTAAAGCGCTGGCCGCGGTGGCTCTGGGCCAACAGCGAACTGGAGGCCCTGGGGGAATGGTTACGGGCGTTCAATCGGGGCCGGCCGGCCGGGCATCGGGTCGGCATACACGGGATCGATCTGTATGCCATCTGGGAATCACTAGATGCCGTGCAGGCGTTCTACCAGACCCATCTGCCGGAATCGGCTGCGCGGGTGCGCCACCTGTACCGGTTCCTGCGGGGGTTTGGTGGCGACTACCAGGCCTACGCAAACTACGTCAGTCACACGCAGCACTCCGCCCGAGCGGAGGTGGCCCGGGTTGCGCAAGAGCTGGCCGAACGTTACCGCTACGCCGCACCCGCGCAGCGCGACATCCTGTTCGAAGTGCTACAGCATGCAAAAGTGGTCGAGTCCGGCGAACGTTACCTGCGCGACATGGCCCGCCCGGGCTCCCACTCCTGGAATGCGCGGGCCAACCACTTCGAGCGGTCGGTTGCGCGACTGCTGGATCATTACGGACCCGGGAGCCGCGCTATCGTCTGGGCGCACAACACCCATATCGGCGATGCCCGCGCGACCAACATGGTGTGCGTTGGTGAGATGAATCTCGGACAGCTTGCACGCGAGCGTCACGGCGACAACGCGGTATTCGCACTGGGCTTCGGCACGGCGACAGGGTCCGTGCTCGCTGCGCGGACTTGGGAGGGTCGTCGTTACGTCATGGAGACGCCCCTGCCTCGGCCAGACAGTCTCGAAGCGGCGCTGCTCGCCAGCGGCGATGGTGACCGGATCCTGATTCTCGATCGGACCTCACCGGCTACGGCAGTGTTGCGCAGAGTTTTGCCACACCGAGCTATTGGCGTAGTGTTCGCTCCGCAGCGCGAGCGATGGGCGAACTATGTGTCCACGCGGTTGGCGGATCGCTATGACGCCTTTGTCTTTATCCCGCATACCCACGCGCTGAATCCCTTGCACCCGCCGTAAGCGCCCGGTTCAGATGTGATGACTGAAGTGCGCCCTGTTCGCACCGGCCATCATTTCATGGAACTGCTTCCCGCTGACACGCACCAGGGTCAGATGATCGCCTGCCTCGAAAAATACGTGCTCCTGCGTGCCCAGACTGGCGGTCGGATCCCATACGGTCTCAATCGAATAGGCCGAGCCAATCGGTGGAACGGCGCCGGGCTCACAATCTGGAAAGATCTCGCGGAGCTCGTGTTCGGCCACAAATGCGAGGCGCCTGTCCAACAAGGCATTCAGGGCATCGAGTTCCACGTGATAGTCTGACGGGACCACCACGAGCAGCAGCCCGACATCGTCGCGGAGAACGACGCCCTTGGCCAGGGCATCTCCCGGTACATGCGCAGTCTCGGCGGTTTCCATGCTCGAACTGGAGTGCGGATGATTTACCAGCTTGTAGTGACACTCCGCGTGTTGCAGGTATGTCTGCAATGTCTTTGCGATGGCCATCTCGATTCAGCCTCCTGTGCTGCTGGACCCTTGGGTACACAAACTCATGACGCCTGGTCCGCCTTGCCTGATCAAATTATAGGCGTCGCCTGAAGGTTCATTTGGTGCGCAATCAACTGCGGATTTCCCATCGATCTACCTGCTGGATGACTTCGCATAGGTTCCGACCAGCTGGGCCCGGGCAATGACATGCCCCTGCATGGCTGCTTCGAGTTGCGCCTTGGTCGGATTACTCATGTCCTGCATTACGTTGTCCAGTGCATACAATTTGTGAAAATAGCGGTGACGACCGATCGGGGGGCAGGGTCCACCATAGCCCGTGCGTTTCCAGTCGTTGAGGCCCTCTCGCGTACCCTCTGGCAGACGTTCTGCGGTGAGTCCCTCCGCCAGTCCGGTTACATCGGCCGGTATGTTGTAGAGGATCCAATGGACCCAGGTCATCTTCGGTGCCTTGGGATCCGGGGCATCCGGGTCATCGACGATCAGCACCAGGCTCTGTGTGCCTGCCGGTACGCCCGACCATGTCAGGGGCGGAGCGATGTCCTCTCCCTCACAGGTATGCCTGCCTGGAATAATACCGCCGTCAACGAAGGCGCCAGATGCGATTGAGAGTGTCATACTTCAGCCCGCCTGAATCTTCTCGATTGGGTCTATTGTAACTTAGACAACAACGGGTGCTGGTGCGGAAGCCTGATCCAAGGTCGATCTTGATGTTGGGCCTGCCACCCGCTGTGCGAGGCGAAGATGAAAATTGGAGTCATCAAAGAAATCAAAGACAAGGAAAACCGCGTGGGTCTGACGCCCGATGGGGCGCGCCGCCTGGCACAAAAAGGTCACGAGATCCGGATCGACCAGGGTGCGGGGCTCGGGTCGGGTTTTTCCGACGATGATTACCTGCAGGCGGGTGCGCGGCCGGTCTCTACCGAAGAGGCGTGGGGCAGCGACCTGGTGGTCAAGGTCAAGGAGCCCTTGGCTATCGAGTATCCCTTCCTGCGTGACCAGATCGTGTTCACCTATTTTCATCTTGCCGGGGTGACGCCAATACTCACGGAGACCCTGCTCGAGTGCCACACCACCGCAATCGCTTATGAAACGGTGGAGGATGGTGCGGGCAGACTGCCGCTGCTGGCGCCGATGAGCGGTGTGGCAGGCAATATGGCCATAACCGTGGGCAGCTACTATCTCGGCAAACCGCACAATGGCAAGGGCATGCTGCTTGGTGATGTACTCGGCCATTCCTACGGCAAGGTGGTCGTGATCGGCGACGGCATGGTTGGCCGCCATGCCGCCCGTGCCGCCTCAGGCATGGGTGCTCAGGTGCTCATCTTCGGGCGACACCCGCAGCGCGAGCCTGGGCTGCAGCGAGAGATCTCGCCGTCGATCCGCTATCTGTCGTCTGGGCCCGACGGAATTGCACAACAGCTGCGCGATGCCGACCTGGTCGTTGGAGGCGTGCTGATTCGTGGCGCGAAGGCACCGCGCCTGGTCACCGAGGCGATGGTGAAGGCAATGCAGCCGGGTTCCGTGATTGTGGATGTCAGTATTGACCAGGGTGGCTGCGTGGAGACCTCGCATCCGACGAGCCACTCTGACCCGGTATTCCAGGTGCACGGGGTAACGCACTACTGCGTCGCCAATATGCCGGGTGCCTATCCGCGCACCTCGACCCTGGCGTTGACGACGGCCACCTTTCCCTATGTGCAAAGCCTCGCCGATAAAGGTATCGGTGCCGTGCGCTCGGATGCGGGTCTTGCCAGAGGCGTGACTACCTTCGGCGGTCACATCACCTGCGAGGCGGTTGCCGCCGACCTCGGACTGCTATCGCGCTATCGCGACATTGAATCCATATTATGAGCAATCCTGGAGGTCGCTGGCGATGTGACGGATACGGTCGTACACGGTATCCAGCTCGAAGCCGGCAATCTCAACGTACTCCTGCTCCGCGGTATCCGCCAGTTGCAGGGCTCCATTCGAGACCCGCTCAACCTCCTGTTCAGTGACCGCGAGCGCTCTTTCGACATCCGCCAGGGCCGACGAGATCTCGCCGATCGCTGCGACATGGGACTGCACCGCACCGGTGATCTGGCTGATGCCGGATTCCGACTGTTGCGACAGGCCGTAAATGTTTTCCAGTGTCTGTCCGGCCTGGTCGGGTATTCCAGGTCTGAGCGACAACGCAGACTGCCGACTTGAGCGGCCACAGGGCACTGCGGCCGGCGACGACCAGACGATCACAGCGCCGCCCGCCACGGATTCAGTTCACCTCGATCGCCACCCTTGGGATAAGCCGATGCACGCCGTCGCTGCAGCGCTCAGCGCACACCGACGCGGTTCACCGGTCCTCCCAGATTGACCCCTACGCCGCCGCTGTAACCGACACCGGCCTGGCCGGCGCCGGCCCCCGGCAGGACGCCGACACCGGATGCCGGACCGCCGACCCCGCCCGCTCCGACGCCGGGCGTCGCCACCCGGACAGTAGAGCGACGGGCCACTCCGGCATAGCTGACCGGCGTTGCCGGACGACCGAATCGGGCCTCGGCGCTGGCAATCAGGCCACCATCGAAATGGGTCCCGATATCACCATTGCAGAGCCAAGCCGACAAGGCCAATCCGGGCATGAACAGGTACTTTCGAGCAGAAGATTTCATTGATCACCTCCAATAGGGGCACCCTCGGGCAACTCGTCCAACCCGATCAACTCGTCGGGATGGAGCAGGGTTGCACCAGCCGGCGGGACGAACACGAAGGCATCCGGCGCTGGCTCGATGTCGGTCTTCCATCCCTTGATGCGCAGCGTGTACTGCGGGGCACTGTTGATGGTCTTGCTGGTGATCACCAGCTTGCGCGGAATGGGCTGGTCGCCGACCTCGACCCAGAGCTGCCAGTCCGTGTCGAAGTTGCGGAAGGCGAGGTGCTCGCATTCCCGACCATCGATGACGCCTCGGCCGATGTACTTGGCCTCCTGCACGTCGGCAACCAGCAGGTCATAAGACTGCGACCGCAGCAGGTCGGCCCCCGGCAATGCGACGCCATGCCCGGCACTGAGGGCCTCGATCAACTGATCGACCGTCCTGGGACCCGCAAACCGCGTGTAGCCGTTGGTATGCCTGCCGTGGATGCTGACCGTGTTGCCGTCGAAAAACATTGCCACATCGGAATAGCCGCCGACCCGGTGGGCGCGCAGCCTGTCCGGGCGGCTCAACAGCGCCTCGCCGGAGTTGGTGAACTGGATCTTTTCCAGCTCGGGGGTAATGACTTCGATGGCGCTGTCGAACGTGAGGTGGATGTTCTTCTGGCTACTCAGATAGTCCGACATGGCCTTGAGAAAGGCCTTGGCATCATTGTCCTGCGCGTGCAGACTCGACCCGGCCAAGGCGAGCATCGTCGCAAAAATCAGGCGGGTCCAGTTCGAGGTACCTCGGCATGCAACATGCCGTCCGGAAAGGGCTTCCATGAAGTCGACTCCTCAATCTGTTTGCGAAATAGGCAGTACGTCTACTACATCCGATGTTTATGGCACGGGGCGGGAGCCCGACGGCACGACACGCCCTGACGCTCGGTGTCATTGTGGACCCTGTCGCGCCAGCCAAGTGATTTTGGGTCGTCGCTGCCGGCAGTCCGCACATGCAGCGCGACTCGCCGCTAATGAGCGAGAGCTTCACTGTCGTGCCTGGCCAGCAACACTCCCAGACCCGACCGGGCGCCGCGTGGCGCGCGATGGGGGCAACTGACGTTCGAGTGAGCGACCCGACGCACCCGGCCCATAGCTTCATTTAAGCACTTTGCCGTCTCAAGGACTTGGCAAAGCGCGACTTTGTGCTGACAATTTGCGACACAGCGACGATTGGAGCCCCCCAGGTGCAGGACCCAAAACGGTTTCCAGGATCCGCACGAGGCCGCGGCATCGCCGGTGATGCGACCGTTCGTGTCGGTCCGCTGGCCGGATTGCCAAACATCGTGCAGGAACTCGGCGGCGATCCAGAGGCCCTGTTCGCCAACGCCGGCTTCACGCCGAAGCAATTTGAGAACCCGGATCACGAGGTTTCGTTCGTCGCCGCAAGCAGGCTGTTGGCCGGTTGCGTTGCAGCGACGGGATGTCAGCACCTCGGGTTGCTGATCGGCGAGCGCGTGGAGCCCTCCTCTCTCGGGGTTGCCGGATTCATGCTGCGTTCCGCCCCCAATGTCCAGGCTGCGCTCAGTGGCCTGGTGAGCCATCTGGACCTTCATGACCAGGGCGGCGCAGCGACCCTGGTCACACGCGGCGACACCACATTCCTGGGTTATGTGATCCATCAGGCGGGCGTGGCGGCGACAGACCAGATTTGTGACCTGTCGATGACGATCGCCTGCAGGATCCTGCGCAGCCTGTGTGGCGACGGCTGGTCCCCCACTGGGGTGTTTTTCTCGCATCGACAGCCGTCGAACGTTGCACCGTACAAAGAAGTCTTCCATGCCCCGCTGCATTTTGATGCCGAAGAAAGCGCGGTGGCGTTCGCGACTCGCTGGCTGGATCACCTCTTGCTTGGGTCAGATCCGCTGCTTCATCAGCATCTCGAGCGGGAGGCGGACGACCTTCACCGGCGCCGAGAAACAGACCAGGCGGGAAGGCTGCGGCGGCTTCTGCGTGCCTCGTTGCCGAGCGGGGGGTGCAATGTATCCGACATCGCCAGACAACTCGGCATGCATGAGCGCACCCTGAATCGGCGACTGCGGGCGGAGGGCACGACCTTCCGTCGAGAACTCGAGCAGACGCGATACGAGGTCGCCCGACAGTTTCTCTCCGATACCACGATGCCGCTGAGCAAGATTGCGGACTCTTTGAATTACGCCGACGCGACTGCGTTCAGCCGCGCGTTCAAGCAATGGTCCGGAGT
>Ga0316196_10001431_pt1 | contig 10437 bp, 10 predicted proteins | sample Eddsed2cm_MG_FD_204938 | JGI IMG/M metagenome (GOLD analysis project Ga0316196, IMG submission 204938) | Coastal sediment microbial communities from Maine, United States - Eddy sediment 2 cm | ecosystem: Environmental > Aquatic > Marine > Coastal > Sediment | place: USA: Maine | collected... | reverse complement strand
CAATGGATTGCCGTGGTCCGACCCCGCTCTGCCCAACTTTCAATGGATTGCCGTGGTCCGACCCCGCTCTGCCCAACGCGCCCGACCCCGCTCTGCCTCTGCCGCGCGGGGTGTCTGCGAAGAGCCAGTTGCGCCGCATTGCATCATTCAGGGACAGGTGCAAAATGCCGTTGTCATCCAATTCGCGCAGCAGAATTTCGCTCACTCGCAGGGGTTGGCTCACCTTGATTCCTGAAGAATATTGATCTCGACGCTGTCGGCAAGCGTATTGGCGATGAAGCAATAGCGGTGCGCCCGGTGATGCATCTGTTCCAGCTTCGCTGCCTCAACCGAAAACCCCGTGTCAAAACCCACTTCCGGGTGCAAATCGACGCGCGTAACGGCCATCTGGCCCCTGGTGTTTTTACCAAGATGCGCGACAGCGTAGTCGTGAAAGCTCTCGACGGGCCATTTCGCTTTGGCTGCCAGGGCAAGAAAGGTCATCATATGGCAGCTGGACAACGCTGCCGCGAGAGCCTGTTCCGGGTTGGTGTTCTCGGGATCGCCGCCCCAATCAGGCGCCGCATCTGCTCGCAGATCATAGTTGTCGTTGTAGCGCACCGTGTGGGCGTTCGAAAACTTCCCGGACTGCAGGTCAGATTCGGATCGCTGCCAGTTCAATTCAATCGATAGTTCGGACATTTCAGTTCTCTTTAAAGGCAAGGCGCTCATGCGACTGCGATTTGCTTTTTGGGGTCGAAGAACGGTCGCTCAACAATGGTTGCGCGAGTCGGACCAGACGGTATCATCACCTCGACCGTTGCGCCGATTTCGGCATAGCCGGTCGAAATCATGGCCAGCGCGATGTTTTGATCAAGCCGCGGTGAATAGACAGCGGATGTTACTTTTCCGATGTTGTTTCCATTCTGTCTGACAGCCCAGAAAGTGGTATTCGGTCCGTTCAACGGTGTGCCTTCGATGCACAGACCGACTTGTTTGCGAGTCACCCCATTATCACGAATGCGACGTAGCGCAAATTTACCGATAAAGTCGGATTCCATATCCAGGTCGACCAGGCGGTCCAGACCCAGCTCGTAGGGGTTTGTGCTGCTATCGGCGTCGGCGTGATACGAGAGCATCCCGCCCTCGACTCGACGGATCGTGGAGGTATGCCCGGGTTTCAGGCCAAACGGTGCACCTGCTGCCATGATTTTTTCCCACAATTCATCACCGCGCGAGCCGTCCTGCAGGTAAAGTTCATAACCCAGTTCGCTGGACCAGCCAGTACGTGACACGATCAACGGAATGCCGTCCAGCTCCACCTCGCGCAGCCAGTAATAGCGCAGGCCCATGATGCTACTGCCAAACAGTGCCTTCATCACTTCACCGGATTTCGGACCCTGCAATTGCAGCGGCGAGACGTCGGGTTCGCGGATTGTGACATCGATCCCCGAATTAACAGCCACGCCCTGTGCCCAGAGCAGGATGTCACTGTCGGCAAGGGATATCCAGAAGCGGTTTTCAGACAACCGCAACAGGATAGGATCATTCAGGATACCGCCGTCAGCATTGGTGATCAGAATGTATTTGCATTGCCCAACGGAAAGATTTGATAAATCTCGTGGTGTCAGCAACTGGATAAATTTTGCGGCATCTGGGCCAGTGATTTCAACTTGGCGTTCAACCGCGACATCGCACAGGATGGCGTTGTTCACCAGGTTCCAGAAATTCTGTTCTGGATCGCCGAAGTCGCGTGGTATGTACATGTGGTTGTACACTGAAAATGCTTGTGCACCCCAGCGCACCGTCGCGTCGAAATACGGGGATTTACGGATCTGAGTACCGAAACCGAAATCGTCTGATTGCTTCATATTAAGCGCCCTTTTGCACCAACGACCGATCGGACGTGCGTTCGTTAAATTTACCTCTAGGTACAACCCAAATGCGGGCTAAAAATGTGTCGGTGAAAGACCGATCAGACTTTTGTCAATTGTCTGGCAGACCGTTCAGACCGATCGCACTATTTTTTGGTCTTGTCGGCTAGTCGCGCCAGGTTAGGCGGTTCGGATTTTATCTCTCTCGTCACGATGTAGGTCATGTAGCGTTCAATCCCCAAATCAGCCGCGAGCAGCGATTCCATCAGATTCTGAAAGTCCACCAGACCTGGGCTTATTATTCTCAGGACGTAGTCCATACCTCCACCCGTAGCGATACATTCGACGACTTCATCAAGTTTGCGAATATGGGACTCAAATCGATCAAAATCAGACTTGCGGTGATGGGTCAGCGCCAGGGTCACGACAACCTGGGTAAAATCGCCGATACGAGCAAGCGCAATATCAGCGTGATACCCGCGTATGAAACCGGCTTCCTTCAACTTGTTCAAGCGTGCCCAGCACGGTGTAGGTGACAAATTGACAATTTCCGCCAATTCGGTTTTGCTCATTCGCCCATGTTTTTGGACTGCGCTGAGGATGCGAACGTCGGTTGCGTCAATGTGAATTGCTTTCATTTCAGAAATTAACCTACAGAGTCTTTACGGATAACTGTTTAAAAATGGGCATCTTGGTTGAATTCGGCAGTCCTCATACAATTATACGAATGGCAGCTGTGAGTCGAGCCGCCGGGCAGCTTTCGTCAGATCGATGGCCGTTTCCAGCATCAAGCTGCCAGTCGACAGGGGCGTGCCGAGCGGCCGCAGTTGGCCGGTTGCCGCCTCTCGGCAGCCGCTTCGCGATGTCCGCTGTGCGTTAGCATGTGCCGAGTACGCTGTTTGCGGGCCCTTGTCACCCAGAGTGAGCCGGAGCAGCTGCTTACTCTCACCGAGCTTGGGTCGAAACTGCCCCTGTTTGGAAGTCAAGGTCTCGCCGTTGGTGAGCCGCCACAGCTAGGGACGGTCTGGATGCGCGGTTCAAGGCGGGCGCCAAACGTCATTCACGGTCGGCGTCCTGTTCCGGGGGGTAGACGGAACATTCGCCTTCAGTCGGAGGGTTTCTCCTCATTTTCGTGCACATTCAGCCTGCGAAAACGCTCCTCACCCAAAGATACTCCCCCTTGGATACGCCCATCCCGTATTTGCTAACTAATCGCGCAATCACATTTTCTCAGTGCTCTTGACTTCATAAGTGCTGGATGGTGGCCGGCAGAGAAGGTAGCCACCGGCACCGCATAGGGCCGAACAGTAGAGCACCATGCCAGCCTCGCTCCGAGACCAGATCGAAGGTGTTCGTGAACAAATCCGGGAGAAGGAGCTCGAGATCCTCGACCTCAAGCAGAAGCTGCGGGAACTAAAGGAGAAGCGAGCGCCGAGCAAGATGAACCTGTGCGAGGAAACGTACATCGAGAACATCCACCAGCCAAGGCCCGTCCTCGTCCGGATGTTCGTCAACGAGCACAATGTCTCCGTAGTGACCGCAAGCAGTTACTACAGCGCAATCAAGCAACGCGTTGCTCGCCTTCGTAGTGCAGAGGAGGCCGAGCAGGCATGAAATGCGAGGGGCAGGTGTGGGGGCCGATAGGTTTTGGTGCTGTCACCCACTCGGTGTGCGCAATAAACCGCATAACTATAGGATGGCCGGCGAACCGGCAGCACTCCGTTTCATGCCTTCAGCACCGACTCCACCAAACTGACCCAGAAATCGGCACCGGTGGTGAGGATAGCGTCGTTAAAGTCGTACTCCGGATTGTGCAAACCGCAACCACCGGGGCCGTCCCCATCATTGCCCAGCAGCACATAACATCCCGGGCGCGCCTGCAACATAAACGCGAAATCCTCCGATGTCATGGGCGGCTTGAATGCGTCCGTGACCTGATTCGCGCCGACCACGGCACACGCCGCCTCAGCCGCAATCTGCGTTTCATCCGGCGTGTTGATGGTGGGGTCGAACACGTTGCGGTAGCGAACCTGGCAACGCGCGCCGTGGGCAGCGCAGATACCCTCCGCCACCCGCTTCATGCCGGCCTCTATCAGAGTCTGGGCCTCGGGCGTGAACGAGCGGGTATCGCCCCGCAGTGTGACCGTCGAAGGCACCACATTTACGGTGCCGTCGGTGATGAACTCGGTGACCGAGATAACCCCACTCGCGCTGGGGTCGAGTGTGCGCGAGATGACGGTCTGCAATCCCAAAACCACCTGTGACGCAACCACGATGGGATCGACGCCGCGGTGAGGCATCGCCGCATGGTGGCCGACGCCTTCGATCACGATCTCGAAATTGTCCTCGGACGCCATCACCGGCCCGCTGCGGACCACGAAGCGGCCTTGCGGCAGCGAGGGGAAATTGTGGATCGCATACACGTCGCTGACCGGCCAGCGCTCGAACAGGCCATCCGCCAGCATCGCCTTGGCGCCCTGACCATGTTCCTCAGCGGGCTGAAAAATAAACACCGCGGCGCCGTCAAACCGGCCGTGCAAGGACAGGTGCTGCGCGGCCCCCAGCAGCATGGCGGTATGGCCGTCATGACCACATGCGTGCATTTTACCCGGCACCTGAGAACGGTGGTCAAACGTATTGCGCTCGTTGATGGCCAGGGCGTCCATATCCGCGCGCAAACCAATCATGCGCTGGGCCGTTCCGCGTTTCAGCACCCCCACTACACCGGTGCCACCGATGTTGCGATAGGTTTCGATGTCCCAGCTTTGCAGCAGTTCCGCGACCCTGTTCGCGGTGTGGGTCTCCTCGAAACCCAGTTCCGGCCAACGGTGAATCTGATGGCGCCATGACTGCATGTCGATGTGTAGATAATCGGTGATTCGCTGGTGCATGGGCATACTCAATCAATCAAGCGCAGACCAGTCCGGCGCACGCTCGGCTAATAAGCCTCTGATTTGTTCTGGGCAAAGCAGATTGGCGGGTGAAGTGTGCAGTTTCAAGGCGCAGATCGCGGGTAATCGCTTTTGTAATGCCGAGATGTGCGGTTCAGTCCCGAGATGCACGTTCCCGAATGGTTCAGAGGCTCCCCAAAGGCAGCCCGCCCAGCGCCTTGCTGAAAACCCACTTACTTGCCGGACACGACACTGGATATAGTATGCTCTGAAACACTGGAGGACGACCGTGAACTCGACGACCAAATCGAAAGCCGACGATGATGATGGAGCACATTTCGACGCCCTGTCGACCGATATCGAGAAGCTGCGTGCTGATCTCAGCAGTCTGGTGGACTCTGTCGGCACGCTTGCCAAGAGCCGCCTCGGCACCGAGGCGGCCGAAGGCGTTGCCCGGAGCGAAGAGACACTGAGCGACTTCGCGACAGAACTGCAGCGCATCGAAGGAGACATCGTCACCTCGACTCGCGAGAGTCCGTGGCGATCGCTTGGCATCGCGGCGTTGATCGGCCTGATCGTCGGCCTGATTCTGCGACGCTGAGACGCGCATGTTTCGCATCGCCCGGCTGTTTGTCACGCTCGGCGCGAGCCGACTGGGTGATCTACGCGACAGGGCCGGGCACCGTATTGTGTTTCTGGCGATCATCGGTGGGCTCGGTGGGCTGTTCGCGATTTTCGCGCTCGCGGCCATCACCGCTGCATTGGCGACGTGGCTCGGCATTGTCGCAGCTCTGGCGATCATGAGCTTTTGCTGCTTCATGGGTGCCGTCGCCGCCTATTTCGCGATGGAAGCCATCGATCGCCGCCACCGTGAGAGGCTGGCCCAGAAGGCGGCGCTGCAGCGCAGGCTGTCCGAGGTGGCTGTGCTGGCGGCCTTCGGCGATCGGCAGGGTCGCGGGCTCCGGACAGACCGGGTCGTCGGATTCGGTTTGATTGCCGGGGCGCTTGCACTGTTGCTGTTGGGATCACGAGAGGATGACGATTCTGATGGCTAGTGTTGTACTTCGAATCAATCGGATTTTGTCTCTTGGTGTTGCGCTGCAGTGTATGGCGCTGCTCGTTCCGTGCTGGGCCTCCGACCTGGCAAAGGAACAGCGCTGGGCCGATCAGGTCATAGAACAACTGTTCGACGGTGAAGCGGTGTGGCTCACCGCTGATGGGATCGAGTTTCTCGGGCTTTACACTCCCGCTGCATCGGAGCCAAAGGGCAGCGTGATTGTGCTGCATGGAATCGGCGTGCATCCCGATTGGCCACAGGTGGTAAACCCGCTACGCGTCGGTTTGTCGGAGGCGGGGTGGAGCACGTTGTCGGTGCAGCTGCCCATACTGGAAAACGAAGCCGAGGCGGAGGAATACCGACCATTATTCGAGGAGGTACCGCAGCGAGTTGAGGCGGCGACAGACTATTTGAAAAAGAGGGGTTCGCCTCCGATTTTCCTGGTGGCGCACAGTATGGGGGTTTTGATGGCGCTGCACTATCTTGGCGAGGACTCGAGCACCGGGATATCCGGCTTGGTCTCGATAGGCGCCAGCGTCGGCGGCCGGGGCAGCCTCGATGAGAGTGCATCGCAATTGGTTGGAATTCGGCTGCCTGTGCTGGACATCTATGGCGAAAATGATCTCGATTCGGTGTTGACCGGCACCACTACCCGTACAGCAGTCGCCCAGGCATCCGGAAACGACGATTTCACCCAGATCGAGGTCCCAGGTGCCGACCATTTCTTCGACGGCTACGAACCGCAACTGCTCGATGCGGTTGCGTCATGGCTCGAACAGAGGCGTTGATCCGGTTAACGCAGTGAATGACCTCGACCAGCTGGATTCCATAATCCGATCAACTCCGACCTTCCTTGCGATGGACGTTTTCAGATAAAAAAGGGGCTTTCAAGCCTTTATTTGCGACCAGTTTGGCCAGGTATCTCTTTTTTTCAACGAGTTGGGTTGGTCCGACCCCAGCATGACCGCCAGCATGACCCAGTCAACCACCTTCCATCAGCATTCGTCTTTGCAAATGAGGGGGGAGTCCATATAAGTCCATATAAGGCTCCTTAAAGGACCCTGTGTTGCGCCTCGCTTCAAACGACCAGCAGCGCGTCCAGCGATTTCGGGTAGTGGGTAAGCGGTTCGTAACCCTGATCGGTGACCACGATACTGTCCCCGACCTGGCAGCGTGTTTGTGCGTCGCCGACACATCCATCGACCGCGAGTACCATGCCGCTCTGCAGCACAGTTTGATCACCCCAGCTCAGTTCCGGCGGCTCCAGGTAGCTGAATCCCGTGCCGCGCCCACATCGAAACGGAAACGCATAACCCTCGGACTGAATCACGTCGGCGTAGGCGGCGTGAACCGATTCGGCGGTCACGCCGGGACGAATCGCAGCCAGCGCCGCGGCTTGGCTGGCGACCGCCGTGTTCCACATACGCGCGTGCTGCACCGTCGGCTGATCACCGATCCAGAAGGTGCGATCGAAACCGAGCTTGAACAAGCGAAAACTGGTCATCCCGCAAAAACACATAAACAGCGGCTCGCCCGCCTTTAGCCGCCGGGTGGAGGCCCGATGATGAGGCATCGCCACATCACTGCCCGAAGCCATGATCTGAAGGAAATGCAGCAACGGTGACATCATGGGATCGTCGCAGTGCACCTCCAGCAACTCGGCGGCCTTGCGGGTTCCGCTGACCATCGCCGCCAACGCAACCTCATACTCAGGCACACCCGGGGCCATCGCTTCACGGGCTCCGGCCATGAGCGCGCCGGCCACCTGTCCAGCCTGGCGCGCGATGGTAATCTCTTCGGCACTCTTGACGATCCGCAGCGCCGCCACATGACGGCTGATGTCCGTTGCCGGACCGCCGAGACAATCCACGATGCAGGTGCGGACCCGTGCCGGTGCAGCGTCGACGTCAAGGCCCACCGCGGCGCAACCCAAGCCGTTCAGAGCCGCAGACAATGGCTCGCGCCACTCCCCGCCCACGCCGTCCTGCCAGGGCCGTATTGTGCCTGCCGGCACCATACGGCGGGCCATGTCCTGTTCGATGACGGGCACGATCAGGTCGCAACGGCCATCGACCCACAGCAGTAACACGCTGGGACGACCGAACTCCATGTAGAGGAAGTTGTAGTACCCGGAAAAGCAGTAGATCGAATCCCGATCGGTGATCAGCGCCAGCGCCAGACCTTCGGCTTCCATCCGTTCGCACAGCCCGCGCACACGTCGCTTGAACACGATGCGGGCTACCCCTCAGCGTCTGATAAAGTGAAAACCCCGAAACCGCTTAGCGTCAGCATGATCGGTTGGTGATCCGATGCATCGGTCTCGGTATTCACGGTCACGGCAGAGACCTGAGCCGCCAGTTCCGGGGCAACGAAAAAGTAATCGCGGCAGTGCGGACCCTCCTGCCACTGAACGCGGTCGAAAACGCCGCAGGTGGGTGGGCGGTCTGTTCCTGGATGCAGCAAAGGCCAGGCATCCAATAGCGAATCATCCCGGTCGTTTCCCGCCAGAAAGCGGTAGTCGGCGGAATCCAAGGTGAGGTTCAAGTCACCACACAATATGGTGGCCTCCGTTTCCGGGGCCGAGGCATAGAGGCCCGGCCCGCCCGACAGCGCGGGGTCGGCTGCCCGCGCCCGGGTTTCACGGTACAAAGCCGCCAGATAAGCCACCTGGGCGCTGCGCTGAGTGGCGGAAAAATACTCAAGATGGGTGGTTACGATCCGGCAGGGCCGGCCACCCCGCTGGACGATCACCTCGATCGCCTGACGCGGCATATTCCGGGTAGCGGAGTCTGCGGGCTGCGGCAACTTGTGCAGAAGGCACTGCAAAACCGGCAGCCGAGATAAAACCAGATTGCCAAAGCGCAGCCGCCCCCCCGCCGACGGGCGATCGATCGCGGACCCGAAAAAGGCCTCATGGTCGGGAAAACGTTCCGCCAGTTGCCGTACTTGGTCGGCCCCCTCCGACGCGGTGTCCTGCATGACCTCCTGACAACAGATGATGTCGGCATCGCCCATGGCCTCGAGCACAGCGGCGATGCGATCGACCCGGGTATCGCCATCGACCCCCTTGGCCGCCTGTATATTCCAGCTGATTATGTTCATGGTCACCGGGGTTGTCGAGCAAGTTCAGATACGAACAGTGTGCACCGGCACTGAGTCAGCCCCGGGATCGAATAGACCCGGGGGTGTCGCCGACCGCCGCCTTGGTACGACGGGTCATATGCGACTGGCTGGAAAAGCCATGGCGAAAAGCGACTTCCGCGCGCGGTGCATCGCTGGCATGAAAACCACCCCGACCCCGTAAGCCGGGGCCGAGGCAAACGTCTCAATTGCTCATGGCGTGCCCGCGGTGGGCGCCAGGGTACCCTCCGGCAGATACCAGTCCACCGACTGTGCGTCGGGCCGGGTGTCGTCATAAAGCATGGTCAACGGATAGGTATCGTTGGTCAGGTAGAACGGGAGCTGGTTGGCATAGTTGGGATCGCCCAACACGCCGCTGGTGCCCCCCGGCCAGACCGACTCGGTTCGGGACCCGTACTCGCTCATATCCGCCACGAACCGATTGACGGGACCGAAGCTGTAGGTAAATCCCTCGGTGCTGATCTGTTCGGGCTCAAGCTCGCGATCATAACCGCGGGCATCGTGCGCCGCCTGATCGAGGGTATCGAAACCACCATCCACGGGTATACCCTCCAGCCCCGCCACCACCGGCGGGAAAGCGCCACCTGCTGGCGGGGCGTCGTAGGCGCCTCCCAGCGGGTGTTCGAGTATCAGGCGGTGCAAGCGCCCCCATCGATAGGTGCCCATGTCGGTCGATCCATTGTAGATCGGTTTGAACGCCTCGCCAGACAGCAGATCCAGGCCGTCGAGCAAACTCTGCAGTACGATGATGTCCCGACGATCAGCGGCCTCCGCCACGCCGTCGACCTGAAAGAAATCGACACCCGATACACCCACACCCTGATTGGTATCGAAGTTGTCGAGCAGATAACGCAAGGCGAGCACGGAACGGTTGGACGGTGGACGGGGTACGTCCTCGGCCGCGACACCGTTGTCCTGACCGATGCGGTTCAAGGTCACGTCGAGAGTATTGGCCAGAACCTGGCTCCGCCAGGCGCTGTAGAGGGTCGTCGCCACACTGCGGTTAATCTCACCGGGCTGAAGCGCACCGGGCACGCCGTCCACATCCGATGCGTCGTAGCCCCGTGGCATGCCGCTGGGGGTGGTGAAATCCCAGTTCAACATGCGCCACAATGCCTCGCTCAGACGGGGATTCTGGCTCACCAGGGCGGCCAGCGCCGGGTCCGCGCCGGCTGCAGTGGCATTCAGGTAGGCCTGCAGGATGTAGGGTAGAAACACCCGTGCGTCGGGCATCAACACATCCGCCTGGATTTCCTGCATCTCCTCGAACGACATTTTGCCGTCGCCGGTGGACAGTTTTTCGGTCACAAGCGCGGTGGCCCGGGCGCCGCGTATGCCGATGTTGTAGTAACTGGAAAGATAAAAGATCCCGCCGCCGGGTCGAAACTGGTTGAACGGGTTATTGTCCAGATTGACCCCCGCCGGGTCGTTGTTGGAGTTGACAAACCAGCCGGCGGGCGGATTGATCAACTTGGGCATTTCGTCGAACGGCACG